>Ga0114931_10005343_pt1 | contig 15866 bp, 15 predicted proteins | sample 2SBtaG_FD_89579 | JGI IMG/M metagenome (GOLD analysis project Ga0114931, IMG submission 89579) | Deep subsurface microbial communities from Kolumbo volcano to uncover new lineages of life (NeLLi) - 2SBTROV14_V59a metaG | ecosystem: Environmental > Aquatic > Marine > Volcanic | place: Kolumbo...
TGGAGTCCAGGTTGGTGGCGAAGATAATTACTCGCGTCGGCACGCCATTCTTTCTCCGCAACGCCATCGTGAAACTCCCAACGGCTGGCCATACGGTTTAGTGCCCGTACTTGAGGCGTAATCAGCGCCTGAAGTTCATTACCAAAATTATTCGCATCCAGCTGAATGGAATGTGAGATCCGTTCATCTTCCAGAATATCAAGCTGTTGCCACAGCACCAGAGTAATTATCAGAAGTAAAATAAATATAACAAAAATAAACCATTGCCGTGATTCTCGAAGAAAACCCGGTAAAATTTTTATAGCGTTTGTTTCCATGCTAACATCTCTATGAATAAGGATTACTTAAACAAAAGATTACCTAAAGGCCCTGTAAATAAACACGCTATATTTAGTAAGCATATGCTTTGTACGGGAGATAAATTTATTTTAAAGGCTACATAGAATTATCCCGATTCAGCATTGGCACAGAGTGGTGCATGATATTCAAAGACGAACACCTCATTAATACTTTCAAAATTCGGTGGTCTCTGGCCATCCTTATGCATGGAGACCGGCAAGCAACAGTGCCGCAGTAAAGTTCCAGTCCTTGAATTCGTTACACAGCGCTGGTCCTCCAGGACGCAAATGTTATTGTTGCGACCAGGCGGTTCAAACAGATAGACAGGGGTGCTATCAAACCGGTTCTTAATAACCTCTCTGATAAGTATCTGATCAGATAATGAAACGCTTCCATCGATTACCAACAAGTTACAAGAGTAGATATCGTGGCGTTCATTATTCTTCATGAAGCCTGATCCCGGTGAATATTCTTCGCCTGGTATACCCCGGAATTCGTTTTCATCGAGAGTTTTTTTTAATCGAGCAAGCCCGTCAGCAGAGCCCAGATAAAGTATCTTCAAGCAACATCCTCCAGGGAGTTTTTGCCTGAATTTTTAATACCAACCACATCCCGTAATTGATTATTGATATCGATCTGGCATGCAACTGATAATACCCGACCAATATGTTGAGCTTTCCTGTTACCAAATCGCTGTACTGGAATTCCTATACGCTTCAATAATTTTTCGAGAGCAACGCTTGTAACTGTGACGTAACGTTTGATTTTGTGCTTGTCTGCATATTCAACGACACTGCGTATCATTTGAAATGTCACGGGATTGATGGTTATTTGTTCGCTACTATTTGAGTTTCTTGGAAGTACTGCAAACCGACTGAGCTCCCATATATCAGGATCATTTGGAGGCGAGTCACCGTTCAATAACTGTTGAAATGTGTTGTTCAGCATGTTCGGTCCAGTCGACGGCAATAATCGCCAGAAACCTTCTACATACTGGGAGTCATCTTTTGCAACGAGGTAAACCGGATTAATATCGTCATAATCATCGCGTTCCATGCCGTTGTCACTGGTAACATCCCAGCCCAGTTTCTCAGAGAAAATTTTATGCCGAAGAGAATAAATTCCATTTAAGGTTTTTTCATCCCACGCCATACTATTCACATGTTGTACGATAATTTCGCTCATTGATTGATTGCCTCTGTTGGAGAACAGTGACAGTCAACAACGTGCTAACTCTTTGATAAACTGTAATAAACTACAGGGTTACAGCTAGTGTATTGATTAACCTGGGAAATTAGATGGTGTTTAACAGACTTGATCTGAAGCAGTGGTAGTACGGTGGACCCGGTTTCTCAAATCTCGCCACACTCATGTGTGGTTCAGTTAAATAGCTGTTTATCGGCTTTATGAGCTGACTTCATGAGCTGATAAGCAAGAGTCACTTATCGGGCTTTCTTCCTTGTAATTTTGTGGTGCTGGAGTTGTACGGGCTAATCAAATAGCGGAGTGATGATGCCATTGGAAACTGCTCTGGCGACTGCCTGTGAGCGGTTGACAACATTGAGTTTGCCAGAGGCATTTTGTACATGGAAAATCACAGTGCGTTCGGATATGCCAAGAATTTGTGATGTTTCCCAGGTGGTTTTTCCTTCAGCCGCCCACAGTAAACATTCCTTTTCCCGGTCTGTGAGATGAGAGTTCTGGGGAGATTGCTCTTTCAGATCAAATATTCTACGCACAGCCTCGTGAAGATAGGCTGTAAATAGTTGAGCATGTGGCAACGCTTCAAGAATACGGGACTGGGCTTTTTGCTGGTTTTCACTTGATGCCAGACTGAGCATGGCTACTTCACCCTGCCCCGAATGGACCGGACAACTAACACCCCCATATATGCCGAAATCCTGGGCATCGCTCATGAATCGCCGAATATCTTTGCTTCCTTTTTCTAATGGGGAAATTCTGTCCCATGTGATTGGTGTCAAGCGGCTTGCGCAATGACCAACTGTGGGATCTACGGATATATAGCCTTCAGTTTCATAGCGTGTTCGCCATTCTGTTGAATAACTACTGATATAAATAAAGCAAGGTTTGACAAATGATATCGGGATCTGGGCGCCATAGAGAAACCGATCAAAACCGAAGTCTGCGCAGAGTTTTGAGCAAATAGTGTGGAGCTCCTCTACCGAGCTCGCTATTGAAAGCGCCTCTATATATTCATGGCAGGATTTTTGTGTCATCAATAATATCGCGCATTAATTAACATGAATAATCAACGTATATACGGTTACTCCATGTCGTGTTTGGCGTCGAATCCATGGCTTTATTAATTGACGATATAGCCAGGTAATACAACGAAATAATGTCTGGTAATTATGTTAGGTTTAATCGCTTTTATACACAAGGTGTTTTTTAAGTTAAGGTATTCTTTGCGGTTTTCAGTTTGGAAAATGCAAAGCAGAATGAATAAAAAAATATTCATCCACATAAATGGTATGTTTTATCTACTGGCAGAAACTGCTGATTCTAAAATAATGCTAACGCAGAATTGTATATTCCTTAAACTTATCGGTAGATTGTGATTATTGGCTGATGTTAAGGCATGTTACGTGTAGTTGATCCAACATATCATTTATTCGAAGCGATTCTTTTTTGTCAGGCACTTGTTTGTTAGTAATAAGATGCCTGAAAATAATATCAGAGCACGTGCCTGGTTGCTGACCTGTGAATAATCAAATATTCCTCCTGAGCCCGTAAGGCTATGGCACATTCTATGTAGTTCCTTTAGTTCATGTTCAGACCAGTCAGTTATCAGAAGTTGCCATTGATTCAAAATGCATTTACTTTTTTCAGGCAATTTTTCAGTGTATGAATCGTGTAGAATCTGTAATTTTTCAGATATGATTTGATTACTGGCATTCATTTTAATGTTGTCGGCAATTTTGCATTACTTTGGATGCACTGAGTGGATTGTCTGCAGACATTTGATCTATACATCTTTGACACCATTTTACCTTGAGGTCACTCCGATTGTCTTTGTAGTGCAAAGTGTGGAACTTGCATGAAACTCTTCTTCCCCATTTTTCCCTGTCTTAAGTTTACTTTGTTCGACAGGAAGCCATATATTAAAACACGTCCCAGTTGATGGATTGCTGTTTACTTTGATCTCGCCTCCATGGTTTTTCACAATACTGTAAGATAGTGACAATCCAAGCCCCGTCCCCTGCCCTACGGGTTTTGTTGTAAAAAAGGGATCAAATATTCGCTTTATGTGCTCTGGAGGTATCCCTTTGCCATTATCTGAAATAGCAACATATATACGATCACGGGATACACCAGTTGCTATAGTAATTATACCGTCCTTCTCAATAGCATGTGCGGCATTAACGAGGATATTCATAAAAACCTGATTAAGCTGGGAGGCTATACACTCGATTCGAGGTATGTTTCCGTACTGTTTGACAACTGAGGCTTTATACTTGAGTTCGTTATTGATGATATTCAAGGTGCTGTTGAGTCCACTATGAATATCAGTAGAGTGCCATTCCTGCTCATCAGCATGTGAAAAATCCTTAAGGTCACTTACGATTTGTTTTATTCTGGTTATGCCATCGAGCGATTCTTCCAGCATTTCTTTTGTATCTTTCCGAATGTAATTCAGATCAATTTCCTTGTCAGCGACAGTATGACCACTCTCTTTTTCATAAGCATCAATTACCTTGAAGATATCATTCAAGTATTCATCCATGACGTGGAGATTTGAGCCAACAAATCCCACAGGATTATTTATTTCGTGGGCAACCCCTGCAGCTAATTGCCCTATTGAAGCCATTTTTTCCGAATGAAGCAATTGATTGTGAGTACTTTCGAGTGTATCGATCAATTCACGCTGCCTTGTTTTTTCCTTTCTTAGATTCGCTTCTGTTATTTCTCTTTTAATAATATCTTCTTTCAACATATTTTGTGTTTCAATAAGTTTTTTCGTTCTTTCTTTTACGTGTGATTCAAGATTATTTATGAGGTCATCATTTTTATGACAAGACGTAATGATGTCTTTAAATGTGTATTCATATGCTTGGCTGAGTTGTACATCATAAGCATAAAGATGAACGTCATTACAGCCATTACTGCATGTAACTCATCATTTATCATGAGAAATCTGATAATTACAGGCGCAAGCGCCGAGAGTGAAAATACGAGAAATACCTCAAGAGCCGGAGACAACAAAGGGACGGCTCCAGCAACCATGCCACCCACTACAAAAACAATTAGCACCTGGTATGCCACAGAATTCTCAGGATAAAGCATAAAGCCAGCAATTCCCCATACACTACCAGCTAAAAACGCACCAGCGAAATATCGTTTATACCAAATATCAGTCTTGTCAGGTTTAAGAGGTAATTGTTTTGTATAGCTATTTACCAGGATAAAGCGCATTAATGTAATAATGATTACCAATATGATCCACTTCTTCACCAAAGCAGTGTCAGTATTTCTCCAAAGTACTGTAGCAAGTAAGCTTGCATTTATGACTGTGACCACCAGTGATAAACGAGTATTTGTATATAATTGCTCGAGCAGCAACATTTTATCATTGGCTGCTGTGCTATCAATGCAACTCGATAACATTTGGTTATTCCGTTGGTGGATATTCATTTCGCTATCTAAAGTGCCACTTTGTTATTTTTTAAATATTCCTCTTGTAGAGACGTCAGGTTAATATTTTCTGTGCCTTCATTATTTCGTTCCATTGGGAGCCATATACGAAAAGAGGTACCTTTCCCGGTCTCACTGTCTACTTCGATATAACCGTCATGTTTCTTTATTATGCGATAAGAAAGAGACAATCCTAATCCTGTACCTTTCCCAACGGGCTTGCTGGTGTAGAACGGATCAAATATTTTTCCCAGATTCTCTTCTTTAATACCACAACCATTATCAGATATTTCAACCCAAACGTTGCTTCCATCAACACCGGTGCGTATATGAATGACGCCATTATTTTCAATCGCATGTGCGGCATTAACGAGGATATTCATAAAAACCTGATTAATTCTTGACGATATGCATTCTATTTTAGGGAGTTTTCCATATTCTTTTTCTATCCGCGCCTTGTATTTGATTTCGTTATTAACAATATTCAAGGTACTTTCAATTCCCTCATGCAGATCCACATCTTCCCATTCATCATTATCAATATGAGAGAAACTTTTCAGATCGCGCACAATCATTCTAACTCGTTGAATACCTTCGTCTGACTCATCCAATAAATCAGAAATATCTTTTTTAAGATATGGGATATTAATTTTCTCTTTCATGGACAATATTGTAGAGCGAAGATCGTCGAATTCTTCAACAGTATTATGAGGAAAATCAAACATTTCATAAGAACCGATTAACTTGAACAAGTCCTGAAGATAATTACGAAGTGTTGATAAATTAGAGCCAACATAACCAATTGGATTATTAATTTCATGTGCCACACCAGCGGCAAGTTGCCCAATGGAAGCAAGTTTGCCGGATTGCATTAATTGCTCTTGTGTTATCTGCAGTTTTCTAATTAATGATTGTTGCTCCTTTTTTTCTCTTCTCAGTATTTGGTCTGACTCCTCGGTAAATTTAAGTTTCGAATATACTCCTAATTTTGCAACGATCTCTTCATTGACAAATGGTTTTGTTATATAGTCATCGGCACCTGCCTCGTAGCCCTTCATTCTTTCCTCGGATGAGGTCATTGCTGAAACGAGAATTACTTTAGTAAATTTATGACGAAGATCCTTTCTTAGGATTCTGCATACATCAAGACCATTAAGCTCAGGCATCAATACATCCATTAATACAATATCCGGAACATATGTTTGCAGCATCTCAAGCGCCTCTACTCCGGTATTAGCAACTTTAATATTATATGTAGACGGTAAAATAGCCTTGTATATTTTGATAACAAATTCATCATCGTCCACGACGAGCAGTTTAATTCTCTTATCTTTCATGTCTGCAGTAGTCTTCATATTTTCTGCCTTGAAACGCATAGGCTATCTACTCGATTTTTAATGTTGATTATCATCATTTTTTGTCTCTATCGGTAATGTGATTCTAAAAGTGGTTTCCTCTCCTGGTTCGCTTTCCACTGCTATTTCACCGCCATGTTTTTTAATTATGCTATATGAGAGCGAAAGACCAAGACCTGTTCCTGATCCAACTGGTTTGGTAGTAAAAAACGGATCAAAAAGCTTGTTGATGTTTTCTTTCTCTATTCCACTTCCATTGTCTGATATTTCTACCCAAACATTGGCATCATTAGTACCTGTTGTTATTGTTATAAGCCCATCTCTTTCTATTGCGTGAGCCGCATTAACCAGAAGGTTCATGAAAACCTGATTGATTTGTGATGGAAGGCATGATATTTGTGGTATCTCACCGTAGTTTTTGACAACTTCTGCCTTGTATTTAATCTCATTGTTCACAATATTCAAGGTGCTATCCAATCCCTTGTGCAAATCAACCCATTGCCACTCAGCTTCATCAACATGTGAAAAATCCTTAAGATCCTGGACAATCTGCTTAACCCTTGTCAGCCCTTCCAGTGATTCATTCATCAGGTCGCAAATATCAGTTCTTAAATATTCCAGCTTTATCTCTTCCTTGGCCTCATAGATGTTTCTAAGAATGTCGGGAGATGATATAAGAAATTCTTCAGACAGATCATAAACATCAAGTATTCTGAAAATGTCAGCAAAGTAATTGTGAAGTGTTTCTATATTTGAGTTAATATAACCGACAGGGTTATTAATCTCGTGAGCGACTCCTGCCGCTAATTGTCCAATGGATGCCATTTTTTCTGACTGATGTAACTGGTTATGCACTTCTATCATCTGTTCATTCATTTTCTTTAATTCATTATTAACAGAGGTCAGTTCGCTAATTTTATTCTTCAGCTTATCCGCATAATCCTGATTCAGGAGTTCTGCTTTTTGCAATGATATTTCTGTTTGTCTTCTTGCATCTGATTCCAGAGCAAGAGGCACCATTTCAACGACCTGCGCAAAAAATATCTCTTCATCACTTGTCCATTTTCTACTGTGATTATTGCACTCACATGTCACGAACCCATATAGTGAACCACCAAAATTAATTGGTGCTACCATCATTGCATTCTCCGGATTATCTACTTGGAAATGACTGGATAGAGGGAAGATTCTTTTGTCGTTCTTAATGTTTTGGACAGAAAATACGCGTCCAGAGTCGAGCGAAGAAACAAGATCTTCGCAATCACTAAGTTTGAAAGTGATATTACGAATATGAGACTGGTTTGCTATATCATAAAGATCATTGCAGATAACGAGATCATTTTCCCTCTTCAAAAGCCAGATACCAACTCTAACAACAGCAAGCGCCTCAACTAGTGTTTGTGTCAATTCACAGCACGCATCGTTCAGATCTCCACATGAAAATGGCTTGCTCATGACTAATCCCATCAGAACCATTTGATAAGTTCTTTGGGCAGAATTGCGGGATTTATTATGTTCTTCAATTCGTTTTTGTTCAGTGATATCAGTAATGAATCCCTGAATATTCATTATTCCATTGTCGTCTAGATGATATTTACCAGTATCCCATATCCACTTTACCCCGCCATTCTTGGTCCTAATGCGATAACTAATGTGAAAATTGGTTCCATCACCCGTGATAGAATGAAATTCTTCCTTTATGCTTTCAATATCATCTCCATGAATCAGATCAGTAAATTTACAATGATCGGATAAAAGCTCTTTTCGTGAATACCCGGTTAATTCCAGGCATCCATCGCTAACGTATGACAATGCCCAACTGGCATCATTTAACCTCCTGTATGCTATACCAGGAAGATTATCGATAAAGGACGCCGGTAAATTCAGATCTTCTGATGACTTGTCATCCAGGTTAGATTCCCGCCTGCTTTCACACTGTGTTTTCTTTATGCTAAGCGCCATTTTCTGCTTCAAGATATTTGATATCCTGTTGTCGTAATATGCGTTTCACTGAGCTACGGTTTGAGGCTGCATCATCAATTAACAGGACGGTGTATGTCATTCCATGTCTCCTCAAGAGGCTATTCTCCTGGACTCGGTGTCCACATGTGCTTGTATTTCAATATCTTCGATAAGCTGATTGGCATCAGCATTCTCTTTCTCGATTTCAGGTAAGCATCTCTCAATAACTGTCCAGTTGAGGCGAAGCCTGTTTAATGAGCCGGAATTGAGTTTCGGAATCAGATCATCACCGCCATTACCGATTTCCATACCGCGACATATAATGTCGGAAACATGTATCAAATCAACAATGGGTGTTGTTGATTGCTTGTGAGGGTTATGATGATCACTTATGGCCGTTTGTATCAATACAGGGAGCTTCCAGTGTTTTGCTACTTTTGCGCCGACAAGGGCGTGATCGAAGCCTAATTCTTTCAGCTCTGCGTCTCTCAAAAGGCACTGATCAGAATCTCTGCGTGAAAGGACATGGGCAAAATCTTCAGGAAAATGTACATCCAATACCAATTTTCCAATGTCATGCAGCAATCCTGCTGAAAAAGCAGTGTCCTGATCAAATCCCGTCTTCATGGCAATTACTTTTGCTGTTATACCTGTCCCAATTGCGTGTTTCCAGAATTCAAGCCGATCAAATTTCCCTTCGCTTTGTTCAGAAAATCTTCCGATAATGCCAACTGTAGTCACTATGCTTCTAAGTGTGTGTATGCCCAGCATGACACCTGCACCTTTGAGTGATCCGATCTTGCATGCATCACCGTAGAATGGTGAATTAGCAACTTTTAATACCCTGGATGCCAGCGATTGGTCCTGGCTGATTTTTTTCATCAAGACCTGAAATTCAACTTCACCTTTGTCAATGAGCTCAATGACCTCCATTACCACCTCAGATAGAGCCGGTAACTGTTTTATTTCCTTATCCAGGGTTTCCAGAGTTAAATTCTTGGATTTATTGTTCATTATTGTATGGCCTTGATACGATAGTCGATCAAAAGCGTTTTCAATTTCATCATTTCCGGTACTTCATCGTGATTCATGAATCTTTGATTGATATGATCACAAATCTCATTTTCAATAGAAAGTTGTTGTTCATTCGATAAGTCAATATGATGCACTATGTGTATAGCGGTGATTCCTCGTTGCTTGAGCTTGGCAATATCGTTTTCAGAAAGCTGTGTATTCTCAGTCATCAGCCTGTTGCCCTTGTTATCCCTGAGGTCATAACCAAGAACCATACCTGGTTCAATATTATCTATTTTTCTTTGTTCTATTTTTTTCATGATGCAACCTTTTTTTGCTCTGCGCTCATCCGAAGATTAGGCGCAAACATCAGAATAGAGCCTTTTGATTGGGAAGAATTTCCCATCAGGCAACATCTGACTTCTGCAACACAGCCATTATTCAATTCGATACACTCAATATTTTCATCGATTCCAACACGGGCCCGTTCCAGTAGACATAATATTTTTTCTGGAATAATATCTTTTGCCTCCATATTTACGAGATAACCCGTATCAGTAGACAGAATTTCATGCGCAAGCCTATTGGCCATGACAATGACCCCGTCATCATCGACCCCAATAACAGCGATGGATAGATTTTCAAGTATTTCCTGAGATATCTGTAACACTTTAAGATTGAGGACGACTTCTTTTGTTTTTTTTTCGACACGATTTTCAAGATCCGTATTAATATTCGTAAGTGCATTGTTCGCCTTCTGAAGTTCATTGGTCAGACGTTCATTTTCCCGCCCGAGTTCAAAATGCCTGAAAGCTTCATCGACATTGGCACGAAGCAATTCATCGTCCCATGGTTTTGTCAGGAATTTATAGATTGCGCCCTGGTTAATAGCGTCAGTAATGCTATTAAGTTCTGTATATCCACTAAGTACAATGCGAACTGTTTCAGGATATTTTTCTTTAACTATGCCAAGAAATTCTATCCCGGTCATTTGGGGCATACGCTGATCTGAAATGATGACACCAACTTCATTCTCTTTTAGAAGAGACAGGCCTTTCTCGCCACTATCTGCCTGTAGAATATTATAATTATCACGGCGAAAAACACGCGACAATGAACGCAATATGTTCTCTTCGTCATCAACAAGCAGGATAGTTCTATCCATTTTCATAATCCCGTTAGTTGCGCTCTACCAACGGAGACATTGATTGTTTCAGGCCGATCATGTTTTGTTATATCTTCGTCAATAATTGATTTTAGTGCCTCGCGAACAGCAGAAAATTCCTCATCAAGCGCTGCCAATTGAACATATTCATCACCCTCATTTCCTTCCTTTATGTAATTTTCAAGTTGTCTGCATGAATTCATGAAGCCCGTGAGGGCAAGAGTACCTGCACTGCCGCTTATGAGATGGGCTGTTTTCCATGCCGTTTCATTATTGCCAGCATCAATAGCCTTATAAATTGTATTCAGTCTCATGGGAGTGTCCTCCAGAAAAATATCAATTATAGAACTGAATTTTTCTTGTAATATGCCTCTTACTTCATTAAGTTTCTTGATATCCACAAGGTCTTTGTGCACTTTTATAATATTGTCCGATGTATCTTTAATATCATTCATTCTTTCTACATATTGGCCGGAGTCAAGCCAACGTTCCAGAATGAAAATAATTGATTTCATATCCACAGGCTTTTTGAGATATTCGTCCATCCCTGAATAAAAACATCTTTCTTTGTCTACAGGCAGTGAATTAGCTGTCATAGCAACGATTGGAACATGTAACACCTTCGTTTCCACTTCAAATAAATCGGGATACGCTCTTGATCTGTCACGTTCAATTTTCCTTATTATTTCTGTTGCCTTGAATCCATCCATTACAGGCATCTGACAATCCATTAACATAAGATCGTAATGTTTGATATCATATGCCTTGACTGCATCCTCACCATTTTCTGCAATATCCACAGTACATCCGAGTTTTTCCAGCATTCCTTTTGCGACTTCCTGATTAATTTCATTGTCGTCAACAACAAGGATATTTCCTTTAAAACAGTTTTCTTTACTATTTTTATTCGTTACGCTGGAAGTTCCATTTTTATTGCTAACATCATTGTTTTTCTCTTTAGAGTTTGTTTGTAGCTCAATGGATGAGCTTTCTGACGACTTTTCCAGTTCCAGCGCTACCCAGAAAGTACTTCCTGCGCCTTTTTCAGATTCAACACCGATTTTTCCATCCATGCTTTCGACAATATTTTTGCAAATGTTCAACCCAAGTCCTGTGCCACCATAGAGTCGCGTTGTATTACTATCTGCTTGTGTAAACGATTCAAATATCTTTTCTACAGCATCCGGGCTAATACCAATACCTGTGTCTTTTACCTCCATTCTTGTTGATATGTGACTTTCTGTATGTCCTGTGCACAGGATCTTGATAATCACCCGGCCTTTACTTGTAAACTTGATGGCATTGCCGGTTAAATTGGTCAATATTTTTCTTAGTGCATCCGGATCACCGACCAAGTCATCAGAAAAATTTTTGTCAATTTTACAATCAATCTCAATGCCTTTTTTGTGGGCAAGAACAGATAATGTTTCGACAATATCCTCAGTAATGCTGCGCAGGCTGAAATCAATGAATTCCAATACATAATGGCCTGCTTCAAACTTGGAAAGGTCGAGAATATCGTTAATGTTTGAGAGAAGGCTGTTTCCTGATTTAATTATTGCATCGGCATATTTCTTTTGTTTGACATCAAGATTTGTTTCCGTTAGTAGTTCTGCCATACCAAGAATGCCATTCAATGGTGTTCGTAATTCATGGCTTGTGTTTGCCAGAAAGTCTGATTTAGCCTTAACAGCAATATTTGCTTTCTCTAACGCCTCATCCAGCTTCCTGTTTTTTTCAAGTAATGTGTTATTTGCCTCTTTTATCTCGTCGGTTAATTTTTTGTTTTCATAATTAAGCTCATACTTATGAAAAGCATCTCTAACATTATCAAGAAGAATGTCATTATCAAATGGCTTTGTCAGGAATCTGTAAATGGCACCGTTATTAATCGCCTTGGTTACCATATTAAAATCATCGGCACCACTCAGCATTATTCTCATGGTATCAGGTGAGCAGTCCTTGACTTTATTAAGGAATTCGTCACCCATCATATGTGGCATGCATTGGTCCGATATAACCACTCCAGCATCATATTTATCGAATAATTCGAGAGCTTCGTTCCCACTACCGGCCTTAAGAATATTGTAATTCTCGCGACGAAAAAGCCTTCCCAGTGCAGCTAACACATGCGGATCATCATCCACAAGCATAAGTGTCCTTTGGGAAGGTTTTCTTGATAGATCCCCGTTTATAGTTTCAAGTGACATAAATATTATTCCAATGATGCTTTATCACTGACAGGTAGATATAAATGAAATTCTGTTCCTTTCTCACGTTCAGTTATGACCTGGATATGGCCATTAAATTGATGCACTATTCCATGTACAACAGCCAAACCCATCCCTGAGCCTCTACCTACTTCTTTAGTTGTAAAGAAAGGATCAAAAATACGCTCCAGCGTTTCCTCTGGTATTCCCTTGCCATCATCTTTTACTGTTAAGTCTATGAAGTCACCGGTAAATAACTCGTGGCATGCGTCACAATTAAAATTTTTTGCTGAAGTTTTCTTCAGCATAATTGTGATCTTTCCTTTGTCACCCATTGCGTGGTAGGCATTTATACACAAATTCATCACGCATTGATGCAGTTGCACGGGATCCATCAGAACAACCGGCAAATCACCGTCCATATCAAAATCAAATTCGATGGTAGAAGGTAATGTTGAACGTAATAACTTTCCCACTTCTGACACTACAAATTTCATGTCAATCAGTTGACCTTTGATTTCACTTTGACGGCTGAATGAGAGCATCTGTTTAACCAAATCGCGGGCTCTCTCACCTGCCCTCGAGATTTCATACAAATACTCTTCTGGTTTTTCGGTATCATTAATGGCAAGTTTTTCCCGTATCAGATCTGTATATCCCAGTATCGCGGCAAGAATATTATTGAAGTCATGCGCAATACCACCAGTCAGCCGCCCTATTGCCTCCATTTTGTGAGCCTGACGTAATTGACGTTCCAGCTGCATTCTTTCTTCTTCTGCTCGTTGTCTTTCTCGGGCAAGTATTTTTTTGGTATAGTTAGCGTCGAGAATACGGCGCATTCTTTGCAGAAGAACCGGCCAATGAATTGGTTTTGTAATGAAGTCCTGTGCGCCTGCTTCGTATGATCGCTCAACAGAATTTTCATCATTTAATCCGGTAATAGTAAGTATTGGAACTGTGTTACCATTATTACCTGATTTTTTTTTCAGATGCTCACAAGCTTCAAAACCATTCATTTTAGGCATCACGGCATCCATGAGAATCATGTCTGGATTAAATCTTTGACAAGCCTCTATCGCATCAATACCATCCATTGCTTCTTCGACTCGATAGCCTTCCTGCTCAAGTGCGTTCCGCATTAATAGCCGGGTAGCAGAATCATCTTCAGCAATTAAAATCAATGAATTATCGGATTGCATGTTCATAAACAATAAATTCCTGCTATCATGCCGCTAGAACATTAGTGACAGTTTCTCGCAATTCACTCATATGAAAGGGTTTATTGATAATCGCTTTCGCGCCAATGAGTTTTGCGATGGGTAAATAATCGAACCTCCCTGTTATACCGCCTCCACCTGAAATGGCTATTACCCTCATATCCGGGTATTCCTTTTTGATCTCCATGATCAAATCAATCCCGCTTTTTTCGGGCATCACCAGATCAGTAATAAGCAAATCAAATTCGCCTTTTTTAAAAATAGAGTAGGCTTCCTTGCCATTACATGCTTCCTTAACCTCATGATCATCTTGCTCTAATATATCGCGGAGCATTGTCCTTATAGGTGTCTCGTCATCAATAACTAAAATACTGGCCATCTTGTATTCCTCTAAATCAGATTCTGGGTTTCATGAACACCCAGCAATGAAAGCAAAGCATCTTTATCAATCGGTTTATGAAGACATGCCTCTGCGCCTCTGGCAATGATGCGATTAATATTTTCCTGGGATGGGAAACCAGTCATGGCAATAATCCTTATTGCTTTGGTAGTGGGATCTGCCTTCAAGCGTTTACAGACCTGGAACCCATCCAGTCCAGGCATCATTAAATCCAGCAAGATAATATTTGGCAGGAACTTCTGAACTATCCGTCCTGCGGAAAATCTGTCATCGGCAGTATCAACAACTATATCCAGGGGTAAACTGCGTAATAACTCGCTTAGATAACCTGATAGTTGTTTATCATCATCAACAACAAGTACACGCAACCTGTTATCGTCTGGTAGTTGCAAACTGAGACCACGCTCTTTCGCAAATCGCTCAACATCATGACTCATAAATCTTCGATGACCGCCAGGTGTGGTCTGTGCCGTTAAAGCGCCTTTCTGGGCCAATTGCCGCACTGTGATTGGGGACACCATCAGCATTTCAGCAACCTCATGCGGCGTTAAATAATTCCTGTTTTTCAGTGCCATTTAAATTTCCCATCGTCAAGGCCCATATGAATGGACTTACTAAATATTTGATTTAATCGGTTTATTCGTTTCAATCGTTATCGGCTTGAGATAGGGGAACTTTAGTTTTTTGGTAATTGAGTTCCGGGAATTTATAATGAGAAAATAAACATTAATATCAATGAGATACAAATTTTATGACTGACTGCCTTTGCAACCAGGGCAATACCAGAGCTGTGAGAGGTAGAAAAAGGACTGAAATTTGATAGCTATAGAGCTACGTCAGGATACGACGGAATCAGCGGGAAGATGAAGATGTTGTCTGTTTACCCGGATTGCTTATTTGAATTGACGCCAGAAGTGGCATGGTCAATACATGCCTGACGCAATTTATTGATTGTTTGCGTAATTTGTACCCGTTTTTCGTTGTCAGGCTTTTGTTCTTTAGTGGCAAGAGCTGATAATTTATTTTCTGCGTTACGGGCTTTCCGGGTAATTTCGGAATAACCATAGGTGCTTCCGGACCCCGCAAGGCTATGGCACATGCGCTGTAATTCAGCCACGCCCGATTCAGACCAGTTTTGTTCAAGTGACTGCCACATAGTCAGAATTGAGCGTCCCTTTTCAGGTAAGCGGGCAGAATAATCCTTTCTGAGTGCCTGTAATTTTGCTGACGCCGAAGTATTATCAGACACAATGAAGACAACCTCCTTGATTAAGGGTGCTGGTTATCTGGATTTTATTATTTATATGAAGTTATGACAAGAACTGCCACAAAAAATATTAGAACAACTCAACCTCGCCGCCATCAATGTTTTCCTGTCTTACGGGTTTCTTTTTCTGATTGTCCAGTGAATCAACAAGAATCTGATTCAGGTCGTCCACTTTGCTTATGTATTGCCCTAAAACTTCAGATTCTGTGTTTTTATCCGCATTGTATGTCATTTCCTGTAAACTGTTTATTGCATTAACGCTGACGTCAAGCGTCTTTAAATAA
>Ga0114931_10005344_pt1 | contig 15865 bp, 17 predicted proteins | sample 2SBtaG_FD_89579 | JGI IMG/M metagenome (GOLD analysis project Ga0114931, IMG submission 89579) | Deep subsurface microbial communities from Kolumbo volcano to uncover new lineages of life (NeLLi) - 2SBTROV14_V59a metaG | ecosystem: Environmental > Aquatic > Marine > Volcanic | place: Kolumbo...
CCACCTTCGGCAATTGGATCGAGCGCCGGATCGGCACCGATATCGCGTGCTGGTTCGCTCGCCATGTCGCACCTCGTCTAGGTCTAGCTTGCCGGCCTTGCCGACACGCGGGCCAAGCGCCCCGCGCAACTCGCAAAGACCGCCGTTGAGGCATTTTTGCGTCAAATTCGTAAAGATTTATTTATGGCCCGCCACCGACGCGCCCATGTCCTGTTCCACGGGTCGGCGATCTCCGGCGGGCACGGTCGCGCCGCCTTGGTGCTCGACCTGTCGGCGGGCGGGGCAATGCTTCAACTCTGTGATACGCGCGCCACCCGCCACCGGCGTCTCTAACGGATTCTTGTCAAGTGGGGCCTATACAGGTCTCCGCGTGGCCCGGCCCCATGCCGGCGCCGCGCACCCAAGTCCCACGTTGGATGCCATGGCCCTTGGAGTTCTACAGAAGCCCGAGCGCGTCAACCAACTATGGCTGGACGAGGCCTTGGACGCGCACATCAACTACGTCGAGGGGCGGCCGGGCGGACATCGGCTTTTCCTGAGCTTCAAGGATGCCAGCCATCTGGATTTCGGTGCCCGCTCCCTGGCCGGCGCCGAGGCGGTGGCGGCGCGGCTGGCCCACGCCAAGCTGGCGGCGGCCTGCCTGGCGCGATGCAACCTGTTCGGGGCGGACCTGACCCACGCCAATTTGCGCGACTCCGATTTGTCGCGCGCGGACCTGCGCGGGGTGGACCTTTCCAACGCGGATCTCGAAAACGCCGACCTGCACGAAGCGGATATCCGCAACGGCTTCATCCTGGTCAAGGACTCCGAGGGCAACCTGGTGCCCATGAAGGACGGCACCACCAGCATCTCCGAGGTTAACCTGACGGGCGCCAACCTGAGCGGCGCCAGGCTGGGTCACGTCTTCGGTCCGCGCACAAACCTGACCAACGTGAACTTTCGCAACGCCAGGCTGGTGGCCGCCAACCTATCGGGGGCCGACGTGCGCGGCGCCGATTTCGCCGGCGCCGATTTGACCGATGCCGACCTTAGCGGCTGCCTGTTCCAGGGCGCCATGCTGAGCGGCGCGCTGATCGACAACACCAACCTGGAAGGCGCCGATCTGACCGCGGTGCAGTTCGTGCCCTCGGACCTGCGCTACGCGCGCACCACGGGCACGCGCCTGCCGCGCCCGGTGGCCAACCTGGACAAGACCATCCTCGAAATCGTCGCGGATCATGGCCGCTGGATCGAGTCCCTCGGCGCCATTGGCCACCAGGCGGATCTTTCGCGGGTCGACTTGCGGGACCTGGACTTCTCCGGCGTCGACTTGCAAGCGGCGATCCTGGCGTCCACCAACCTGTCCCGCGCGCAACTGCGGGCCGCCAGCCTGATCATGGCCGACCTTACGGGCACCATGGCGCTGGAGACGGACTTCAGCGACGCGGACCTGCGCGGGGTTCGCCTCGTGAACGCGAATTTGTCCGGCGCCTCCCTGCGGTTCGCCAACCTCGCGCCCATGCACTTGATCGGGCTGTCACGGCACCGGGTCGGGGCCAACCTGCGCGGCGCCAAGCTGGACGGCGTCGATTTCTCCGGCGCCATCCTGGAGAACGCCGATCTGACCCAGGCGAGCCTGCGCAACGCAAACCTGCGCGCGGCGCGCCTGAGCGGCGCCTCGTTCGTGGATTGCAATCTGACCGGCGCGGATTTGCGGGACACGAACACCGACAGCGCCGATTTCCGCGGCGCGACCAGCCTGCGCCTGTAATCGGCCGTACATGGGCAAAATGGGAGACCTCGCATGAAGGGTTGCCGAACCTGTCACCATTGGCAAGGTGTTGAGCGATATCTGGATCGGGTGGATCCGGCGACCACCGGAAAGAAGGTACAACTTGGCTTGTGCCGGCGTCATGCGCCGAAACCCTCGATAGAGCCGGGCGCGAGCGACGCGCACGCCGCGGATGATATCGCGGGCGCGCCCGGCCGTTGGCCCACGGTCGCCTCGGACGACTGGTGCGGCGAGTGGGAACCCAACATGGTATGATATCCTCGTTAATACGGCGGTGGCGCTTGAGCTATGTCAAGGCGGCGGACCGGGGATTCCCGCCTCATGGCGGGGCCGGTCGCGCGCCGCCGACCGGGAGCGTACGGGAGGAACGACCTCGATATGCCGACGATGACCTGGAGCGAGGAAATGAGCGTCGGCATCCCCGAGCTGGATGAAGACCACAAGACGTTGATTCGGGTCATCAATCAACTCGACGCCAACGCGGGCAACAAGGCGCGGCGCGATTCTGTGCGTCAATCCCTGGTCGCGCTCCAGCGTTACGCGGAATTCCATTTTGCCCGCGAGGAAAACGTCATGGCGGCGTGCGCCTATCCCGGCCTGGAGGACCACCGGGAGGAGCACCGGCGGTTCATCGAGCGGATCCGCCAGTTGAATGCCCGTTTCGCCGAAAACCCGGAGTCCTCCGCCGAGGTCGTCAACGACGAGCTCCTGACCTTCCTGCGGGACTGGCTGACCCACCACATCATGATCGAGGACAAGGCGTACCGCACCACGGCGGAATCGAGCCGCCCCGCCCAGGAGGCGGCCCGGTCGTTCGCCGGAACGCAGATCTGGTGGGGCGGCTGAGCGGGATCAATCAGGACTCGGACGCCGGGGGATCGGGCGGGTCCGCGCGGCGTTCGGCGCGGTCTTGCAAATAGCCATCGAGCGTCCACTCCACGACCGGTGCCAACAGCCTCGGCACGGCGCAGGCGGCCAGCAGAATCGCCCCCATCACCCACCACCAAATCGGATTGTAGGGCGTGCCGTAGAGGATTAGAACAAGAGCCATGGCGAGCGCGCACGACGTCCCGCCAAGCCCCATTAACAGGAACCGCAGGCGCTGGCGGCCCACGGGATGGACGGCTCTTTTCTGAATCGTCTGAAGGTCCTGCTTCATACGCTCCTCCCCCTGTCGAGCGACGGGATTCTCGTCGCGGCCGGCCTCGTGGTCTATCTGGCCACCTGCCTGCTCGCGCGCCAGCCCCTAACCTGGGCCTGGGCGCTCCTGCCCGGCGTTGTCCTCGCCGCGCTCTTCGAAGGATGGGAGATCCTGGATTACTACGGCGCGGCCGGCCCGCCACGGACCGGCGCAAGGGACCTCGCGATCATCCTCGCGCGCCATTCTAGAGATATCGCCGTCGCAAACCTAGGAGCCGGCGCGGTCTTTTTGTCCGCGCTCGCCTGGGACCGCTGGGTAGACCGCTAGCGGATTAACGGCATCAAGGGCGGGGCTCCTGCTTCAGGCCGCGCTCCGGCGCGCCAGGGCGGCGCGCCTGCGATGATTGGCGCCCAACCGACCGAGGCCGATATTACGCGCCACGGCGGCGCGCACCTCGGCATAACGGGGCGCGACCATGGGGTAATCGGCGGACAGGCCCCATTTGCGCCGATACCCTTCCGGACTCAGGGCGTGCGCCGCCTTCAGGTGGCGCCTCAGGGTGCGGTATCGCTTGCCGCAATCCAGGCAGGTAATACAATCCGGCGTTACCGATTGGCCAGCCGGGACCGCGGGCCGCCGTGCCGGTCCCATGGTGCTTTCCGCGTGACCGTTGGCCAAACCACGCAACACATGGGTCACGTCGCGCACCACTTCGGGAAGCAGCGACGTCGGCACCCGATTGCTCGCGGTATAGGCGGCGGTGATTCGCGCCGCGAAATTCAAAAACTCCATTCCCCACCCCTTCGCCGAACTCGATTGAACGCCAAGTGAACCCCAAGTGAACGCCAAGCGCATGCTCGCGCCGTCGTACACCATACGCGACCGATCGCCCGGCGAAGCATGACAACTCGGTGAGCCTGGGTGACAAATGCGTGATATTCTTGTGAATTCGGCGTTATCGCCGACTCAGGGTGGTCCTAGGAGCGAGCTCACGGCGGCCTGCATGCGCTGCTGGCTCTTCATGCACCGCTCGAACCCCGCTTGCCAGCCGGTCACATAGGGCTGGTCCTGGCGCTCCGGTTCGGTCTTGTCGCTCGCCGCGTAAAAGGGGCTGCCGGCATAAGCGTAGCCCGCGTCGCACCCGTTACGGAACCCGACGCGATAATCCGCCGGCCCGGGAGGCATGGTGAACATGGGCGTCGTGCAACCGGCGAGCAGCACCAGCGCCGGAACGATAAACGCCGCTTTTCTCACGATCCCACGGTCCTCCCGCTCGCCGGCGCGGACCCCTTCTACCGCGCCATTACCGTTGTGCGCGAATAAGATAAACAAGCTGTCAACGGTGCGCGCCGCCGACCATGGGTTCACTCTAAACGATTTCGGCGCCCCGCGAAACGCCGCGGCCCCGAGGGGCGGTCCGCTATGGCTTCGGCGGATCGGGCAGCCGGGGATAGGCGGGCAGGCCCGCCGCGGCCCGGTCCGGAAACCACCGGCTGGCCAGGTCGCGAAATTCTTCGCCTCCCACGATCGTATTGCCAACGAGCTTCGGCGGCGGCACCCCGCGCACGCGAAACAGGCGGATGTTTTGCACACGGTCGAAGATGATCGTGTTGTCGGCGATTACCGTGGAATTGATCGCGTGGTCCCGCTTCGGGTTGCCGGTGCGTTCGAGCCCGATTCCCACCACATCCGGGTTGCTGCTGTTCGGCCCCTTTTCCAGAACGTTGCCGCGGATCACCACGACGCCGCCGTTCGGAACGTCGATCAGGCGGCTGTCGCGCCCGTCGAGAGAGGCGATGACGTTACCCTCGATCACCGTGCGCCGGGCCCGGCTCTTGATCTCGTGACCTTCTTCCTTGGACGAGAGAATGCGGCTGCGCCGCACGATCAGCTCGTCCACGCGCTTGCCGGCGTAGATGGCGTGGGCACGGCCAATTTCGGTCGCGATATCGCCGCCCAGGCGCTTCAGGCGGCTGTCCTCCACCACAAGTCGCCCGCGCCCGCCGAGAATTCCCGACTGGCTATCGTGAAAATAGACCCCTCGCACGGTGAGATTCATACCCTCGGCGCGGATGCACGCACCGTTTCCATTGGGCACGGTGATCCGCGAGCACTCGATGGCCTCGATGGTCACATCGTCGTCCTTGACCACGATGGCGGCCTTGCCGGAGGCGGCGGCGCCTTTGATATGGGCGCCGCGCACGCCGCGAATCGTGACCCGGTCGGCGCGCACGATAATCCCCTCGCGGTAGATGCCGGGGCCGACCAGGACCGTGCTGCCGGCCGGAGCCTCGCGCGCGGCCTTGTTCAGGCTCGTGTAATCGCACTTCGCGTAGGTGGCCGCGGCGGGGCAGACGGTGATGACCGGCAAGACCGCGGCCGCGGCCGCGCGATCCAGCAGCGCGGCGGCGCCACAGCCGGCGACCACCAGCAAGGCGACGCGCGCGCGGCGCGCCATGGGCCGAGGGGTTGGGCGCCTGGAAATCATGCGCTCGGGCGCAGCATCTCGAACACCTCGTCGACCCGGGTATAATCCATATAGCCTAGGCGGGCGATCGGTCGAATTTTCGCCATGTCCACCATGCCGTCGCCGAGCGCGCCATCGGCGATGTGAATCCCGAGCACCCGGCCCACGACCATGGCGTTGCGTCCGCCGGGGCTCTCGCAGGGCAGATCGACGATGGTGTGTACCGCGCATTCCATGTGGATCGGCGCGGCCTTGACCCGCGGCGGCGCGACCAGGCGCGATGGCGCGGGCTCCAGCCCCGCCAGGGCAAACTCGTCGACCCCGCGCGCGGCCGGCGCGCTGGTTCGGTTCATGGCCTCGCGCAAATCCCAGGTCGCCATGTTGAACACGAATTCCCCGGTCTCCCGGCAATTCAGAATCGTATCCTTGTCCGGGCGCGGTGCCGGGCCGTTGCTGGCGAACATGACCATGGGCGGATCGGAGGCCACCCCGTTGAAGAAGCTGTAGGGCGCGAGATTGACCGCGCCGGCGCGGCTGAGCGTGGAGATCCAGCCGATCGGGCGTGGCACGATGCAGCTCTTGAACGGGTCGTGAGGCAGGCCGTGCCGATTGTCGGCGGTCTCATAGAACATGGCGGCGTCCGGCGGCTGGTACCAGGGAGCGACGGGACGGAGTGTACATCAGGCAAGCGTAAATCGGGGGTAACGAATCGCGAGCGCGCCGCGCGGGATCAGGGCTTGGAGTCCGGCTCGTCCCGCTTGGCCGTGGGGCCGCGGGTCGGCTCCCCCTGGCCCGCCTCCGGTGCGCGCGATGCCGGGCCCGGACGCGGCCCATCGCACGGCACAATGGGCGGCGGCGGACGTTTCGCGCGCCCGCGGCGATTGGCGGCGCCGGGCTTGCGGCGCCGGGCGCGGCGGTAACCCTCCAGATCGACGACTTCGCCCATTGCCCGATAGTCCCTCGCCAAATGGATCGGCGTCACGAACGAGCCAGCGCGCTTTTCGCGCGGAACCACGGTAGCGTTTGCCCGCGCAACCCGCTTTCATTAGCTTAGCCGAATCGATGGGCCGCGCAACGGCCAGTTGCGCGCGCCGGCCCGAAATACGACACCTATCGGCTCGCACAAGGGAACTTTCGTGAAAAAGCTGGGCTTGGGCCTGCTGGGCCTGATCGTCGTATTGATCGCGGGGCTGCTCGCGGCGCCGAACCTGATCGATTGGACCGCGCAAAAAGGGCGGATAACGGAGCAGGTGCGCGCGTTGACCGGGCGCGATGTCGCCATCGGCGGCGATGTCAGCCTGCGCCTCCTGCCGACGCCGTCCTTCTCGGCCGAACAGGTCCGCCTCTCCAACCAGGAGGGCGGCGCGGCGAGCCCCATGATCGAGCTGGAGCGCCTCGATGTGAAGGTGGCATTCCTGCCCTTGCTCCAGGGGGAGGTTCAGGTCGAGAGCATCGTCCTGGTCAAGCCGATCATCCGGCTCGAGGTCCTGGCGGATGGCCGGCGCAACTGGGACATCCTGGCACCCACCGACAAAACCCCCGAGGCCAGCGGCCAAACGAAGCCGGCGCCGGACGGGGTGGCGCCGGCCGAGGCCCTTCCCGGTGGTATTCGCCTGGATAGCGTGAAGATCAGCGATGGCACCATCGTCTACCGCGACCGGGCAGAGGGCCGCGAGGAACGACTGGACGATTTGCAGGCGACCATCGCCGCGGACTCCCTGGCCGGGCCGTTCGCCATCTCGGGCGCGGCGACCGCGCGGGGGCTTCCCATCGAGTTCCAATTCAACCTGGGGCGCCTGGTTCGCGACGGCGCCACGCCGCTCAACGCCCGCGTGCGCCTGCCCGGGCCCGACGCCGACATGCGGTTCGGCGGCGCGCTTTCGATCCACGCGGAGCGGACCTCCTTGCGCGGCACCCTCAAGGGCAAGGGCGCCAATCTCGCGGCCTCGATTGCCGCCATCGCCGGCGCGGCCGCGCCGGATGTATTGGCCAAGCCGTTCGAGGTGGAAGGCCAAATCGCCACGGACGCCCTGCAACTGACCCTGAGCGAGGTGACCCTGCGACTCGACGATTCGACCATCGACGGCGAGGTGAAGCTGACCTTCGGACCGCCTTTCGATGCCCAGGTCTCCCTCGCCGCCCAGCGCCTCGACCTGGACCGCCTGCTAAGCCCGGCGCAAGCCGAGGGCGCGGCGCCGGCACCCGCCGCCACCGCTGGCGCGGACCAGGTGGCGCAACCGCCCGCACCGGCACCGGAGGCCGCCGACGCCCAAGGGTTCGCCCTGCCCGCCAACGTAACCGGCAAGCTGGATCTGGCGATCGAGGCCCTGGTCTATCGCGGTCAGGTGATACGCCAGGTTCTGCTCGGTCTGCGCCTGGCCGACGGCCGGTTGGACGTGAGTCAGGCGCTCGCCTTGTTGCCGGGCGGCTCCGACGTCTCGGTCTCCGGCGCGCTGACAACGGTAACCGACGGCGCCGCGCCGGAGCTTGAGTTCGCTGGAAGCGTCGAGGCGGCGTCCGACAACTTTCGCGCCATCCTGGAATGGTTCGGGATCGATGCCTCGACGGTCCCCGCGTCGCGCCTACGTAAGGTGAGCCTATCTTCGCGGGTCGTCGCGCGGCGCGACCGGGTGACCCTGAGCGATATCGACCTGGCGTTCGACCTTAGCCGCGCGACCGGCGGCATCGCCATCGCCGTGCGTGCCCGCCCCGGACTGGGCATCGGCCTGGCGGTGGACAAGCTCAATCTGGACGCCTATCTGCCGCGCGCCAAGGCCAACGCACCGCCGGTCGCGACGGCGGATGCGACGGCGGATGCGACGGCGGATGCGACGGCGGCGGCAACGCCCACGACGGAAGCGGCGCCATCGACATCGGAATCGGCCTTGGCCCTGCCGGCGATCTTCGACCGATTCGACGCCAATCTGGACTTGCGCCTGGGGGATACCACGATCCGCGGCGTGCGGGCCAAGGCGGTGCGCCTGGACGCGACCCTTCAACAGGGCGGGTTGACCGTGCGCGAGTTCCGCGTGGGCGACGTGGCGGGGGGGCGCCTCCGGTTGAGCGGCGCGATTGCCGGGCTGACCCTGGCGCCCACCGTCGACGCGGCGTTCGAGGCCTCCCTGCCAGAGCCGGGGCGTCTGGCCCGCGCGCTCGGGCACGATCCCGCGCCGCTGGCGCCCCTCGGCCCCATTCAGTTGGCCGGCACGGTCTCCGGCGATCCCACGCGTCTCGCGCTGGTCGCCGGAGTGGACGTGCTAGGCGGGCGCATCGAGGCCGACGGTACGCTCGAATCCGCGGGCTCGGCCCCGGCCTTCGACATCGCCCTCACCGTGACCCATCCGGACCTGGCCAAGCTGCTGGGCGCCCTCGCGCCGGAGACCAAGCTCGATCCCGCGTTCGGGGGCCTGGCGCTGAGCACCAGGCTGAACGGCACGCCAGCGCGCTTCGCGGCACGGGATCTCACCGGCACCATGGGCCCGATCGAGGTCGCGGGCTCTATCGCGGCGGACCTGAGCGGCGCGAAGCCCAACTTGGCGATCGACCTGGCCACGGGCGCCCTGCCCCTGGACCGGATTCTGGCCGCCGGCGACACGGCCGCCGCGCCCAAGGCGACCAGCGGCGGGGCCGCGTCGAGCCAGGCCGGGGGAGCCGGAACCAGCCCGCCAGCCCGCGCGGACATCTCCGACCGGTGGTCGCGCGCGCCCCTCGACCTGAACGCCCTCGACGCGTTCGACGGAACCATCAAGATTCGCGCCGACACGATCGTGCTCGACAATCTGCGCATCGAGAACGCCGCGATCGACGCCGACCTGGCGGACGCGGTGCTGAACCTGCGCGAGGCGGCGGGCGCGCTGTACGGCGGCATGGTGCGGGCGAATGGCCGGGTCGCCGCGCGCGGCGGCCTGGACGTGGGGCTGGAGCTTGCCGCCACCAAGCTCGACCTGGCGGCGTTGGCGCGCGATATGGCCAAGACCGAGCGCATCTCCGGCCCCCTGAACGTGACCGCCTCGCTCACCGCCAAGGGGCAAAGCCAGGCCGATCTGGTCTCTTCCCTGGGCGGCTCGGGCACCCTGAACGGCACCCTCAACGTCAAGACCAAGGCGGAGGAGGAGGTCGGCTCCATGGTGCTCGGCATCCTCGGCCGGAAGATCAAGGAAATCCGCAACGTCGCCGGGGCGGCGACCCGCCTGTTCCGCTCCTTCGCGGGAACCCCGGCAACGGTGGCGGGCACGTTCGCGATCGAGGTCGGCGTGGTGCGGACCGACGATCTGCGGGTGGACGGGCGCGCCGCCAGGGCGCTGACCCGCGGCACGGCCGACCTGGCGGCTTGGCGCATCGATACCCGAACCGAGGTCACCGAAACCGACGGCAACTCGGCGGCGCCGCTGATCACCGTTGTCCTGACCGGCCCCCTGGACCGGCCCAATCAGCGCTTCGGCGGAACGGCGCTACAACGCGCGCCCGCCCCCGCCCCGGTGGCACCCGCCCCAGCGGCGCCGGCGCCGGCCGTCGGCCCGCAGCCATCGGGCACGCAATCGGCAACCCCCGCGCCGACCCCGGAACCGGCGCAACCTCTCAAGCCCCGCGACCTGATCAAGAAGGGCCTGAAGGATCTGCTCAAGGGCCTGAGCAACTGAGCCGAGCTACATGCCGGCGCGGGCGCGCAGATAGCCGAGGGCGTGCAGGCGCAGGGCGCTGGATAGATTGCCGGTGCGCGCGCGGTCGATGCGCTCCACCAGGGCGACCAGGGAAATCCCCTCGGCCCGGGCGATCTCCTTCAGCACATCCCAGAACGGCTCTTCCAGGCTGACGCTGGTCTCGTGCCCGGCCACCTTGATCGAGCGCTTGCGGATCATCGCGCGCGGGGGGCTCGTGTTCAGTTCAGGGGCTTCGGCCCCAGCATGGCCTCGGGGCGCACCCACTGGTCGAACTGCTCGGCGGTCAACAGGCCGAGGGCGACCGCCGCCTCCTTGAGGGTGGTGCCCTCGGCGTGGGCCTTCTTGGCGACCTTGGCCGCGTTATCGTAGCCGATGTGCGGGTTGAGCGCGGTGACCAGCATCAGGGAGCGCTCCATGAGCGCGCGGATGTGCGCCTCGTTGGGCTCGATCCCCTTGACGCAGTTGTCGTTGAAGCTGTCGCAGGCGTCGCCGATCAGCTTGGCGGACTGCAACAGGCTGTAGATCATGACCGGCTTGAACACGTTGAGCTCGAAATGACCCTGGGAGCCGGCCACGGTCACGGTCACGTGGTTGCCCATCACCTGGGTGCAGACCATGGTCATGGCCTCGGCCTGGGTCGGGTTGACCTTGCCCGGCATGATCGACGAGCCCGGCTCGTTGGCGGGCAGCAGCAGCTCCCCCAGGCCGCCGCGCGGGCCACTGCCCATGAGGCGGATGTCGTTGGCGATCTTCATGAGGGACGCGGCCACCACGTTGAGCGCGCCCGAGGCCTCGACGATCGCGTCGTGAGCGGCCATGGCCTCGAACTTGTTGCCCGCGCTGGTGAATTCAAACCCGGTGATGGCCGCCACCTCGGCGGCGAACAGCTCGGCGAAGCCCTCGGTCGTGTTCAGGCCGGTGCCGACCGCGGTGCCGCCCTGGGCCAGGGCGTAGAGCCGGGGCAGCACGGCGCGCAAGCGCGCGACCCCGTTGGCCGCTTGCGCCGCGTAGCCGGAGAATTCCTGGCCCAGGGTCAGCGGGGTCGCGTCCATGAGGTGCGTGCGGCCATTTTTCACGATGTGCGCGAAGGCGGCCAACTTGGCGGCGAGGGTGGCGCGCAGGCGCTCCAGCGCGGGGATGGTCTCGCCCTCGATCTGCTGCACCGCCGCGATGTGCATCACGGTCGGAAACGTATCGTTCGAGGATTGGGACAGGTTGCAGTGATCGTTGGGGTGTACGGGCGCCTTGCCGCCGCGCGCGCCGCCCAGGATCTCGTTGGCGCGCCCGGCGATCACCTCGTTGGCGTTCATGTTGCTCTGGGTGCCCGAGCCGGTCTGCCACACCACCAGGGGAAACTGGTCGATCATCTTGCCGGCGGCCACCTCCTCGGCGGCGGCGGCGATGGTCTTGCCCAGGGTCTCGTCGAGCAGGCCCATCTCCATGTTGGCGCGCGCCGCCGCCAGCTTCTGCACCCCGAGCGCGCGCACTACCTGGGGCGGCATGCGCTCGCCCCCGATGCGGAAGTTCCGCATGGAGCGTTGCGTCTGCGCGCCCCAGTAGGCGTCGATCGGGACCTGTATCTCGCCCATGGAGTCGCTTTCGGTGCGGGTGCGGGCCGGGTCGTTCATGAGGCTGGTCTCCTGGCGGGAACGGTTCGGCGGAATACTAGGCGTGGCGCGCGGCCACGCAAGGCCGCGGATCAGCGGCTTTTCCGGCTGAGTTTGCGGGCGCGGGCGCGCCGGGCCGCCTCCAGGGCGAGTGCCGCCCAGGGCAGAAGCGCCTCCGGGTCCTCGGTGGTGCCCGCCGGCGCCTCCCGGTAGGACATGACGATACGCCGCCCCTCGCCGCGCGCATAGCTGAAGGACTTGCAGCCCGCTTCCGCGAAGCGCCGGTCGGTCTCGTCGTCCACCTTCAGGAACAGGCGCGCGTCCGCGATCAGGGCGAACATGAGGTCCTCGTGGAAAAGGCCCCAGCCGCCGAACATGCGCCGCGCCCGCACCGGCCCCAGGGGCAGGAGCCATGCGGTTACCCGCTCGGCGAGCGCCGCCGCTTTCGCGCGTGCGCTCATGGGCCTGGCTCCAGATCGCGCAAGAATTCATCCATGGCCGCCACCGCCTCCGCCCAAGCCTGATCGTGCGCGCGGCCGGATGTCTTGCGCGGCACGAGGTTGTGATCGCCGTCCTCGATCCAGGCCACGCGAATGGCCGGCGCCAGATCGTAGCCGCGCACCTCCGCCGCGCGCCCCAGGGGATCGCGGGTGCCCTGGACGATCAACGCGGGCGCGCGCAAGCCGGCGAGATGGGCCGTGCGCAAGCGATCGGGCTTGCCGGGGGGGTGAAACGGATAGCCCAGGCACATCAGCCCGGCGACCCCGCTTTCATCCGCGATCAGGCTGGCCATGCGCCCGCCCATGGACTTGCCGCCGATGACCAGGCGCTTAGGCCCCAGGGCCTCGATGACGGCCCGCCAAGTGGCGAGCAGCGTGGCTTGCGGGTTGGGCGGGCGCTTGCGTCCATCGGCGCGGCGCGCGGCCATGTAGGGAAACTCGAAGCGCGCCACCCGCCAGCCCCGCGCGGCCAGGCCGGCGGCCATGGCCGCCATGAACGGCGAGTCCATGGGTGCCCCGGCGCCGTGGGCGAGCGCCACGGTGAGCCCGGCCCGCGCCGGCCCGTCGATCAGCAGGTCGGGCGCCTCCATGGTCTCCGACATGTCCGCCTCCCTGCCCCTAAGACTTCGTTAACCCGAACGGGCGACCATGAACCGGCGTGGGCGCCCGACGCCCGAAAGGACCCGCATGGACGATCTCAGCCAGCGCGACCTGTCCAACGTCGCCGACCATGACCTGACCCCCGAGGAGCGGACGGAACTGAGTCGGCGCCTCGACGATTTCGTCGGCCGGGTCCTGCGCCGCTACGCGCCCGGACGGACCAAGCCCGCCAAGCCCAAGCGGGTCGAGCCCTGGAACCCGGCGATCCACGGCCGCAAAACCTGACCCCCCTTCTCCACCCGTCCCCACGGGGGCGGCTCAGGGCTGAAATATTTTCCCCGGGTTCATGATGCCCGCCGGGTCGAGCGCGCCCTTGATCTGGCGCATGACCGCCACCGCCTCGCCGTGCTCGGCTTGCAGGAATTTGATCTTGCCCGAGCCGACCCCATGCTCGCCGGTGCAGGTGCCGCCCATGGCGATCGCGCGCATGACCATGCGCTCGTTCAGCGCCTCGGCGCGCGCCATCTCGTCCTTGTCGTCCGGGTCGATAATGAAAGAGAGATGGAAGTTGCCGTCGCCCACGTGACCGACGATGGGGGCGAGCAGATCGGACGCCTGGATATCGCGCTTGGTTTCCAGGATGCACGCGGCCAGGCGCGAGATCGGCACGCACACGTCGGTCGGCCAGCCCTTGGCGCCGGGGCGCAGGGCCATCCCCGCGTAATAGGCATCGTGGCGCGCCTGCCACAGCTTCGAGCGGTCCTCCGGCCTGCTGGCCCAGCGAAAATCGCCGCCGCCCTCCTCGGCGGCGATGGCGCCGACCATCTCGACCTGTTCGGCCACCCCCCGCTCGGTGCCATGAAACTCGAAAAAGAGCGTGGGCCGCACCGGATAGTCGAAGCCCGCGTAGCGGTTGACCGCGTCCATCTGCACCTCGTCGAGAAGCTCGATGCGCGCCACGGGAATCCCGCTCTGAATGGTCAGGATCACCGTGTTGACCGCGCCTTCCAGGGTCTCGAACGAACACACGGCCGAGGAAATCGCCTCGGGAATGCCTTGCAGGCGTAGTTGAATCTCGGTGATCACGCCGAGGGTGCCCTCGGAGCCCACGAACAGCCGGGTCAGATCGTACCCGGCGGCGGATTTGCGCGCCCGCCCGCCGGTGCGAATGATGCGCCCGTCCGCCAGCACCACGGTGAGTCCAAGCACGTTCTCGCGCATGGTGCCGTAGCGCACCGCGTTGGTGCCCGAAGCGCGGGTCGCGGTCATGCCGCCGAGAGAGGCGTCGGCCCCCGGGTCGATGGGGAAGAACAGCCCGGTATCGCGCAGGTGCGTATTGAGCTGCTTGCGGGTGACCCCCGCCTGCACCCGGCAATCCAGATCCGCCGCGTTGACCTCGACGACCTGGTTCATGCGCGTCATGTCGATGCTGATGCCGCCGTAGAGCGCGGCCACGTGCCCTTCCAGGGAGGTGCCCGTGCCGAACGGGATGATCGGCCGCTTGTGCAGGGCGCACAGCTTGACCACCTCCGCCACCTCCTCGGTCGAGACCGCGAACACCACCGCGTCCGGCGGGTGGGTCGGATGGTAGGATTCATCGTGGCCGTGCTGCTCGCGCACCGCGGCGGCGGTTGACAGGCGCTCGCCCACGAGGGCGCCGAGCGCCTCGATCAGCGGATCGGTCGTTTTAGCTCGAACGGTGGTCATGGCAATTCTCCTGGAACTCAGGATAACACGTTCCCTCACCGCTGGGCGACACGCGTCGGCAGCCAGGTGGCAAGCTCCGGAAAGGCGACCAGAAGCACCACGGCGCTCAGCAGCAGGAAGAAGAACGGCAGGGCGGCGCGGGCCACGAACAGGATATCGCGCCCGGTCAACCCTTGCAGGACGAACAGGTTGAATCCCACCGGCGGCGTGATCTGTGACATCTCGACCACGACCACGATGTAGATGCCGAACCAGATGTTGTCGATGCCCGCCTGCTCGATCATGGGCAGGATCACCGCGGTGGTCAGCACCACCACGGAAATGCCGTCGAGAAAACACCCGAGGATGACGAAGAACACCGTGAGCGCGGCCAGCAGCATGTAGGACGAAAGCCCGAGCGAGCCGATCCACTGGGCCAGCACCCGGGGGATGCCCGTAAAGCCCATGGCCACGGTCAGGAAGGCGGCCCCGGCCAGGATGAAGGCGATCATGCACGAGGTGCGCGTGGCGCCCATGAGCCCACCGCGAAAGCTCTCCCAGGTCAGGGTGCCGGAAAAATACGAGAGCATGAGGGACAGGAACACGCCGACCGCCGCCGCGTCGGTCGGGCTCGCGATACCCACGTAGATGGAGCCGATCACGCCGGCGATCAGCAGCAGCACGGGGATCAGCCGCCGCAACGCGGCGATCCGCGCGCCGAACGCCAGCTTGACGCCGGCCGCCGGCACGCGCTCCGGGTGAAGCAGGGACCAGACGATCACGTAGCCCATGAACATCACGATCAACATCGCGCCGGGCACGATGCCGGCGATGAACAGGCGCGCGATCGATTCCTCGGTCGCCACCCCATAGACGATCAGGATGATCGAGGGCGGGATCAGCAGGCCGAGGGTGCCGGAGCCGGCCAAGGTGCCGACCATCATGCGCTCGTCGTAGCCGCGCTTTTGCAGCTCGGGAATCGCCATGCGCCCGATGGTCGCCGCCGTGGCCGCCGAGGAGCCGCTGACCGCCGCGAAGATGCCGCAGCCCAGGATATTGACGTGCAGCAGGCGCCCGGGCAGGCGCTCCATCCAGGGCGCCAGGCCGCCGAACAGATCGTCGGACAAACGCGAGCGAAACAGAATCTCGCCCATCCAGATGAACAGGGGCAGCGCCGCCAGCGCCCACGAGTTGCTGGAGCCCCACGCGGTGGTCGCCAAGACCAGCCCGGTCGGCGCCGAGGAAAACAGCGACATGCCGACAAAGCCGGCCGCCAGCAGGGAAAACGCCACCCACACCCCGGAGCCGAGCAGCACGATCAGGACCACCACCAGGAAGATGCCGAGTTCGAGGTGTTCCATGGCGTGCCGCGCGCGACCCTATAGAGCGTCCGGGTCGGACCCGGAGTCGGCGAGCAGGCCCTCGCCCTTGC
>Ga0114931_10005345_pt1 | contig 15864 bp, 16 predicted proteins | sample 2SBtaG_FD_89579 | JGI IMG/M metagenome (GOLD analysis project Ga0114931, IMG submission 89579) | Deep subsurface microbial communities from Kolumbo volcano to uncover new lineages of life (NeLLi) - 2SBTROV14_V59a metaG | ecosystem: Environmental > Aquatic > Marine > Volcanic | place: Kolumbo...
CTCCTTGAAATGAAGTCGACAACTTTCTTCGTTTGTGAAGTTTGCGGTGAATGAAAATAGATTCATAATTCATTAATTTGATGCTAATATAAGAAAATTAGGTGATTTTACGGACAAGCAGTATTATTTTTAGTTAGCTGTTGAAGAATTTTACCTAAATAAGGCTCAGGCAAATCTAATTCTTTAGCGATTTGAAATGTTTTAGGATCAAAAAATAAGTTTAAGTCTAATATCATGGGTCCCATATCATTATTTGTTTTATTACTTGAGTATTGAAAGAGAGATCTATATATTCTATAAGTCGCAATAATGTTAATCCTAATATTATTAATTGAGAGTATTCCAGACGCATTATAACTATGATCTGAATTCTCTTCCTTATAAAGTTCAAAAATGCCATTGTTGATCCCGATCTCGATATTAATTTTATTAGGCTCAATAGAATTAAAAAGACTATCAATTTTTGGATGACCGTCTATTAAAGTGTTAGCGTTAATCGAGACTGAAAGGAGCTTGGACGATGACTTAAATCTGGCAACACCGGACTTGGAGACTGCCTTAAATGCAGTATCATTGGCAATACTTATTACTTCAAAAAACCAGTTTCATAACCCATATTATTTGAGCTGGTTTGAGCTTGACTCCAACTCATCATTAATAAAATGGTACATATACTGAACACTAAATTTAAAAGAATTTTCATAGTCTCAATTTAAAGAGTATTAGGATTGTAAGATTGCTTAATGAAAATCTTCATAATTTATTTTCTTTACCTATTAATTATTAAGCTTTCTTAACAAATTCAGATTTTAACCCAATACCACCGAACCCAGGTATTTTGCAATTAATGTTATGATCGCCTTCCACCAACTTAATATTTTGCACTTTCGTCCCAGATTTAATAGGCCCTGAAGCACTTTTTACCGGTAAGTTTTTAATTACAATAACCGAATCTCCATTTTTTAAATTGTTCCCATTTGAATCTTTTACGACTAGCTCATCATCAACAGCCAATGGCGTTGAATTCCATTCATTTGCGCACTCCGGACAGGCATACATGCCATCTCTCAAAAGATACCCATAGGGTGAATACATTGTGGGCATGGTTTTAATTCTTCACTCATAACTTTCTTAAATTAAATTTTTATTCAATTTTAAAATTCTATTTACTGGTTTCAGAAGAAATGAATTCTTCAATTTTTTCATCATCAACAGAAATCCATCTTTTATCAACCGTAATTAATTGTTTTCTTTTCAAGTTATTTATACTTCTTGATAAACTTTCTCTACTGGTTCCAACAATGTTGGCCATGTCTTCCCTAGACAAATTAACCCCTTTGGTCAATTCCCCTTTTAATTCAAATCTTTTTTGAAGTATAAGAAGAAATAAAGCCAATCTAGTATCTTGAGATTTTTGGGCAAGTACGGCAATACTGTTAGCCAATACTCCAAATTCATGAGCCATATTTATTAAAAATTCATCTTTCAATACTGGGATTTTATTTAATAGCATTTCAAAATTATCAACACTAATAAAATTAAGATATAGGTCATCTAATGCTTCACAAGAATCTTGATATCTTTCTTTGGAAAGCAATGCGTGATAACCCAACAAATCATTCTTACCGTAAATATAAAATATCTGTTGCTGATTATTTAAAACTGTTTTATATTTTTTTGCACGCCCAGATATAATCTGAAACATACCAGTAGGTACTCCTCCTTCATAGAAAATATTATTTCCTTTCGAGAATTTAAGTTTTTCTTGTACAGAATTAATCAATGAAAGGTCATCTTTCGTTAAGCTCTTATAAAGTAAGTCACTTTTAAAATCAAACTGATCAGTAATCTTCATTAAGCAAATGTAACATTTGTTTGGTTAAATATGAACATTTATAATAAAAAAATAGAACATTTATTAGAATATTAAAAATAATAGATATATTTGTGCTATAAATATGATGAAGATTATTAAAATAGGATTAATTATAGTGTTGGGGCTTCTAGTTACCTTCATTTCAGAAAGTCCTTTAATTGGGTCTGAATTAATAGAACCAAGAACTGAGGTTCAAGAAAGAGAAATTGAGGAAAATACAACTTCGCTTCAAAGCCGCATTCTTTCTTGTGAAGAATGGGAAAAAAGATTAGGAGAAAGCGATGATTATTTTTCAGTTGAACTACTCGATTCATTGCCTCCATACATTTTAGTTTCAGATCAGATTAAAGGATTTTTAACTGCCCTGTTCTTTTCTATTACAAAACCACCCTTTTATATTCTTTATTGTTCTCTGGATATTGATTCTTGATTAATTATTTGTCTTAATAAATAAGGATTCCCTTTATTCAAAGAAGTATTTAATTAACCAAGATAAAATATTATGAAAGTAAATGTATCTGATGAACGAAAGTTTGTCGATAAACAATTGTTAGTTTCTGAAAAAACTAAACATCCTAAATTAAATTTTTCTGAAGCAAGTATTATAAAGAAACTGCATCACTACTTACCATCTCAGAATCCATTAAAAGATTTTGTGCATCATAATTCGTTACACTCATTTCAGGAGTTTCCTTTTCATGAAGCAATTGCAAGAGCAAATGAGATAATGGGATACAAAGGCTATTTACAATTAAATGAATACAAAGCTTTATATCGTGAAAAAAAAATAAGTGATAAAGCAATTGACTTTGTTGTCGCGTCTCACCCTGAAGTTGAAGCAGATTTTAAAGAAAATCTGTTTTCAAAAGAATATGATGAAAACACCCATCAAAGAATAGGAAAATTACGCGAACAATGGAAAAGTAGGATGCATATTAATTTAGATAAAGAGGTGTTTCCAATTCTTTTACGATTAATAAGCAATTACTTGGATCAAGGAATTAGTATTTGGCACTTTCCTGTTGTAGATAAAACATTTTTAGAAGCTATCAAGCATATAGAGAATAATAGCAAAGAGAGTTTGTTTAGAACAAAAAAAGCCAAAGATTTACTTTTTGAGAACGATTTATCAATCACTAAACTTTTAGACTTAATTGTTGGAAAAGAGGAGTGTTTTGAACATTATCTTTTTGACCAACAATTTTCACATCCCGGATGGTCTGGAATGGTTGCAGTACTTGAGTCTAATCCACTCCTTTTATTTGATCAAAGAAAAATAACGCTCAATGATTTTATTATTGTTGAACTGTTGCTAGAAATAGATGTGCTTTATGATAAGTACAATGATTTATGGTCGCCTTTAGGGTATAAAGCTAAATTAGATGACGATGACTTATTTACGAAAATAGATGAAAAAGAATTATTTACTGCGTACAAAATTTGGCAAGAAGCTTATGAGTGGACTTATTATCAAGAGGCATTAAGTGGGCTTTCTTATGCTTTTAATCATCCCATTAAAACGAATAATGATGTTTCATTTCAAGCTTTCTTTTGCATTGATGATAGAGAGATTTCATTAAGACAACATTTAGAATTGGTTGACGAAAAATGTGAGACTTTTGGTACACCGGGTCATTACAATATTGTTGCTTATTATCAACCAGATAAAGGTAAGTTTTTAAGTAAAGTGTGTCCTGCTCCTCTACAGCCTAAACATGTGCTTAAAGAGGTTCATAAGGACAAAGAGATTAAGCGCGATTTACATTTTAGTAGAAAAACACACTCCATGTTTTGGGGATTTATTTATTCTCAAACTTTAGGTTTTTTAAGTGGTTTAAACTTATTTAAAATAATGTTTTCGCCCAACTATTCTGCTGGTACCAACTACTCATTTGACCACATGCACGAAGATGCTTCTTTACAAATTGAATACAATCCAAAAGAGCAACAAACCAAAGACTTTCAAGAAGGGTTTTCGGTTAAAGAAATGACTGATATTGTAGAGTCTATTTTAAGAACAACTGGCTTAACTGAAACTTTTGCCAAATTGGTGTATTTTATTGGTCATGGGGCTTCAAGTACAAACAATCCTTATTATGCTGGTTATGGTTGTGGAGCTTGTTCAGGACGTCCAGGTTCTGCAAATGCAAGAGCTGCAGCTGAAATGGCAAACAGAACTGATGTAAGAAGTAATTTAGAAAATAGAGGTTTGAAAATTCCTACTGAAACTTGGTTTGTTGGTGGGTTGCACGATACAACAAGAGATGAAGTTGCATTTTATGATGAAGATTTAATTGCCAATAATTTAAAAAATGCTCATCAAGAAAATATTGCTAAATTTCAACAAGCATTAGTAAACAATGCAAAAGAACGAGCTAGAAGATTTAATAATATTTCTTTAAATCTGAATAAAAGCAAAAATTACGAGCTCGTAAAAGAACGTTCGTTAAAGCTTTTTGAAATTAGACCAGAATACAACCATGCTACCAACACTTTGTTTATTGTGGGCAGAAGAGGTTTAACTAAAAGCTTGTTTCTGGATAGAAGAGCATTTTTAAACTCTTACGATTATAAGCAAGACCCTACAGGAAGCTTATTAAATGAGATTTTAGGTGCTGGAGCAGGAGTTTGTGCGGGTATTAATTTAGAATATTATTTCTCTAGAGTTGATACTCATCGTTTAGGTGCAGGTTCAAAATTACCTCAAAACATTGTTGGATTAATAGGTGTAGCCAATGGTGTTGAAGGTGATTTGAGAACAGGATTACCCTACCAAATGGTAGAAATACATGATCCTTTACGTTTAATGACTGTTATTGAACAAAAACCTGAGGTTGTACTACACGTTTTAAATAACAATAAAGATGTAAAACAATGGTATGCTAACGGATGGATGAATTTAGCAGTTTTAGACCCTGAAACAGGGAAATTCCTTAACTATAAAGATGAAGAATTTAAACCATTACAAATGGATTTAAATCCTATTAATTCTACTGATAGTATAGAAAAAATGTACTTAAATAGTAGGGAGAATTTACCAGTATCATTTATTAATAAAAATTAACAACGATGAATATAAGTTATATCATAAATTATTTTGTTTTCATTCCTGCTATTGGTTTTATAGTTAGCCTTTTAATTAAAGATAAAGAAGGGAATGAAAAAGTATTTGCCCGAATTTTAGAGATAGGTGCCGGGTTGTCACTTTTATTAAGTATTGCCTTTATTGGTTATTGGTTGTTTCATGGTATGGAAACAATTAACCTAAAAGAATTAACACTTTATAAGACGCATAACTATGAATTTGTAGTTGATTTCTTTTTTGACGGAATTACTGCAACTTATCTTTTTGTAGGTTCCATGATTACTTTTCTAGTAGGTAAATACAGTATTTATTATATGCACAGAGAAGAAGGATTTAAACGATTTTTTACTACCGTTTTATTGTTTTTCTTAGGTTATAACATCACCATTTTTGCAGGAAATTTTGAAACCTTATTTATAGGTTGGGAAATTTTAGGAATTACCTCTTTTTTATTAATTGCATTTTATAGACAACGCTATTTGCCAGTTAAAAATGCGACAAGAGTATTTGGAGTATATCGAATAGGAGATGTAGGTATTTTAATGGCAATGTGGGCAAGTCATCATTTATGGCATGAAAACATTACCTTTTTAAAGGTAAACAATTACGACTTAGTTCATGAACACTTAACTGGTCATACCTGGGTGGGAGTGTTTATTTCATTAATGATATTAATTGCAGCTGCTGCTAAATCAGCTCAGTTGCCATTTTCTTCATGGCTTTCAAGAGCAATGGAAGGACCAACCCCATCTAGTGCAATATTTTATGGCTCTTTATCGGTTCATTTTGGTGTGTTTTTATTACTTAGAACCTTCCCATTTTGGGAAAGTCAAATATCCATAAGGGTGCTTATCGGTGTACTAGGTTTAACAACGGCTGTAGTTGCAGAAAGTATTGCTAGGGTTCAATCTAATATTAAAAGTCAAATTGCTTATGCATCGGTTGCTCAAATAGGTATAATGTTTATTGAAATAGCTTTTGGATTAAAATATTTAGTATTGTTCCATTTTACAGGAAATGCTTTTCTAAGAACGTATCAATTATTGGTTTCACCATCAACGGTAAGCTATTTATTGAGAGATCAGTTTTACCATTATCAACCCAAACAATCTTCAATTGAAGACACTTATTCGAACAAACTTAAACATGCTCTTTATTATATGAGTATGAAGGAGTTTTATTTGGATATTATTATCAACAGAATAATCTTTAAAAACATCAAAAAACTAGGAGGATATCTAAATATTATTGGTATTAAAAATATCTTGTATTCTTTTATACCTTTTTATATCGTTTCCATTTACATTAGATTAAACGATACTTTTATTCCGAAAGACATCATTGCTTTATTCCCTTTTGGTTTTGCATTTTTTGGTTTGTTAATGGTATTAAGAGCCTTTTCAGAAAGAGAACACCCTCGTTTTGCTTGGGTTTTACTATTCTTAAATCACTTTTGGGTAGCACTTGCAATATCGTTTAACGACAATTTTGATTGGCAAGAAATAGCCATTTATCTAAGTGGGGTAGTTGTTTTTGGAGCTATTGGATACTATTTATTGACTCGCTTAAAAAAATTGGAACCTACTCATTTTAGTATGTTTCAATATTACGGTCATGTAAAAGAACATCGAATTTTAGGAATAGCTTTTTTGATTTCATGTTTAGGGTTAATGGGATTCCCTATCACTTACACTTTTATTGGAGAGGATGTTATTTATAGCCATATTCGAGTAAATGAATATTACTTGGCATTTTTTAATGCCTCAAGTTACATTATTGGAGGTATAGCCTTAGTAAGAATATATGCAAGATTATTCTTAGGAAACCATGTAAAAACTTATCATCCAACACCTTTAAAAACTGCTTAAGCTCTATGAAGAAAAGAATTTTAAAATATGGTAGCTACTTTTTTCCCATTACTGTGTTGGAAACGGATAGTGAATACCATGACTTACTTAAAGTTCAGTGGTGTAATGGAAAAAAAATGTTAAACTCAAAACGTGCAAACTATTCTTATGGAACTCTGCATAGCGTTTTTAAATATGGTCTTTCTAAACATAAAATTAAACTTACAAGTCAAGATTCAGTTCTTATCCTTGGATTTGGGGCAGGGTCAGTAAAATCTATACTAAGAAAAGATCTAAATTTTAAAGGTCAAATAAGTGGTGTTGAAATAGATAAGAAGATTTTTGAATTAGCCAAGGAACACTTTAATATACCTAACAATAGTTCTAGTCAATTTTCAGTGATCATAGAAGATGCTTTTCAGTTCATTGAAAAGAATGATGAAAAATTTAAATTAATTGTAGTTGATCTATTTTACGATTTATCTACACCAGAACGATTTTTAAAGTCAAATTTCATTGCGAAGTTAAGTCTTAGTTTACAAACCAATGGCAAAATACTATTTAATATCATTGGACAAAATCAATTGGAAAAATTGAAGATGTCTATAACAGATAATCAATTAAAATATAAAGTTCACAGTACAACGAAATATGATGTAACTAATCATCTTATACTTATAAATAAATAATTATGAAAACAACAGAATTACCAAAAAGAGGCTTTGCAGGATTAAAAGCCCATTTTAAAGACGATATCGTATCAGGATTTAGCGTATCCCTTATTGCATTACCGCTTTGTCTAGGTATTGCATTGGCATCAGGAGTACCACCTTTAGCAGGTATAGTTACCGCTATAGTAGGTGGAATAATAGGTTCAAGGATTGGTGGTACTTTTATTACTATTAGTGGTCCTGCCGCAGGATTAATAGTAATTACTTTAGGGGCAGCAGAAAGTATGGGAGGAGCTGGTGCTGCTTCAGGTTTTGCAGGTTATCCTCACGCATTAGGAGCAATTGTAATTGGAGGCTTAATTATGGCGCTCTTTGGATTATTAAAAGTTGGTAAAGTAGGAGATTACTTTCCTTCTGCAGCAGTACATGGTATGTTAGCTGCAATTGGTGTTATTATTATAATTAAACAAGTTTTTCCAGCAATTGGTGCAAAAGGACCTAAAGGTGAAATTTTAGAAGTCGCATCAGAAATCCCACATTATTTAATGCATGAAACCAGTTTAAGTGCTGTTATTGTAACGCTTGTTGCTTTAGGCACACTTATTCTACACCCTTTTGTTAAAAGTAAAATTATTAAAATGATTCCTGCGCCAATGTGGGTATTAATCCTTACCATTCCATTAGCTTTTTATTTAGGTCATGAAAACTTGAAAATGGTGGATTTAGATGGTGGTTTATTAGGAGGAGGAGGATTAAAGCTACCTTCTTTTGAAAAAATTGGAGAATCTGCATTTTGGGTTGCGGTAATTGGTGTTGCATTAGTGTCTGCTATTGAGAGTTTACTAAGTGCTAAGGCAGTAGATAGTTTAGACCCCTACAAAAGGAGTTCTAATTTAGATAAAGATTTAATGGCAATGGGAGCAGGTTCTTCGTTAGCTGCTGCTTTGGGAGGGTTACCAATGATATCTGAAATTGTTCGTTCTTCTGCCAATGTAAATAACGGAGCAAAAACTCAATGGGCTAATTTTTACCATGGTGTTTTATTATTAGTTTATGTATTGATAGGAGTAACAGCAATTGAAATGATTCCTGTTCCTGCATTAGCAGCTATGTTAGTATATACTGGTTTTAAATTAGCTTCTCCTGTAGAGTTTAAACACATGTATAAGGTAGGATTAATGGAACTTGAAATTTTTATAGTGACGTTAATAGCAGTTTTGGCAACCGATTTAATTATAGGAATTGTTGTTGGAATTTTATTTAAATATGTCTTAATCATATTTAAAGGGACAAAATTTAATGAATTATTTAAATCTCATATAGATGTAGAACATCTTGGAAAAGTTAAAACAATTTATTTAAAAGGATCTCAAATATTTTCTAATTACTTATCACTTAAAAAAAAGCTAGATAGTGGTGTTGAAAAATATGATGAACTTATTCTAGATTTCACCAATGTAAGTTTCGTTGATCATACTGTAATGGATCATTTAGAAGATTATGCCCGATTAGCAAAATTAAATGGTAAAGATGTACATATCGAAAATGCAGACCAAATGCACCCTGTCTCGAACCATCCTTTAGCAGCAAGAGATAGAAATAATAAAGCAACATTAAAAGATATAAATTTAAGTGATAGAACACTTCAACTATTATCTTTTGCAACAAACAAAAATTTTGAATTTAAAAATCAATCTGCCAATACTGAGAAATGGGATTTTTACACACTAACTATTAGAAAAAAAATTATATCCATAACGAATATAATTAGCACAAAAAACAATGCTGTTTTATTTAGTGTTGCTGACATTAAAACGCAAGAAGGAGCAGAAACGACAACTGATTATGAATCGGTAACTGCTTTAAAGATTTCAGGACTTCCAGTGATGCCTAAATTTTATATGGACAAAGAAACTTTAATAGATAAAATTGCTGATGTTGTTGGAACAGAGGATATTAATTTTGAATCTCATCCAAGCTTTTCTGATAATTATGTTCTAAAAGGATTGAATGAGAGCGAAGTAAGAAAATTCTTTACTGAAGATGTACTTAACTTCTTTGAAAATAATTTAGATTATTACTTGGTGAGTAATGGTAAAGATTTAATGTTGCACCAATCTTATAAAATTTTAGATACAAAAGAAATTGATGAACTTTTAAACAAAGGCACAGAATTAATAAAATGTTTAAATAAGACTTTAGTTACTGTTTAGCGTTTGAGTATGAAAAATCAATTTAATTAAAAATAAAGAGATGTACTTATTAATAATTATAGTTTTTGTTCTGGGATATGCTACAATAGCATTGGAACATCCTTTAAGAATTGATAAGGCGGCATCCGCTTTATTAACTGCTGTTATTGTTTGGACATTATTAATAGTTGGTGGTCAAAGTATTTTATCAGGCATTGAGGAACCCACTTTGTTGGTTGAAGAAAGCTTGATGCATCACTTGGGAGAAATTTCAGGAATTCTATTTTTTCTTTTGGGAGCAATGACACTCGTAGAATTAGTAGATGTACATGGAGGGTTTGATATCATAACAAGTAAGATAACCACGCTTAATAAAACAAGATTGTTATGGATATTGTGTTTTGTAACATTTTTTATGAGTGCGGCACTCGACAATTTAACTACTTCTATTATCATGGCTGCTCTTTTAAGAAAATTAATTCACAATAAAAAAGACCTATGGACTTTTGCAGGAATGGTTATTTTAGCAGCAAATGCTGGGGGAGCTTGGTCTCCAATAGGAGATGTAACCACGATAATGTTATGGATAGGAGGTCAAGTAACTGCTACCAATATCGTTATGAGATTGATATTACCAAGTATGATGTGTTTGCTAGTTCCACTTATTTTAATTTCGTTTAAGGTAAAAGGATCATTAAGCCCCATAGAAAAAGTTGAGAATAATGAAGTTATTCCGGAATGGGAAAAGAAAACAGTCATGTATTTTGGAATAGGCTCCTTATTATTTGTTCCCATATTTAAGACCGTAACCCATTTACCCCCTTTTATGGGGATATTATTAGGCCTAAGTGTTTTATGGGTAATAACAGAAATTATTCATAGGAGAAAACCTTCTGATATCAAAAAGTCATACTCTATTGTTGGAGTATTGCAAAAAATAGACACCCCAAGTATTTTATTTTTCTTAGGAATTTTATTAGCTGTTGCAGCACTACAAGTAGCAGGGCACTTAAATCAATTGGCAACAATTTTAGATAACGAGATAGGGAATATTTGGATCATTAATACGCTAGTTGGAGTTTTTTCCTCCATAGTTGACAATGTGCCTTTAGTTGCAGGCGCCATTGGAATGTATGGTTTGGATGTATATGCACAAAATCACATTTTCTGGGAATTACTAGCTTACTGTGCGGGTACTGGGGGAAGCATACTCATAATTGGCTCAGCAGCAGGGGTGGCTATGATGGGTATTTTAAAGATCGATTTTATTTGGTATCTAAAAAACATTGCTATTTATGCCTTTTCAGGTTATATCGCTGGGATTCTTACATTCTTATTACTCAGTTCCATTTTTTAAAAACAAAATATAGTGAAACATTATAAATATATATTACTTACAACTTTAGTTGTATGCTTAACAATACAAGGCTGGTCTCAGAATAGAATTATTGACTCCAATTTCAATACCTGGTGGAGTAACATCAATAAATACAATATAAGTAATAATTGGTTCCTTTCTTCTGAACTCCACATTAGACGTGCAAATGGGTTATCAGATTGGCAACAATTTCTTTTTAGACCAGCCTTAAATTATAAATTAAATTCCCCTGTTGTTCTCACTTTAGGTTACACTTATATAAAATCGTACCCTTATGGAAATCAACCTATCGCTATTCTTACTCCCGAAAACAATCTTTGGGAGCAAATCACTTTAAAACATCAATCGGGAAAATTCAAGATTAGCCACCGCTATCGTTTTGAACAACGCTTTATTGGAAAAACCAACTATACCTTAGCAAACGAACCTATAATAAAAGGACATGTGTACACTCATCGATTCAGGTATCGGTTGACCATGTCCATACCTCTTAGCAGCAATAAAAAAATGTTTGCCAAAGGATTTGATGAAGTATGGGTAAACCTTGAAAATAATTTGATGCCTGTAGGCTTAAATCAAAATTGGCTTTACGCTGGATTAGGCTATAAGATTAATTCTCGGGCAAACTTCCAAATAGGATATATGAACCAACTGGTGAAGAAGGGAGACGGAATACATTATGAAAATAACCAAACCATACAGGTGACTATTGGGTACGATTTTTTTAAACATGAGTAGACCTCTTAAAAATAGGAGATTCACTAAATTTAGACTGAGCCAATTTTTTCTCATCCTATCTATTGTACTGGCATTAATTAATCTGTCTAAATTTAATTTAATAGTTACCTCTAACAAAGCATTTCTTTTAGTAGGTGGGATAATTGCTTGGATTGTTTCCCTTATCTTGTTTATTCGGAGTAAATCAAAATTTAGACATATAAGCAGCCTTCGGTTAATGATAGGATTGTACTTATTTACAATATTGTTTTTTATTATTTTAATCATAAACATTATTTAACATAATAGATAAAATGGAGGTGATAAATTTACATAAGGAATTAAACGATGTGAGATTTGAAAAAATCTACCCTAAATATGTTCGTGAATTATCTAAAATTCATTGGACACCAATTGATATAGCTACTATTGCTATTAATTGGTTGGCTGTATCTTCCCACACAAAAATTCTTGATATTGGATCTGGTGTTGGAAAGTTTTGTATTCTTGGGGGATTGTTATCAAATGCCCAATTTACAGGGGTAGAGAAAAGAAAAAAATTGATCAATGTAGCAAATAAATCATTGGCCCATTTCAGTCTGAACAATGTCAAATTCATTCATAGCAATATTTTAGATGTAAACTTTAACTCTTACGATGCCTTCTATTATTTTAATCCTTTTTGTGAGCAGATAGCATTGTGTGATTGGATAGATGATACTACCACTTATTCAAGAGATAAATACGAATTATATGAGCAATATGTAATTGACCAGTTAGCAAAAATGCCCATTGGAACCAAACTTGTTACTTATTGCTGCCATGACTTTTATCCCCCAAACTCTTTTACAATTAAAGATATGATGTTCGATGGTCAGCTTGTGCTTTGGGTAAAAAAGGGGATTTAATGTAGAAAAAACATAAAAAATTAATATGAGATTGATTGATGAAGAAATAAAATCAATTATTATAGATAAACTAGATGTAAAAGAAAATGTAGTTGTTAATGATGCTAAGTTCACAAATAATTTAGGTGCGGACTCCCTTGATTTGATTGAACTGATTATGGCTTTTGAGGATACCTTTATGATTACGATTCCTGATGACAATATTGATAAATATTAATGATGTCATTATTTATATTAAGGATAAAAAACAAAAATGAAGAATTAATCAGATTTTGTAAAACGTTAGAACAAGTTTGTGTTGAAACTATAGAATCAGGGAAAATGACAAAAAAATTAGCGTTATGTATTCATGGAAAAAACTTGAAACCACAATACTATTTACAGACAGAGAACTTTCTAGAAGAACTTGAAAAAAAACTTCGAATTAAATTAAATAATCTACCTGATTTAAATTGTTAGGCAACAATTGAATAAAATGAAAAATACTCTCCTATTATTACTCCTCCTAATTGGTCGATTTTCTTCTGCACAAAATCAGGACACATTGAATGAATTACCCTTTTACATATCACACATTAAGAAACTTGATTCGTTAGAACTTACCGAGAAAAAAGAGGGTACCTTCATTACAGGAATACCCGACATTAGTAGTGATCCACTAAACGGATTTGGATACGGAGCAGAAGGGTCAGTTATTTTTAACGGAAAAAGGACAAATCCATTTTTTGAATACACCCCTTATTTAACAAAAATAGATGTCGCATTATTCAACACTTCAAATCAGCAGCGAGAGCTGATTATTACCATAGATAAACCTTATATCTTTCAATCAAAATGGAGAGTAAGAGGAGAATTAGCCTACGAAATTAATCCGAACCTTGTTTATTTTGGAATAACAGATAACACCCTAAATAACCTCGCTGTCATTTCTAAGCAAGATGATGTTCCTCAACCCCCATTTTCAGGTTTGAGTTATGCTGATTATGAAAATAGCTTGACAGATAATATGGCTTTTTTCAATACTTATACAAAGCAAGAATATATACTAAATGTAAGTGGTGAGTACTCCTTATTGGACAGTAAACTGAGAATCTTGATAGGTGGGGAAGTAGCAGGATTAAATGTTACAACTACCAATGATACCTTGTCCCGTATTCAAAATGACAAAACTAATAACAACCTTTTGGGTGTTGGTAAGTCAACTATTACCTTTTTGCAATTAGGAATTGTTTATGATACACGAGACTTTGAACCAGCTCCCAATAGAGGAGTATTTGCAGAAATCACGAATGAGTTTTCAAATAATTTTTTTGGTTCAGATTACAACATGAATAAACTTTTCACTCAGATAAAATGGTACAAAAGGCTTTTACCAAATCATTTAAAGAAGATGGTTTTTGCAACACGATTTGGTATTGGCTACACCTTTGGCAATTCTCCATTCTTCGAGTACCAGGATGAATGGAGTTCCGAGGGAAGTATTGAAGGCCTAGGTGGTGCTCATACCCTTAGAGGATACAAACAAAGCAGGTTTTTAGATAGAGGGATGTATTTTTTCAATACTGAAATAAGAGCAAGGTTTGCTCAATTAACCATCCTGAAACAAAATTTATCGTTTAGTGCCGTTCCTTTTTTCGATGCTGGGAGCGTTTTTCAAAAAATTGATAATGCTTTCAATCCAAATAGAATTAGATTTTCGGAGGGTTTAGGATTACGAATCGCCTGGAACTCAAGCACAATACTAAGGTTTGATTATGCCATTTCACACGAAGACCAACAATTCTTCTTTACATTTGGTCAACCATTTTAAATGAAAAAAGTGCCTAACAATGGCTTCCATGAATTAAAAGCTTGAGAGATCAAAAGCAATTCTTAAAGCCGTAAAAAAAAATCTCTCCAAACCAATTCCGAATAGACATTTCCATGTGACAATCCGGGCAAATTAAAAATAATCTTGAAATACTCATTATTTCAGCCTATATATTTCCACCACGTTCTCCATAACTTTTGGGAAATCGATTTTTAAATCAATCAATTTCCCTGAGTGCACATCAAAAACCCAACCATGTACTTTTAATCCTCTGTCAATAAAAGCCCTTTGAACTTCAGCAGTTTTAATTACATTGATGCATTGTTCTTGTACATTTAATTCTACCAGTCGTTTGTACTTTTCTTCTTCGTCTTCAATTGCGTTTAATTCATCTTTGTGTGTACGATATACATCCCGAATGTTTCTTAGCCAAGGGTTTAATATTCCTAAATCAGCACTTTCCATTGCAGCTTTTACTCCACCACAGTAATAATGACCACAAACCACAACGTGTTTCACTTTTAGATGAAGAACTGCGTAATCGATCACAGACATTACACTTAAATCTGTGTTCGGAACCATGTTGGCAATATTTCTATGAACAAAAGCATCTCCTGGATCTACTCCCATTAATTCTTCAGCAGTAACTCTACTATCAGAGCAACCTATATATAATATTTCAGGAGTTTGCCCTTTTGATAAATTTTTAAAATACTCTTGATCAATATCTAGTTTCTTCTTGACCCAGTTTTGATTATTTTCAAATATCTTTTCAAGCTTCATAATATTTATTGTTTAGATACGAACAAATTTAAAAACCAATTTCCCAAAAATATAAATTTCTTGTAAAGAATTACTAAAAATAAGCACCTTGGAATTCCTACAAAAAGTGGTACAAAAAAGTTAAGACCTATACCACATTTTTCAATTTGTTAAATTCTGTTTCAACTTCTACTGGAGTTTTATAACTCAAAGAAGAGTGTAACCGTTTTCTATTATACCATATTTCAATATATTCAAAGACTGCTAATTTAGCTTGCTCTATAGTTTTATATTTTTGATGATAAATTAATTCTAAGGTATTGTTTTTTATTAAAACAGTCTTAGTTTTTATGTCCCAGCTAAGTTAGTAACTCCATTTTTCTCTACTTATTCTAAATAGATTCAAACATAAAGCACTGGTATCATTTGAAAAAAAGAATTAAACCAAGAAAAAAACAATACCGAATTAACTTAAAATTGCATTTAAAGAAAAAAAACTTCAAAAAAAAAAAAAAAAAAAAAAATCCAATTACAAAAAACTTAATCTTTCTATAAAAAAAAAAAAAAAAATTTTAATATATTTTTTTTTCTTTAATAAAAAAATAAAAAAAAAAAAAA
>Ga0114931_10005346_pt1 | contig 15862 bp, 13 predicted proteins | sample 2SBtaG_FD_89579 | JGI IMG/M metagenome (GOLD analysis project Ga0114931, IMG submission 89579) | Deep subsurface microbial communities from Kolumbo volcano to uncover new lineages of life (NeLLi) - 2SBTROV14_V59a metaG | ecosystem: Environmental > Aquatic > Marine > Volcanic | place: Kolumbo...
CCGTCCGCCGTGGGAGGGGGATCACCCGACCTGCACGGCAACGAAGTGGACGGAAGGTTGGGGAAACCCCGGCGGACGCCCGCAGAGAAACGCAGGGCCTGGCCTTGACGGCCAAGGGGCCGCAGGCCCCAAAGACAAACAAAAAAAGCGGCCCAAAGGCCGCTCAACCGGGGCGGCGAAGCCGCCCTATGCGCGAGGGATCGTTACCGAATGGCCGAGACCCTGCGGAGAGAAACGAAGTAGGGACTCGGGGAGCGCGTAGGCGCGAGTAGAGCCCGGTCCGGCTCTGCCGGGCGCGCCCTGCTTTCTAGGAATCTCCCATATAAAAATAGCCTTTGGAAAATCCGCCGTTGGACACCCGTTTTTGCGCAACGATATCCATCAGCTCATTTTGCGCCACACCATGATGTTCGGCTATCGCCAACATCACTTCGAGCATATCGGCAAGTTCTTCGAGTTTCTTCTCAGTTTTCGTCGCTGCGATATATTCGCCATGTTCCTCAACAAGCTTGTCGTTGAGCGCTGCGGCTAAGGCTGTACCAGAAATCGTTTTCACCTTTGGGGTCCGACCTTCAGCCTCGATAAATTCAGGTATCTTGTCGCGCACCAGTTTTTTTGATCGCCTGAAATCTGTCTCGTCCGTATCCCTTTTCGCGCGATTGCAGGCGAAACAAAGTGCTTGCAAGTTGGCCTTGGAATCAACGTCGATCCACGCCCCCTCTTTTTTCACTTTGTTACGTTTGTTAGCTTTGCTTCGAGGAACAATATGATCGACATCGATTGGCCTGAGCGACGCTGGAATACCGCAAAGCTGACATTTTCCCTGCGAGTCTTTAAGAACTTCGTATCTGACAGATGCACTGGACTGAGAAGGCGTCTGCCTTTGCGACTTCTTTTCGACCCACTCCGCTATTTTATGTTCGCAGAGTTCGATGGCGGCCTGTCGATCTGAGTCAGTGGTAGGGAAAATGGTTAGCTTGAAGTTCTGCTCCTTTTTGTCGTAGTCCACGACGTTATGCTTGGAGAGCGTGATTTTGGGCCAACGCATCAAAACCTTCTTATAATAATCGATGACGGAAACGTCGTACTGCGCCAAGACACGCGCTAAATTTTCTTTGCTTTGGATTCCCCCACTTACCAGCAGCTCTCTAATGATCGCCGGCTGGTACAAGTCAGTCATAGACATTTTGTTTTTAAGGAAATCTATAAGATCATTCATGAGGGGCTCATAGTTCGGTTTTTAGTTGTGTCTCGTATCGCTCGTAGCTGCCCTAAGCAGGCGATGGCCTTTAAGATAGACCCCCTTGGCAGCAAGCACTTCCTCCCAGCCGTCTCGGGTTCCGATACGACTGGTATCCTCAAAAAGCCCTTTGCCTTCTTCGATCCGAGTCAGGCGAGCAAATTTTGGGTACAATGCGTGGTCCTGACCAACAAATAGCTCTTTCCGGTGCAATACAGGCGGATTGCGTCGTGCTCGATAGTCATGCGACTTCACCCTGAAGGTCTGAAGGTGAAGGGTGAGAGAAGAAGCCAAAGCGGGATGCGGCTCGTCCTCAAACCCCGGATAGCTTAGATAGGAAATCTTTGGCTCACCTCGGTGCAGCTTAATGATATTTGTTCCTTCGACGCGCCCGAGATAACCGCTGGCGCAGCCTTCATAAAGCCGCAGGATTGGTAACAGCGAGGTCAGGGCACTTTCATGAATATAAAGCGCGTTCGGTGTCAGTTTACCGGTCTCAGAACGCTGGCATGCAGTATCGACAACACCTGGCTGCCCAAGCGAAAAAAGGATCTCGTCTGCCTCGCTACACGCTTTCTTATAATTGCTGAAGAAGGCTTTTACATCGCGTTGCAACACGAAGGGCAAGCGCCCATAAGCAGGTCTTCCTTCAAACTGGGCCAGTGCGAGATAGATCAATAGGTCTTGGGCACGCTCGTCCCTTATACGATCCCACCGCTCATTTTCAGTGACATTCAGAATGATGCGGAAAGCCCTGCGTAAAGAACCGAATACCTCATACAGCGCTGTTGAGTTCGGCAACTCGTCATCGGCGGGCAAGCGACCGCGGCTCGCGACGAAATCCATAAGTGGCTGCAATAGTTCTTCATGTTGCGTGTAAAGTTCTGCCGAACGAGTGAGGCGGGGCGCTGCCAGGCGTCGCCTGAAGCGCGAGGCGATAAACTGCGTGCGCACCTGATCATCGCGGAAAACATAAAATATTCCGGGCGCAGCCGGCACGGAGCTAACCTGCAGTGTCTGGTCTATCCAGTGCCGGAGTTCCTGCTGCTCAAAGAATTTCTGGAATGTACCGCGGCTGGTGAGGCAACCGTCCTCGTAGTCGCTACTCTCACGCAGCGACTTGGAATCGAGCGTGAGGCGGGCACTTACGATGAGGACCTGTTCGGTCAACGCCCACGCCTGTCGCAAAGCGTCCTGGCGTTCGGCAGGATTCTCGATGACATTAATGACATAACCGATATTTACGATCGGCGCTTGGCATCGCTCCTGTTGCGGTCGATGAACTGGATCCCAGCCTCTGGCCTGAAAGCCAAGCGCTGCTAAAAGCCGCAGATCGTCGCCAAGGCCACAGCCGTAGTCGAAAACAGGCAGCTCGGGTGCAAGAACACCGTCGCTAAGCGCCAGCTTGACCGGCCGCGAAAGTTCCGTACGGGAAATAGCGGTCTTATGACGAGCGATCGACTCCTGCATCCATCTTCACGCAGCCTTTAGAGGCAGCGAAACAAGATCGTCGATGCTGCGCAAATTCCTGTTGCCTGCGAGGTAAGAAATCCCTCTGTGCAAATGCAGTCTGAACTGCTGGGCAACCGTGTCGGCATCAGTACCGAGCCCATCGCGGACACAGCGCTCCCTCATCAGGGCCATGTAAAGGTCAGCGTAGCGACCACCAAAAACTTTCCAGCTCATCTCCACGTTGCTATCCGCCGGAATCTTGGACTGAGGCGGTACACTCTGCTCGGAAAGCGAAAGGCAAAGCGCCCAGCGGCAAAGAACATTCCAGTGCTCAATGCCGGTTACCCGCTTGAGCTTGATTAGCTGATCTTTTGCCTGCTGTGATAGCCTTATGTGTTCTATCGCCATTATGCCGCCTCCTTCGAAGCTAGGTATCCGGGTACTATACGCGTTGCCCCATCCGCATCGTCATAGGTGAGGTGGTATGTATGCCCAATCCAAGGCGCAAGGTGTTCATGATACTCCCCGGCGATTTCTTCATCGGTAGAAAGTAGCAACACCTGATGGCTGGCGAACGGCAAATAGCGTTCAACCAAATGCATCCTGTGGAATGAATCTAACCGCCCCAAGGGAGTATCGATCGCGGTTGGCAACGGGCGACCGGAGGCCTTGGCCAATCCCCACAACAGTGCAATGGCAAGAAGCTGGCGTTCACCCGCTGAAAGTCGCTCTGCGCTAAGTGGTTCATCATCGCGACCATAGAGCGTGAGCGCGAAATCTTCCGGGTCTATCGACAGGCGGGTCACAAGTCCGTCCTTGCGCAGAAGCTGCTGGTAACTATCTAGAACCAGTTGCTCAATGCGTCTCACATGACGGGCAATAACCGCGCGGCGGAAGACCCCAAGCGTTTTCCGAACCTTTCCTGAGTGATGCAATATTCGGGAACGATCTTCGCGTCGGCCTTTGTCCTTGGCGTCAGCCTCCATTTGCCGTGCAAGGGACTGCTCTCGTCGCTCCAGCTCACGTTGCTGACGTTCAATATCCTGTCCCATCGCCGCATGAATGGCTTCAAGTTCGGCTATCTCCGACCTTAGTTCGTCACGCTTTCCCGCAACCTGTTCGACCGTATCGGTGCTGGGGATGCCTTCATATTCGATCCGCGCTTGTTCTTCATGGGTTCGCCTATTTCTCTGCCGTTCGAGGAGGCCCACGGCCTCTTCACCAAGACTGTCCAAGTCGCCTCGAAGTAAAGTATGAAGGTCGCTGCGAACCTCTGGCGTGATGTCGAGGACTGTGTCCTTCTTACCGAGCGCTTCTCTTTCGGCCCGGTCGGCATCAAAGTAAGTCTTGAGCGCGTTAACAATGTTCTTATTTGCCGATTGGCCTCGTAAATGCTTTAGCGCAGCCTTGTCTCTCTCCTTTAGTGCGCTGGCCAATTCGCGTGCTCGTCGGCACTCTTCTTCATGCCGGTCGCGCGTCTCTGTCGACTCCAGCAGGACACGGGCCAAGAGCAACGGGGTAGCGCCTGCGGCGAAATCACGAAGTTCGGTTTCGCCGTCCGTAATAGACTGAACGGAATCAGACCATTTTTTTTCGATGGACTCCTTTTGGTCGTATAACGTGCCGCCAATCTTCCGGTAATCAGCCTCGGCCTTTTGCAACGCGCGACGTTGCTTGTCGATTCGATGCGTCTGCAAAGCAGCACGCTCTTGTTTCAAGGCATCCAGCCGCCGGCGCAGGTCACGAACCGCATCTTGAGCCGTAGCAATTTCGGCATGGCGGGAATCGTCCTTGTCCTCTGAACGCTTGCGCCTCTCATAGACCAAGAGGTCTTTCTCCAGCTGATCGACCATATCAAGACCCAACAGGTTTTGAATGGCCGCTCCGATTAGGGCCGAAGAATCCTGCTGTGATGCGTAGGCCTCGATCTGCTCGCCGTCGAACAGAAACAGGTGAGCGATATTCGCGGGGAAGAATTCCTCGACCTGTGTCGCCCAGTTATCTGCTAGCGACTGTTCCTCCTGTCCATTTTTGAAGACTTCAAACTGTTCCTTGCAGCCGCCACCCGATCGCTTCCAAAAACGACGCAGGATGTAGTTCTCTTCCTGTCCCTCGACCGTATGGCGAAATGCGATCTCGATCCCGGCTTCTCTGTTACTTGAGCCGCGGTGAATGCATCGAGAGAGGTATTCTTGGTAAGCGAGTGATCCACGGTTGGAACACCTTGCGTGGGGCCCAAAGAAGACAAGCTGAAGCGCGTCGAGGAAAGTTGTTTTTCCGCCACCGTTGAGACCACCGATCAGGACGATGGGTTTGTTTGGCGCAGGCGGCGTAAGGTCGACGCTCTGAGTACCCTCATAGAGCCCGAAATTATGGAGTGTGATTTTGTCGAGTATCATTGGCGCACCTCATCGGTTTGGGATGGGATGTCGCTAATAACGGCTAGTTCATCTGTGGCGCGATCTCTCGCTTCACCAAGCGCATCTCGCCTTTGTCGCGCTCTTTCAACAGCATCCTTTTCATTGTCGTAAAAGTTCCGATAAAAGGAGGCCTCAAGGGCATCGAAGAGACCTGCTCTACGCAGCATGGATTTGTGTCGCTTTTCCACAGACAGCAATTCCCGTACAAGCTGGAAGTGGAGGTCGTCTTCCTCGCACAGCTCGCGCAGCAAATCCATTTCTGTCGCGCCCATAACCAAGTTGTCGTCTAGGCTACGCCCCGGATAGGGTTCTCCAGTCGTGTCTTCATAAACGCGTGGCAAGTTGTCTTCTATCTCATGCTTTTCGACGACCCAGATTCGCCGGACTTCTTCCAACTCTTCGAGGGAAATCAGCTCAATATCGCAAACTTCTTTTGGGCCGTTTTCACGGATATGCTTTTGGGCTTCCAGAACCCGACGCAGCCACATTTCGCGTGCTTGTTGCTTGTAAGGACCTGGTATTGGCCGGTCATTGTAAAGCTGAACTGCCCCGTTCATCCGTCGAAAGTCACGAAGAGGGCGATCCGCGTCTGGGGTTTTCGGGGGATCAAGCTGGTTGCGGAGCTCAAGAAGCGGAAGCATCCATTCCTTTTCCTCGTCATTCTGGATCATTGCATGCATCGACTTATCCTTTTCGACAAGTGTGCATACCCAACATCCGAAACGACTATCGCCACAGCTCGGTGTCGTCGTATCTACGACGAGCGGGCATTCGCCATCTGCCGTCGCGCCCTGATACATCGTCAACAGGTCTTTGTTATTGTAACCCCAAGGATTTCCGGCCTGCATGAGGAACAGCCAAACGTCGTCATTGGACCAGTCTTCAATAGGTGAATAGACGTAAGAGTTTGGCAGGCTACCGTTTGGGCTCAGACGATCACGGACCCGCTTTTCCTCGAAGCGCTCCATGACTTTCGCACGTGCGGTGCTTTCGGCTTTCCTCGTCCCGAGAACGAGAATGGCCTCACCGTGTTTTTGCACCACGGAGCTAATGAACTGGGTAGACGGATTGATCTTAAGACGTTCAGTACACCATCTGAACTTCGGTCGCGGCGCGGGATACCCTCGCCCAATGAGGTTAACCCAGAATGTATTTTCTGGTGCAGGCGTGAGCTTATGGGCCGTCAACGGCAAGCCCTGATCAGCGGCCTCCTTATCCATTCTATCGAGAGACTTCGAAACCCAAAGAGAAACAACCGGGTTCTCGACCAGTGTGTCCGTGCTAATGACAAAAACAGGCTTGGTTCTTTTGTCTTCGGGAAGTTCGGCAAGTGCCATCCAAACGAGTTGAAGGACAGCAGTGGAGTCCTTGCCGCCACTGTAACCGACAACCCAGGGAATTTCGTCCGACAAGTACAGATCGGCGACTTCTCGCTTCAATGTATCAATCGTCTTCTTAAATCCGACTTCTGAAAATGCCGAATCATGCACTGACTTTTTCGGCGCCATTTTTCCCCCGTTTGAAAGCGTCTTCTACACGCTGCTCTTCCTCTGAAAGATCAAGACCCAACTGCGTTTTGATAGCGTTTGCAGTCAAGGTGATGTTCTGATGTGCTTTTGAAAGCTGACCGCCAACCAAAGCGCGACCTTCCCACATTGCACTATTGGCCCTGCGCCAGTCTATGGTCTTCAAACCGGCGGTTTTCTTCTGCCAAGACTTTGGATAGCGTGAAATCAGCGCCCGCCCTGTTCGTGCCAAGGCCTGCAGCACCACGCTATGGGTATGGATGAAATCTGCGCGCACTTCGCCCGCGGTCAAGTCGCCTCGGCGGACGCGATTCCAGTCATCCATTTGCATCGCCACCGCCTCCCAGAATTCAAGAGCGAGGTCGGCACTTTTTTCTGGTGACGTCTCTGGCAGCCCAGATAGCAGCTCATTGGTCGCGTGGTAGATGGCACTTAGGGTGAAGAGTCGCCGCGAACGCGGAGCTAGGCTCGTCTTCTCAAGCTCAACAACGTCGCGAAAAATATCGGAGCTGGCGATTAGCGACTTCACGAGCTGTGCCGTTTCATCCCTGTAGTCATACAGGATGCTGAGTGATGAAGACGGGCGAATCGCGTAGCGATTGAGGTCAGCAAACATTTGCTGGCACCGCTCCAAGCCCTTGTCGAGGAAAAACACGACGGCGATGGTCTCGTCGCCTAGCTCGGGATTGTTCTGCAGTGCTACATCTATTGCGGCACGACGATGCTGGCCATCATTAATAATAAAGCGTGCCGACATCGGGACTTTTAAGATGCCGATTCGGTTCTCTTCTCCCTCTCCGGCAAAAGGCGCAAACGCGACATCTGCGTCAATTGAGACAGTGATTGCCGAGAAAACATAGTTATCCACATTTTCAGCGATATAGCGCGAAAGTTCCGGAATCCGGGCTCTATTGAGTTGCCGTTGCGCCCTCAGCTCAGGTGCAAGCTCCTCATCGAACTGAAACAGCCTGGGCAAGAGCCGCATCGGGCACATGGAAACATAGTACTCTCGCTGCGCCTGAATGCCTCTGATGGCAGGAAATTGATACTCAAATCCGTCGCTCATTGTTGTGTGCCAACCCGAAGAAATATACGATACAAACATAGTGAATCACTTTGATTGAAGTTTGTCAAACATGAAACATACGTTTGTATCGACACACAAACATGCTGCGAGCCCTGTCTACTTAGATTGCAATGCGACAGCGCCGATCGAGCCAGATGTGCGGGCCGCCGTAACGCGCTGGCTTGCGGAGGAACAAGGCAACGCAGGCAGCCGAACACACGAATATGGCTTGCGCGCCAAGAAGGCCGTCCAGGCTGCCCGCGAAAAGGTTGCTTCGGTCGTAGACGCCGCAAGAGACGAAGCCATCTTCACTAGCGGCGCGACAGAGAGCAACAACATCGCAATACTTGGGTTGGCACCGCACGCGGAAGATTCGGATCGCATGCACATCGTCTCGACCGCCATCGAACACAAGGCAGTATTGGAACCACTGGAGGCGTTGGAGAAGAGAGGATTCTCGGTAACGCTTGTGCGCCCTAGCGCTAGCGGGGCAGTTTCTGCTGAATCGATTAGGGAGGCGCTCCGTCCGGATACGGTTCTTGTGTCGGTTATGCAGGCAAACAACGAAACCGGGACGCTCCAGCCCATTGGGGAAATCGCTGGTGTACTGGAAGATCATGATGCTTACTTCCATGTCGATGCCGCGCAGGGCTATGGCAAAGACCTAGAGCCGCTGCGGAACAAACGAATCGATCTCATCAGTGTAAGCGGACATAAAATCTACGGCCCTGTTGGAGTTGGCGCGCTTATTACGCGCCGGCGTGGCTTTAAGCGCCCGCCGCTTACGCCGCTTTTATTCGGCGGGGGACAAGAGCGCGGCTTGCGACCGGGAACCCTTCCGGTCCCGCTTATTGTAGGGTTCGGCGTGGCTGCCGAGACCGCCTTAAGGGACAATGTAGCGCGGCTGGAACGCTGCCGTGCCATCCGAAAGGAGGCTTTGGCCGCTTTCGAATCACTGGATATCCTGATCCATGCTGATCCCGACCGGACACTGTCGCATGTCTTGAACTTTTCGGTAACAGGCGTCGACTCGGAGGCCATAATGGTGGCAATAAAAGACGTGGCGGCAGTGTCAAACGGGTCCGCTTGCACTTCCCAAAGCTACACGCCGAGCCACGTCCTTGATGCCATGGGACTCCCGTCCGAAGCGATATCTGGGGCTATCCGTGTCTCGTGGTCTCACCTGACTCCAGAGGTCGACTGGCAGTTAGTGGCGTCGCGCATTGCGTCACTCAAATAGGCTTACTAGGGGGAATACGTAGCAAACATCCGCCTATATAGTGAGAACCGCAAAATTAAAAATTGATCGTCAGGCCTTCTGTCATCTACTTTAAGAAGAACAAACGATTCCACCATCGCGCGCATAAAACATCGCAGGGCGAAATGGATGGCGTTCTGAATAAAAGTAGCTGTGATCGAGTAATCGGACCCGAGGGGGCAAATACTTTCAATGAGCTTGCGCGATATTGAATATCAACAAGATTACCGGTCCGGTTATGACCATATCGTCAACGACTTCTTCCAGCCATCGCTTGCACAAGCTCAAGAGTATTGGCGTGCCGTTGGCTATTTTTCGAGCAGTGCTCTCGAATCCTTTGGCGCACCGCTTGGGGATTTCATCAAGCGTGGCGGGCACATCAGGTTAATCACCTCGGTAGAACTCTCGCAGAACGACCTCGAAGCAATAGAGAACGGTGCCCCCAAGCAGGATGTCTGCCAAGAGCGTCTCGAACAGATCATTGAGACTGACTTCGCTGATGGGGTTGGTGACGGGACCGCAAGATTGGCTCGATTGCTAGAGCTCGGGCGGCTAGAGGTACAAATCGCTGTGCCGAAAACCGGCACCGGAATTTACCACGAGAAAATAGGAATATTTTTTGACGGCGATAGTTATGTAGCGTTTACCGGCTCGTCGAACGAAAGTCGCAATGCTTTCGAAAACAATCGCGAGTGCATCGATGTCTACCCGTCATGGAGCAGTACAGCCCGAGCGGCTCGAAAAAAGGCTCACTTTGAAGAATTATGGGACCGTAAGGATAAGGGAGTGGACGTATACAGCTTCCCGGACGCAGCCCGTCAGAAACTCTTGAAGGTATGCGGCGAGTGGGAGGCAGGGTACCGCCAGAGGCACCAACAAAACAATAGATGGCGACACCAAGATAAAGCTCTCGAAAGATTTTTAGAGGCTGAACGCGGTGTGCTGAACATGGCCACGGGGACAGGTAAGACCCGGACCGCGCTCAAAATCCTGACTGCGCTCTTTGAGAACAAAGAGATTGATACGGTAATCATCTGCACTAATGGCAACGACCTTTTGGATCAGTGGTATGGCGAGCTCTTGAGCGTAAGAAAGGAAGTCGGGCGCGACATCCGCCTATATCGCCAGTACAGTACTACAAAAGATCTTCAAGACTTCGTACTCGATCCCAAGAACGCGTTTCTCCTTGTATCGCGTGAACCGGTCGCATCTGCGCTTAAGCAATTGAGTAAAGAGCAAGCGCAGCGGAGCCTTTTGATCCATGACGAGGTGCATGGGCTAGGAAGTCCCGGCAACAGGACACGGCTCGCTGGGCTTTCTGACGATATCAGGTTTCGTCTGGGTCTGAGCGCGACGCCCGAGCGCGAGTACGATGAAGAAGGCAATGCGTTTATCGAGGAACACATTGGCCCTGTATTGATGACGTTCGGTCTTCGGGAGGCAATTGAACGAGGCATCCTAGCGCCATTCAATTACTTTCCTTTGCCCTATGAGCTAACAGACGAAGATCGCGAACGCCTGGCTGGCATTTACCGCAAGCGCGCAGCTAGGGAGGCGGCAGGGAATCCGATGTCAGAGACGGAGGTCTGGATCGATATTGCCCGCGTCTACAAGACGTCGGAAGCGAAGTTGCCAATCTTTGAAGAGTTCGTACAAGACCACCAGGACCTTCTTAAGCGCTGCATCATCTTTACCGACACCATGGAGTATGGGCAGCGAGTCCTTGATATTGTGCACAAATACCGCCCCGATTTTCACACATATTTCTCCGGCGAAGAGAAATCGACATTGCGAAGATTTGCATGGGGCGACCTGGAATGCTTGATTACTTGCCATAGATTGTCAGAAGGTATTGATATTCAATCATTGAGTACTGTAATTTTATTTTCGTCAGACAGGGCGAAGCTTGAAACAATTCAGCGTATTGGCCGCTGTTTGCGCACCAATCCGAATGATCCGGGCAAGATCGCAAACATCCTGGACTTCATAAGAGAAGGCGATGAGGGCGCAGACCCGAATGCAGATGAGGAGCGGCGAGATTGGTTGCTCGAACTTTCGAGAATCCGTGCAGTGGAGTGAGGTCATGGCTGTAGACCCGAAAATCGTAGATGCCATAGAACAAGCCGTGCAGGAAGCCGGGCAGAGCACTGCGCTGGCTTGTCGCCTGATAGCGTGGTTCGATGCGATAGCCTCGGGAAACGAAGATATTAACGATAGGCAATCCTCATACCGGCACCTCGAACTGCTCTATGAAGAAGCGCTGACAGAAGGCGAGCCGAACGAATCAGAAGCAGAAGACGACCTTGGTGACCTTGAGGAGCCCTCCTGATGGTAGCGACGATGCGCATTTTGGGGTGGAAAGCGGAGGGGCTGCGCTGTCCTGATCACGAGATCGATTGCAGCAATGCGCAAGGTGATCCCTTGGGAATCACGTTGATCCAAATGCCGAATGGTACAGGCAAGACGACAACATTGTCCTTGCTACGTGCGGCTCTTTCTGGTTCGGCGGCAAAGGGCACCTGGGACAGGGCGCGGATCAAGGAGTTTCAGAAGAAAGATAGCGATGAACCGGGCGGCACCTTTGAGCTGCGGCTCGCCCTGAATGGTAAGCGCGTCACAATCATAATGGAATTCGATTTCGAATACGGGCGAGTGTATTACAAAACCACGCGAGGTCACGGACAGGTCGAGGGCTTTGATCCCCCGATTGAATTCAAACGATTTATGAATGAGGACTTCGTCCACTTCTACGTTTTTGATGGGGAGCTTGCGGACAACCTGCTTGATAAAGATCACACTGACGCGGAGAAGGCTGTAGAGAGTCTGTTTCAAGTCCATTTGCTCCGGCGTATGGGAAGCAAGATCTCTGACTATTGGGATGATCGGACAAGCGGCGTAACTGCAAAGGACCAAACAGGCTATACGCGCAGGAAAAACCGACTCGACAAATGGCGCGCCCGGCGGACAGAGCTTGAAACCCAGAAAGCTGCTTATGAAAGCGATTTAAAAGGCGTTCTGAAAGACCTTGAGCGCCAGCGGGAACGATACGACAAGGAGATTCAGAAAGAGAAGGACCGTTCTCAACGGATGGAGAAAGCAAAGGCGACCGTATCGCAGCTCAAGAACAACGTCCATGAAAGCGCGCAAGCCGTGCTCGACGCTATGCGCGACCCTCAGGCCATGTGTTCTGTGTTTGCTGACGCTATGTACGACCTTAAGTCTGGGCTAGATCGGGTAAAACTGCCCGAGAGTGCCGCACGTGAGTTCTTCGAGGAACTAGCCGAAGAAGACGAATGTATCTGCGGACGCCCTATTGACGCAGAGATCAAAGGCGTCATCAGACAAAGAGCGCATCACTATCTGGGCTCTGATGACGTGTCTCTGCTGAACTCCATGAAAACCGCCATCGCAGACGCCGTCGGTGTATCCCGAACCGAACCAGCCAATGCTCTTTCAAAGGATTTGGGCACCCTAAGCGGACTGATGGCGGAGGAACGAAAAGCTCAGAATGAACTTGATGAGCTGATGCATGAAGCTGAGAACTCCGATCCCGAGGTCATGAAAGCGAGAGAAGACATAGAACGGCTGGAGGCATCGGAGAAAACACTGAAGGAAGACCTAAAGAAATTTGAGGGCAAGGACGAAAAGGTGCGGTTTGACCGCATCGGAAACGTAGACCCCGACCGGATCACCTCCGTCGAAACGATTCGGGAAGGCATCGAAATTCTAGAGGTCCAGGTTGCGGAGGTTACAGACACCCTCACGCTCCGGCAAAAAAGGGATAAGCTAAAGAGGATTGTCCACAAAGCCCATGCGAAAGCCCGCGAGTCGATCACAAACGAAATCCGCACAGATGCAAACCAGCGCATCGAGGCGCTGATGCCGCACAATAGCATCCGGATTGATGCGATCGACCACTGCCTCGTTTTAAGGGGCCAGTCCTCCGGGAGTGCAGGCGAAAATCTCTCGATCGGATATGCCTTTTTGGCAACGCTCTTTAACCGCGCTGACGAGCATCAGCTTCCCTTCGTCGTAGATAGTCCGGCCAACCCTATTGACTATGACATCAGACCGAAGATCGGCCAGCTCGCGCCTGCACTGACGGACCAATTCATCGCTTTTGTAATTTCCTCGGAAAGAGAAAAATTTCTTCCCAGTTTGCAGAAGGCCAGCAACAAGGAAATTAAGTACGTCACGCTTTTCAGAAAAGGCGCAGGCCGTCACGAGGCGAAGGCTCTGGAAAACCCTGCCTGCGTTACGACCGGGGATGGGTTTAAGATCGTTGACGAGAAATTCTTCAGCGAATTTCAGCTGGACTCTGAGGAGGAGTGATGGAATTCCGAATTCGAAAAGACGCGCGCGACTGGTTCAGAGACATACGAGGTGATCTCGCACTCGACTTCGATGCGTTCTATTTCTGCTTCATCGCGGGAATTTCTGAAAGGCGCAAGAAGGATGCAACAACCGGGGAGACGGCTGAACTGGTTGAAAACTTCCCGGGCGCATACAAGAGCCGCGGACGGCTACTGGTGGGCCTCTTTCTAAGCCGGGAGCTTGAATATCTTGGTGTGGGCATGAATGAAAAAAAGACCGTTCATTCGGAGATCGCCAGATTGGTCCAGCCCGAAGCCCCGAATTACCTGAGTGATGAAGGTGTAAAAGAATTCAACAAATATTCCTATGGCGGTTACGAGGTCCTGCTCGATTGGTTCGATGATCGGCCTAGGTCCTTAGAAACATTCCTGCGGTCATTCAGACAAAGCGTCGAATCATCCTCAGTGGCGCCTCCGACTCTTAGATAGCTTGGTTGATTTTCTAAAGATGGTACATGACTTAGAAGGCAGTGCTTTTGTAGAGATGGTGGAGCGTTTTCACGTTCACCGACGCAGTTTCTATCTCAATCCTGACCTCTGGAATAGTTCCCGAGTGACGTTTCCCCTGACCTGGCACGAAGTCAAGTTTGAAACGGGGAACAAGAGCAGCGTGCCTGAAAACCGCGGTATCTATTCATTTATCGTAAAACACCCAAACAACCATTTTCCGCCGCATGGATTTATCATGTATATCGGCATTACAGGTATCAATTCTGCCGAACGAACACTAAGGAAACGCTTTGGTGAATATTTGATCGAGCAAAGAAGAAACAAACGCCCACGTGTTCATATGATGCTAAATAAATACGTTGATAATCTATATTTCAATTACGTGGCGGTGGAAGACGATAGTGTGGACTTGGCCCAGCTTGAGATAGACCTCAACGACGCTCTGATTCCTCCGGTTGGACGGCTTGATTTCTCAGCGGAAATACGTGCTTTAAGGGATGCGCTGCAATGAGTAATCGTTACTATATTCCAGCCCTTCGGGGAAGGTTCGGCGATTGGGCTTATTACTCTACCTTAATGACGCTGGAACAAGTAGCTCAGCGCATAGATTTCGCCCGGGACATTCATACCAGTTCCAGTTTATCAGAACTCATACAGCGAGAACTATTAGAAGGGCGAGCGAATGAAATTGCTCAGTATATTCAACAAAACGAGGATCGCTTCTTTAACTCACTCGTCGTCGCAATTTATGGCGGTTCACCAGGTTGGCACCAGCTAGATGTTTCCGCAAAAAGTGAAGATATATCTCGTGAAGACTTGGATGATACCGCGTTATTCAGTATTGGATATTTAAGCCTGACAAATGAGGAAAAGATTTTTGCCTTGGATGGCCAACATCGTCTTGCCGGGATACAGGTGGCGTTGGATGCAGGAGCAGATTTTCGAGACAATGAGTTGCCAGTGATTTTTGTGGCCCACCATAATAACCCGGAGGGATTAAGAAGAACTCGGAAGTTATTCACGACACTGAACAAGCAAGCAAAGCCCGTTAAGAAGAGTGAAATTATTGCCCTTGACGAGTCAGATGCAATGGCGATTTCGACAAGGTTTTTAGTTGAGAATCACGAATTTTTTAATGCTGGTCAGATAGACACTCTCAGGAAACAAGCAAACTTGGCTCCTGGTAATATCTCTCATTTTACTACCATTATTAATTTGTATGACGTCTTAAGCATCATTTTGCCGCATGTGAAAGACAGGCTTTCGAAGGAAAAAGCTAGCGAATTGAGAGTGTACCGCCCATCGGATGAAACTATAAGTGAGTACAACGACTTTTCAGGAAAATACTTCGAAGACCTTGCTGGACTTTTTGATGAACTTGGAACGTATTTTTCTTCAGAAGACAAAAGTGCTGTTTTGAGGGAAATGAGAACTGAGGATGGAGGGCATGTTCTGTTCCGTCCGATTGGGCTGAAGATTTTTTCGAGAGTTCTAATGGAGTTGAGGAGAAGCCTCAGCTACGAGGAGGGAATGCGAGAGCTTGCCAAGCTTCCAGTAAACCTGAACGAAGCGCCCTATGCCGACACTATATGGAACACGCATAGAAGAACATTGGACACTCGGCGTGAAGCAATTTGCCGTGATGTCCTGTTGTATATGCTGGGGCGTGGGAAAAAGCGGAGTGAACTTAAGGCGCGATATGCGCGTGCGTTAGAAGTGCCAGAGGAAGATATCGAGTTGCCTGAAATGGTCATCGATTGAAACATAATTCGGGGTATTTCTCCTTTAGGCTAAGAGTATCGTAGTTTTTTCTTAGTAGCTCACGACGCTTTCGAAAACCGGATTCCATTCATGCCCTGAACGCTCCGCACCTCTCGTAAGCCCCATTTTGTGGCGATTAAAAAAGCTCTCTGTCTTATTGGTTTGGTGACCGGGGCGGCACTCGTCAAACAGCGCCTGCTTCAATGACGGATAAACATCCCAATAGGATTGGAGCGCGTCGATGTCGGCTGCCGGGATGCCGCCGCGCAGATGGCCTTCGATATCCTGATGGTCTTCGGCTTTCTGGCTGTCGATA
>Ga0114931_10005347_pt1 | contig 15861 bp, 15 predicted proteins | sample 2SBtaG_FD_89579 | JGI IMG/M metagenome (GOLD analysis project Ga0114931, IMG submission 89579) | Deep subsurface microbial communities from Kolumbo volcano to uncover new lineages of life (NeLLi) - 2SBTROV14_V59a metaG | ecosystem: Environmental > Aquatic > Marine > Volcanic | place: Kolumbo...
ACATCATTAGAAGAGAAAGATTTTAAATTTACTTCATGTAAGTCAAAAACTTCTTTGTTCTTTATCCCACAAAAACCTAACGTTCCTCTTATTAATCCCTTTAAATTTCCATTTCCAAACCATAATTTAGCAATTCTTGGACTGCCAAATGTTCTTATTATGGAAGAAGTTTTATTTTTTAACAATCCCTCAGGAAGTCCCTTTTCATTATATTTATATGCAAAATGAGGAACAAAAACTCTATCAAAAAAACCTTTTAGAGCAGCAGGGTAATTATACCACCAAACTGGAAATATGAAAATTATATGATCACTCCACATAAGCATTCTTTGATACTTTAAAATTATTTCCTCATTACAATCTTCTCTTGTTAATAGGGAACACGCTTCAAATTTTTCCTTATACAAATCAATTGTTTTTATTTGATGATTTATATTAGAACTTAAATGTTTGTTTAAATCTTCGTATAAGTAGTGATTTAAACTTTTTGGTTTTGGGTGTGAAAGTACAAATAATATGTTAGTCATACTTTTCTTTAATTTTATCTCTTATTAAATGTTTTGTTTAATTTTCAGGATACTGTTTAATTGTTTTTTCTCTCAAGAGTTCTATTTTAATAATATTAATTCATTTGAAATTGAAAATTATTCTTCTTTAATTTCAGATAACTTTTTATTTTTGATTTTTAGATAATATGAAACTATAAAACTTAAGATGAATACTAAAAATGAAATTTCCAAATTTAATAGTAAAAATTCTTTAGAAATTGTTTTAAGTGAACCAAAAATGTTTCCTAATAAAACAAAAATTATTATGCCCGGAATTATCCCTAAAAATGTACCTAAAAAAAAATCTTTATGTTTAATTTTTGTCAAACCTAAAGTGTAATTTACTACATCAAATGGAATCCATAAAAGTCTTAAAATAAGTGTCGTCATAAAACCTTTTTTTTTTATTTTCATATTCAAATTTTTAATCCAAATTTTCTTATATTCAATTTGAGAACCAAAATAACGTGAAATACAAAAAGCAAAATTAGCTGACATATTCTCTCCTATTATCGTATATATAATACCCCAAAATGGTCCAAATAAAAATCCTGCAATTAATGTTAGTATTGATGATGGGAAAAAAATCAAAGGTCTTAGGGTATAAATTATTATAAAAAAAACAGGTGCATACATCCCAAAAGATAATATGGTGTTCTTTATTCTAAAGGCAATTAATTCATAAACTTGGTTTAGTGATAATCCATAAAAAAAAATAAAAACTATTGTTGCAAATAGTAATAATCCCCATACAATTCCTAATACTTTTTTTCTATTCATATTAATATTTTTTAGTAAATCCAAATTTAATAAATTTTAAAAAATCAAGTTCTTTTACTCCATCAAGACCAATAGGGTTTTTAATGGATAGTCTTTGTGTTCTAAATATTTTATCCCAAAAAGAAAATATCACACCATAATTGCTATCATGTTCTATTCTTTTTGAAGAATGATGCACTTCATGTAAAAAAGGGACAATAATTACTTTAGATAATTTTTTTTCTAATTTAAATGAAATGTTAGAATGATGAAAAAAAGAAAATACAGTTGTTAATGATTCACTTACTAAAATCACATTGGCTGGAATTCCAAAAATAACAATAATTGTTACTTTAACTAATAAAGACAAAAATAACTCTCCAATATGAAAACGAATTGCAGTTGTGGTGTTTAAAGATATATCACTGTGATGAGTTTTATGAAATAACCATAAATATGAAAATTCATGATTTGCTCTATGCCAAAAATAGATTATAAGATCTAAAAAAATCAGTAAGAATATAAATTTAAATAAACCTTCAGGTAAAAAATTAAACAAACCATATTGAGAATAATTTTGAGCAAAGAAGTACAATGTTCTTAATATTAAAATGTAAAATATAACATTGTTAAATGTAAAAACTAAGATATTTGTTTTGTATGAATTTAATTGCTTTTTCTTAGACACACTTCTTTTTGGAAATATATTTTCTAATATTATAAAAAAAAAACCTACAAGAAACGAAACGAAAAATAACTTTTCCATTTACCCTTTCAAATTAAATATCTTTTTAACCCACTTTTTTTTGTTTGGAGTATAACTCATAGCTCTAAATTGATCTGCACAATTTCTTAGTCCATAGCCATAAGTTGGATAAGGGTGAATAGTGTTTGCAAGTTGATTGATTTTAATATTGTTTTTCATCGCAAGAGCTATTTCGCCTATTAGTTCACCTGCTCCATTACCTAGTAGTGTTGCGCCTTTAATCTCTCCATTTTTATCAACAATTATTTTGTAGAATCCTTTTGTGTTCAGATCAGTCAGTGCTCTATCAACTTGTGAATATGGTTTTTTTAAAATAAACAAATTTTCTTTTTTTGCATCTTCTTCTGAAATCCCAATAGATGCAATCTCTGGTGTTGTGAAAGTTACTCTAGGAATAACTTGTGTCTCAAATTCTGCAGGAAATCTAAAAATTATTGAAGAAAGAACTGCTTTTGCTTGTGCATTTGCAAGATGTGTGAATTGAAACCCTCCTACAACATCTCCCACACCATAAACATATTTGTTTGTTGTTCTTCCTTTTGAATTGATTTTAATTCCTCTATTATTAAACTCTATTCCGGCTACACCCAAATCTAAATCCTCAATGTTTGGAACTCTTCCTGTAGCAACTAATAAATTATCGCTTCTTATACTTGAATGTTTTCCAGAACTTTTGTCTTTTATATACACAACAATTTCTTTTTCAACTTTCTTTAGTAAATAAGGTTCTTTATTTAATCTAAGTGTTATATTTTCTTGATTAAATGTATCTTGAACAAGTTTTGAGGCATCAACATCTTCTCTATTTAAAATTGTTGAACTGGTTTGAATTATTTGAACTTTCACACCTAAATTATTAAATGCCTGAGCAAGTTCACATCCTATTGGTCCTCCACCTAAAATTATTAATGAATTAATCTTTTTTATGTCAAATATATTCTTATTAGTTAAATAATTTACATCATCAATTCCTTTAATTTGAGGAATCCTTGCTCTTGATCCTGTTGCAATTACAATTCTTTTTGATGTGAATTTTTTTTTATTAACTTCTATTGTATTTTTACCAATAAATTTAGCACTTCCAATAATAGTTTCAATTCCAAATTTTTTTAATGCATCAGGTGTTTCGTGTTGATAAATTCCATTTACCACCATATTCACCTTTTTTAGGACTTCATCAATTAAAAGATTTTTAGGAATCTTTTGATTATATTTTTTTAAAATTTTTGCTTCTTTTCCTAGATTAATTAATGCTTTTGAAGGAACACAACCATGATGAGTACAATCGCCCCCCACTTTGCTCTTTTCTATTAAAAGAACTTTTGCTCCAATTCCTGCTGCTCCAATAGCCACAGTCAATCCCCCTGAACCTGCTCCAATTACAATTATATCATATGTTTTTTTTGTCATTTTTTTTATTCTTTTTTATCTATTATTTAATCTTTATTATTTAATTATATTTTTGCTTTTGTTTTTATAAATTTCTATTGATTTTTTTGCAATATAGGGGAAAACACCAAGTATTACAAACGAGACTATTATGTTAAAAGATAAGATTCCTGATAATGAATTTATATTTGAGAGTTGTGAACCTGCATTAACATATACTATTGTTCCTGCAAACATCCCAATTTGAGATATCCAATAATATGTCCATAATTTCATGTTTGTAAGACCCATTGCTATGTTAATTAGAAAAAATGGAAATATTGGAACTAATCTTAGTGTAAAAAGATAAAAAGCACCTTCTTTTTTAATTCCATCGTTTATCTTTTTATAAGATTTTTTAAGTTTTTCTTTTACATAATCATGAAACATATACCTTGAGAATAACATTGCAATTGTTGCACCGATTGTTGATGCAAAGGAAACAACAATAGTTCCAACTACAATTCCAAAAAGAGCACCAGCTAAGAGAGTTAAAACTGCTGCACCTGGAAACGACACGGCAGTTATTAGAGTATAGATTATAAAAAAAATTAATAAAGTTGTTATTGGATTTTCTAAATAATGTGACTGAAATGAATTTTGTGATTCTTTAATATAACCAAGAGATAAAAAATTTCCCAAATCAAAATAAAAATACGATGAAAACAAAATCAAAACCGTACTTATTAAAATAATTTTTTTAAAATTCATAAATATTTAAGTTTAAATTCTTATTTAAAGATTATCTTTAATTTTGATATAATTTTCCAAACCTTTAATTGAAATATCATAATTTTTAATTATATATATTGGAATTCTCTTTAAAAAATCTTTATGGTTTTCTGAATTAGTAAATTCTCTAATAAAGTCTTTATGAGAAAAATTTAAGTTTTTTTCAATAACTCCTCCTGCAATATATATGTTTTTTTGAACCATGTGCTCTATTGCAAGTTCTCTAATGAATTTTGCATATAATTTGAAAAATAACTCAAAAGTTTTCTTAGAATTTTCATTTGAATCTTTTGAGCTACTAATTTCTCCCGCATTGAGTTGCTCATTTGAAAAAAATGAATATATATTTTCAAGTCCTCTTCCAGAAAGTACATTTTCATATTCTAATTTTTCCTTATTTAATTTTTTTCTTAAAAAAGAATTTAATTCCTTTTCTATTTCCCCTCTCGGAAGAAAAACGTTGTGCCCTTCCTCAGAATCTATTACCTCTCTATTTTCAATTCTTGAAACACCAAGCCCCGTTCCTGCACCAACGATTAATGTTTTGTTGCCATATGATTCACCTTTATTTAATTCAATTAAATTATTTTTATCAATATCAAATGTAGAATAAGATATTGCTCTAAAATCGTTCATTAATTCCATGTTATTAATCATTGGATTTTTTAAAAGCTCTTTTTTGTTTATAATAAATGAACTATTAGTTAATTTGATAATTGAATCTTTTAGTTGTCCTGCTGCCGCAATTATTAAATTAAAATTTAAAATTTCGTAATTCTTTATCATTTCAATGAATAAATCTAAAACTTCTTCAAAATGTTGATATTCTTTTGTTAAAAAAATATGTCTAAATACTTCTTTGATTTTTCCTTTTTCAAATTCAACTAATGAGAATGTTGAGTGAGTTCCTCCAATATCTGATAATATGTAGTATGTCATTTTAGTATACCAATTTACACTTCTCCACAATTGCATCATCAATATCAAAGACTCTTCTTCCTCTGTTCTTATCATCAGAGATCACATTTGTTAAATCATTGTATTTTTTTTCATAAAAAATCGCTTCAGTTGGAATCAAGATAAATTCATATTCTGCTTGAAGACCATTTGAAATTCCTTTTTTTGGTCTATCATAATAAATTGGTTCAGTATAAAACCAAGAATTTTGAACTTGGTTTTTGTTTTGTAATGGAAAATATTTATTCTCTTGAGAAGTTGTCTTTTTTTTAAAACCTCTATTAGTTAGAGAGGTCTCATCATCTTTCCATCTGATTTTTTTTAAAATATACGTAGTCTCATCGCTAAAGGGATTGCTCTCAAATTCTAAAGTAACTGAACTTGGAACAACAGTTAGTGCTTCTTTAGAACATTTTTCAAATTCAATTTCTTCAGGAGTAGGTTTTTTAGCACATGAACTAAATATGAGTCCTCCAATTAGAACTAAAATCAATAATGATGACATCTTCATATAACTAAAGTTAATTGACTGTTATTTAAATATTTCCTTTATCTCTGTTTTTTACTCAAAATTGCCCTTTGGAGTTACTAGTACTGTTGAAAGTTTTCGTCCTAATAAAAAAACTATATCATGAATTGTTTTGAGTTTATCAAAAAGTTCTTCTTCTGGAAAATAAACTACTATCCTCCCATCATTCATAATTAAATTTTTTAATACATTTTCTCTATTAAGTTCTTGCTTCAACATTCCCTCATCAACAAATAATAGTAGAGACTGTCCCGTTTTTTCTGCTAACTCAATTGCTACATCTAATGCCTGTTCTTTATTACTTCTCTTAATAAATCTAATTCCTCTCTCCTTCAAATTACCATTATATTCATTACAAGAATTTTCAAATTGAGTTGCAGCGGTATCATTAATTTTAGCTGCAATACTCTCTTTGACTTGACCAAAATTTAATCCTAGGGCCAATGCTGCGGCCATAAGAAGAGATCTCGGTAGATTTAACTTCGCCATACTTTATTCACAATCTCTTCATTTATATAATTTACTCTACATACTAACAAATAAAATCTTCAAATTATTTCGTTTTTTTTCTCTTAATTGCTTTTTTAACTGCATTTATAACCTTTTTAGTTGAAATCCCATACTTCTCAAGAAGTTCATATCCTCCACCACTTTCTCCAAAGGAATCTTTCATACCTACAAACTCTTGCACAGTGGGACATTTTTGACTTAATACTTCTGAACATGCACTCCCAAGTCCTCCTGCAACTTGATGCTCTTCCACACTAACTATTGCTTTTGTAATTTTTGCATATTTTATTAAAGTTTTCTCATCAAGGGGCTTTATTGTATGCATATTTATTACTGTTGATTTTATCTTTTGTTTTTCAAGTTCTTTTGCAGCTTCAATTGCAAACTGAACACCAATTCCACAAGAAACAATTGTAACATCTTTTCCTTCTTGAACCACATTCGCCTTTCCAATTTTAAATGGAGTTTTTTTATCAGTAATAGTTGCTGACTTTTCACGTGTCAATCTAAGATAACACGGACCAACATGTCTTGCAATTGCAAGAGTTGCCTTTCTTGCCTCTTCTTCATCACAAGGAACTATTACAGTTAAATTTTGTAATACTCGCGTAATTGCAATATCTTCAAGAGCTTGATGAGTTGCTCCGTCAGGTCCTGTTGTTAGTCCTGCATGCCCTCCTATAATTTTTACATTATGATTTGAATAACAAACACTAACTCTTAGTTGATCCCAATTTCTTCCAGGATTAAATACGGCGTATGAAGCAACAAAAGGAATCTTATTATTTAAACACATCCCTGCCGCAGCGGACATCATATTTTGTTCACAAATCCCCATCTCAAAGAATCTATTTTCATAAGTTTTTTTGAATTTTGAAATTTTCAAAGAATCAGTTAAATCTGCACATAATACCACAACATTTTTATTCTTTTTCGCTGCTTCAAACAAACCATCTCCAAAACCATTTCGAATATTTCCTTTTTCATTCGAACTGGTACTAAACGAATTTTTGTGAGTGACTGCACCATCTCGAATATTTCCTCTTTTAATTTTTTTCATTTTTAATTTTTATCCTCTCTTCATTTAATTCTTCAAGTGCCATTTTAGTTTCAACTTCATTTGGTGCTTTGCCATGCCAATGAAAATCATTTTCCATAAAACTAACTCCTTTTCCAGGTATATTATTTGCAATTAAACATATTGGTTTTCCTTTCAGTTTTTTTACTTCAGAAAATACTTTTTTAATTTGTAAAATTGAATTGCCGTCAAATTCAATTGTTCTAAAATTAAATGCACTAAATTTCTTTGTTAATGAGCCTAAATGAATAACTTCATCAGGGTCTCCATCAATTTGTATGTGATTATAATCAACAATTACAACTAGATTGTCTAATTGTTCTTTATTAGCAAAAAGTAAAGCTTCCCAACACTCTCCTTCTTCTATTTCTCCATCACCTACAAAACAATACACTCTGTTTTTTTTCCTCTCTCTTTTTAATGATGCAGCAAGTCCTACTGCTTGAGAAATTCCCTGACCGAGCGGACCACCTGAATTCTCAACACCAGGCAGAACTCCATAATGGGGGTGCCCTTGAAGTCTTGAACCTATTTTTCTTAAAGTTAATAACTCCTTTTTTTTAAAATAACCTGCCTCAGCAAGAGTTGCATAGAGCACAGGATTTGTATGTCCATTTGATAAGATAAAGAAATCTCGTTCTTTCCAGTTAGGTTTTTTGGGATTATGTTTTAACTCCTCAAAATAAAGCACACATAAAATGTCAACCATCCCTAGTGCACCGCCACAATGACCTGACTTCGCTTTCTCTAACATAATAATAATGTTTTGTCTTATTGAATTTGATAAAAGCTTTAGTTTTTTTGTTTGCATGATTTTTAATTCTTTTTTTTCTTTATATTAGTTTTTTTTTACACAATAGGACTCCTTAAATTTTTTTTTTATCATTAAAACAAGCATTTATAAAGATTTCTCAAAATAAAAATGATATGGATAATAAAATTGAACTGGGTCTTATTGGACTTGGAAAAATGGGTTTTAATATGGGAAGCAGAATGCTTGAGAGTGGAGATGTTAATTTGCATACATATGACATTAATGAAGATTCAAGAAAAAAAATAGAAGAAGCAGGTGGAGTTGCTAAAACATCAATTAAAGATTTAGTAAGTGGACTTTGGCAAGAAAGGAAAATAATCTGGATGATGTTGCCTTCAGGAAAAATTACTGAAGATTCATTTCAAGAAATATTATCACTTCTTAAAAAAAACGACATAATCATTGATGGAGGAAATTCTAATTTTCACGACACACTAAGAAGGCATAAAGAATGTGAAGAAAAAGGAATTAAGATGTTAGATGTTGGAGTCTCAGGAGGAATTATTGCTGCAACAAAAGGATACCCTATGATGATTGGTGGAGAAAAGGAAACATATGAATATTGTAAGAGAATTTTTGATAGTTTTGGTTTAAAGGAAGGATTTGATTTAGTCGGAAAAGGTGGGTCAGGACATTATGTTAAAATGATTCATAATGCTATTGAATATGGGATGATGCAATCAATTTCTGAAGGATTTGATTTACTAAAAAATGGAAGAATAGATAATTTAGATTTGAAAAGGATTTCACATATCTGGAATCATGGAACTATTGTTTCTTCATTTTTAATGGAAATGGTTGAACAAGCATTTGAGAATAGTTGTGAAATAAAAGATTGTAATTTAGAAAAGATTCTACCAATTATAGATGATAATGGAGAAGGTAGATGGTCTGCAAATGAAGCCATGGAATTTGGGGTACCTTTTGTTGCAAATACTTATGCACTTCAGGCAAGATATATTTCAAGAGATCAAAATTCTTTTTCATTCAAATTAACTGCTGCAATAAGAAATGAATTCGGTGGTCACACACTACATAAAAAATAAATGGCAAATAAACTAGAAATTATTCCTACAATTTTTGCAAAAAATATTGAAGATTTTAAAAACAAATTTGAAAAAATAAAAAATTTATCAAAACAAATTCAAATTAATATCTCAGATGGAAAATTTAATCCCGAAGCTTCAGTTCAATTAAATGAAATTGATTTTATTAAAGATTTAAATAAAAAAATTGAAGTTCAATTAATGTGTGAAAATCCATTCGACTTTCTTCCTAAATGTAAAGAGTTGGGAATAAAAAAAGTTTGGATTCATTATGAGTCATTTAGTTGTTCAAAAAAAACAATTGAAAAAATTGAAGAAATTAAATCACAAGGTTTTGAAGTTGGTGTAGCAGTTAATCCTAAAACTTGTTTTGAAAATATAATTCAAATAATCCCTGGTGTTGAATCACTTATGTTTATGGGAGTTGAACCCGGTGTACAAGGACAAAGTTTTCTTCCAGATACATATCAAAAAATCAGAAGAATGCATGACCTTGCTCCTGAGATTGCAATTCAAGTTAACGGGGGTATAAAAATTGAAGAAATTAGAAGATTGGTTCATAATAGTGGTCAAAAATTTTGTGTAGGTTCTTTTCTAAATGAAGCTGAATTTCCTGATGAAAATTATAAATTAATTAAAGCTTCAATGGAGTTAGGTAAAGATGAAAAAGACCATGTGATTCATGTTTCACAGCCTTACTCTCAAATTACTGAACATATTTTTTTAGGGCCAAATAGATGTTGTACTTCATTTAATTTTGATCAAGAACTTTTAGATTTAGGAGTAAAAGCAGAAATAAATTTGGAAGAATTTGGGATGGATGCTACATATGGAGTTGATTTTTATTTATGGATTCCAACTAAAGATCATCAAGCACCCAAAATGGAACAATTATTTGTAGGAGTAAAAGCAATGGATGAACTTATAACACAAAATACTAAAATGTATGTTCATTGTGAATTAGGACATACAAGATCTCCCACTTTAGTTGTTGCTTATTTAATGTATAAAGGACAAAACTTTGATGAAGCTTTTAATACTGTTAAAGAAAAAAGACCTTCTATTGGTATAACTGAGAATCAAAAAGCAGCTCTTGAAGAATTTGCACAAAAATTAAATTCAAATTGAATTGGAGTAAGTTAAATAAGAATAAATTAAAGTGGAGTAAATTAAAGAGAAATAAATAAATGTGCGAGAAAATAAAGAAGTAAACAAATAATCAGAAGCTTTGTTGGAGATTGACATATTAGATTTCTCATTACAATATCACTTTAGATAAATTATTATTACTATTATTATTGATTTATCTCCAATTAAAAGTAATATTTATAAACATCCCCTATCAAGAATTTCTATGAAAGCTAAAAGAAAAATTTTTGTTTTATTAGGTGCTACTGGAGATCTTGCAAAGAGGAAACTATTTAGAGCCCTACAAGTTTTGTTTGAAAATGATAACTCTGACTTAATAGTGTTAGGTGCTTCAGCAGATCAATATAATGATGAAGAATTTAGAAATCAGATTGTAATTCCGAGCCTTAAAGATACTAGTGTAAATGAAAAATTTATTTCACAAATTTATTATAATAAACTAGATTTTACAAATACAGAAAACTATAAATATCTCATTTCAAGAATTGATGAATTGTCAAACTCCAACACTGAAATTATATTCTATTTGGCAATACCACCACAACTTTTCACAAATGTTTTAGAAAATTTAAATTCACATAGAATAAATAAAAAGAATAATAGAAATATTAAAATCGTCTTTGAAAAACCTTTTGGAACTGATCTTAAGAGTGCAACAATTCTTAATAATTCAATTATTGAGGTTTTTGATGAAAAACAAATTTATCGTATTGATCATTACTTAGGAAAAGATGCTGTACAAAACTTTCTTGTTTTTCGTTTTGCAAATTCAATTTTTGAACCCCTATGGAATCATAAATATATTGATAATATCCAAATCACCGGCTTTGAAACTCTTGGAGTTGAACAACGTGCAGGATATTACGACCATGCTGGAGCCCTAAGAGATATGGTTGAAAATCATTTATTTCAAATGCTTTCATTAATTGCTATGGAACCCCCTAGTAAACTTGATGCTGATTCTATTAGAGATGAAAAAGTTAAAATATTTGACTCCATCGAAGAAGTTGAAAATTGGAAAGAACACTCTGTTTTTGGACAATATAGTTCAAATACAATTAATAATGAATATATAAAAGGATATAAAGAAGAAGAAGGGGTTGCAAAAAACTCAAGAACAGAAACGTATGTTGCACTTAAAATATTAATAGATAATTGGAGATGGAAAGGAGTTCCATTTTATTTAAGAACAGGTAAAAGAATGAAAAAATCCGGAACAACAATAGTTATAGAATTTAAAGACACGCCAAATATATTATACAATAAAAAAGGAAATCTTGAACCTAATAGATTAATAATTAAGGTTCAACCTAATTCAAATATTTTAATGGAATTTAACATTAAATCCCCAAATAAGAATTTTCTAATTAATTCAATACTTACAGAGTTTGATAAACAAAAATTTTGTGATTTAAATACGCCTGAAGCTTATGTAATACTTTTTGAAGAAATATTTAAAGGAGACCAAACTCTTTTCACAAGATGGGATGGTGTTGAGAAATCCTGGAGAATTGTTGATAAACTAATAAATTGTAAGAGTGAATGTCCAGTTATTTTTCCTTATGATGCTTTGTCTTGGGGACCTGTGCAAGCTGACGAATTACTTGAAAAAGACAATCATAAGTGGTATCATTTTGATGAATAAGATTATTAAAGATGAAAACATTGAACACTTGAATTTAAGAGCTGTTGATTTATTTTTTTGTAAAATTAGAGAACTTTCAAAAAATCATAGTGAAATTTATATCGATTTTTCGGGTGGAAATTCTGTTCAAGAATTTTATGATATAATGTCATTTTTAACTCATTTTGTAGAAAAGGAAGTTTGGAAAAAAATTAAGTTTTGCTTTGCAGATGAGAGATTAGTTCAACTAAATTCTAAGGACTCAAATTACAAAGATGTAAAAGAAAAGCTATTTTCACATTTACTAGAAAAAAAAATTATAGAAGAAAAACAAATCATTCCTATTAATTGTAATGCGAAAAGTGTTCTTGATGACTACAATAAGAAAATTCCTCGTGTAGATATCGCAATACTTGGAGTTGGCCCTGATGGACATACTTGTTCACTTTTCCCAAATCACCCTTCAATTAGAAATGAAGAAGAAAAATATATTTTAGTTGAAAATTCACCCAAACCACCTTCAAGAAGAATTTCAATGTCAAAAAAAATGTTAGAGAATGTAAATACATCATTCATTTTTTTTATAGGAGAAAGTAAAGCTGATGCTTTTAGAAAATTTAATGATAAAACAATTAAAATTGAAGATTGTCCTGCTAAAATTATTCTTAAAAATAAAAATTATTATGTTATAACAAATCTTGATTAGTGTTTGTTCTATTTAATTAAATTTTGTTTATATCTAAAACAATCTATTGTGTGATCATTTACTATCCCAATTGCTTGCATAAATGCATATATTATAGTTGAACCTACAAAATTCATTCCTCTATTTTTTAGATCTTTAGAAATTTTATCTGAGAGTTCTGTTTTTGAAGGAATTTCTTTAATTGATTTTATTTTATTTTTAATTGGTTTATGTTTAACAAATGTCCAAATATAATAATCAAAACTTCCATATTCATTTTGAATCTCTAAAAAAACTTTTGCATTTTTTATTGCTGAATCAATTTTTAATTTGTTTCTAATTATTCCTTGATTTTCTAGTAATTGTTTTTTCTTTTTTTCATTATAATTTGCAACTTTTTTTAAATTGAAATTATCAAACGCATCTCTATAATTTTCTCTTTTTTTTAAGACCGTTAACCAACTTAACCCTGCTTGTGCGCCCTCTAAGATTAAAAATTCAAATAACTTATTCTCATCATGCAATGGAACACCCCATTCTTTGTCATGATAGTTTTTGTATAACTCATTACCATCGCACCAAGCACATCTTTTCATTGTTCGCTTCTTCTTCTTGCACTAACACCGAGAGATGCTATTACTGCTTTAATTTCAAAATAAGAATATTTCTCACCCAACTCTTCTTTAATTATAGAAAGTTTATTATTATTTTTTACAATATGAAGAATTTTTTTTATTTTTTCTTCATTAATTATATCTGCAACATGAACAAGACCCTTAACTATAAGTGCAACAAATTGTCTCTCAACTGTCTCTTCTTTTATATTTCTTTTTTTTGCAATTTCTTCTAAATTCATTCCTTGTAAAAATAATAAGTGAGTTGTTTGCAATGTTCCTTTATATTTGACTTTCTTATATTCTCTTGCCCATTCTAGCCAAGAAAAACTATTCGAATTTTCCTTCATATATTATTTAGAGTCTATGTTCTTTATATAATTTTTGAATAATATAGATATTTTTTTACTCCCTTTTGTTCAACAAAATTATTAAATAGTCCAATCAATAGTGTACAAAGTACACTATTATGGAAAATAAAGCGAAACATAGGAATTGTAAAAGAGAAAACCTGAGAATTTTTAGTCTGTTTTTAAAAGCATTCTATTTTATTATGAAATACAAAAATAATCTTAGTTTCTTTTTATTTATTAAATGCTTACGACACATCTTTATAAAGCTGTTAGGGGGAAAAATTGATGTGAGAAAACTGTATAAAGTCCTTCTATTAATTTGCCTTTTAACAAGTAGTATTTTTTTAGTTTTTAGTACAAGTCCTTTTATTTTTGATGCTAAAATATTAAAAATTAATCAATTAGAAAATTATCACTATAATGTAGAATTAGAAATTGAAAATTTTTTAGGTGAGAGAACTCCTTATCAGGTTAAAATTTTTCATGAAAATACAAGTTTAGTTCTTGGCTCTAAGACAATCTATTGTAGTTCAAAATGTCAAGATTCTATTAAATTAAATAGAGTTATATTTGGCAATCAAAAAATCTTAATTACAGCAATAACTCCACAAGGAAAAATTAAAAAAGAATTACATTTCAACTTAGAATTAGAAAAAAAACTCCCTTATGATATAAAATTTAAGCCTATTTATAATATACCTCAAGATAAAAACAATATGATTATCAATGGTAAAATTGAAACTAATATTCAAAAAGAAACACAATATTTATTTGAATATTTTCCTATCTCAAAACCGTCTTTAAAAAAGCAAACAACAATCTTATGTAAAAATTCTTGCGATTTTTCATTTTTATTAGAAGCACCATACATCATTGATAAATATAGAGTAAATATATATTCCTCTCTAGGAGAAACATCAAAGTTTTTTAGAATTGATGTTAAAAAAAATAAAACAAAAGAATTAATTTTAGATAGTAAAAATAATAAAATTCCAGCTACTATAAAATATAAAAAAAATAATCAAGAATTAAATGAATCTGAGGCTTTAAACCAACTTGTTGATTTGGAATTAAATCTTTCTACTCAAAATGGCTCTAATGGGGTTAAAAAAATAGTGATTCCTAATGCAAGTATTAGTGAGGTTGCCATAGGTTTTGAATATGTTAATAAACAAAGAGCGTCACGAGAATTCTCTTTTGAAGTTGAAAATGCATTTGCAATAAATCCTATAGTTAATCCTGAAGTTAAATCTTATAATTTAACATATGTTGCATCAGGCGAAGCACTGTATAAATGTACTGAGTATAATTTTTCAACACAGACCTGTTTTGGAACATTTAAGAAAATCTTAGATACAATACCTGGCAAAGAATACACATTAACACTAACACCACAAGACCCTCTTTTTGTAGAAATTCCAATTCAAACTTTTAAAGTTCAAAGGGGAACAACTTCTTCAACACTAACAACATTTAGTGACACTATAAGTCCTGTTGTTATGAATCAAACTTTGGTATTATTTACTTCAAGAACTGCTGATAATAATCCTAATGATTGGCAATATAGTGTTAATTTGACAAATTCAACTAATTTAGAGTTTAGTAGATATGCTGGCGGTGGGTCTCTTACAAATGTTTCATGGCAAACTATTGAATCTAATTTGTTTACAGTTGATAGGGGTGTTCAGAGTGTTGCGATTAGTACAAATTCAGTTATTGTTCCAATTGGAAGAAATATTAATATTAGTTCATCATTTGGAGTTGCATATGGAAGATGTAATAGTGCAACAACTAACAACAATCATGCAGGATTTTTTTTAATAGAAATATTAAACTCAACTCATATTAATTTAGAAAGAGGACAAGGAAATCTTTGTGCTGCTACTGTGTCTTGGCAAGTAGTTGACTTTCAAGGTGCTAGTGTTCAAAGTAATAGAAGTTCATTTACTTCAACAGGAACAACTCTAAGCTCAACAATTAACTCTGTTAATACTCAAAACAGTTTTCTTTTTTTTGGAACATCTGCATCTACTGGAACAGATAGAGGAATGGAAACTAATTTTGTATATGGGGAGCTAAGTTCAGGAACTAATGTTCAATTTACAAGAGACGCTGATGTTGGAACATCTGATAGAGATATGTTTTATTATGTTGTAGAACATCCTCAATTAAGTGTTCAAAGAGCAAGTTTTTCATCTGGAGTAGATAGTACAAAAACTATTACATCTGTAAATACTTCTAGAGCTTTTCATTTTTCATCTTCAACAAA
>Ga0114931_10005348_pt1 | contig 15860 bp, 10 predicted proteins | sample 2SBtaG_FD_89579 | JGI IMG/M metagenome (GOLD analysis project Ga0114931, IMG submission 89579) | Deep subsurface microbial communities from Kolumbo volcano to uncover new lineages of life (NeLLi) - 2SBTROV14_V59a metaG | ecosystem: Environmental > Aquatic > Marine > Volcanic | place: Kolumbo...
CCCGTATGATGGGCTCGGGCATCGCGGGCCGGTGCCGTGTCGTTCGGGTCGTCGCCCGTTCAAGGGAACCGTCTACCGTGAGACTTGCCGCCGGCCTCGGGTTCCTTGTCGGGCTGACGGCGGTGGTGTTGCTCATCGCCTGGCAGGGGGCGGGGGCGGTGGCGCAGGCCTTTGCCGCTGCGGGATGGGGGTTGATCGTGGTGGTGGCCTACCACTTGGTCCCGATGAGTGCGGACATGATGGGCTGGCGTCGCGTGATCCGCCCGGCCGATCGCCCGAGCATCGCGACCATGCTCCGTGCCCGGTGGATCGGCGAGGCTGTGAACACGCTCCTGCCGGTCGCGCGGATCGGGGGCGAGGTGGCCAAGGCGCGCCTCATCGCGCAGCGGGGCGTTCCCGCGCCGATCGCCGGCGCCAGCGTTGTAGTCGATCTGAGCCTGTCCGTGCTGACGCAGGTGGTTTTCACGCTCTGCGGGCTGGGTCTGCTGGTGCTCGCGCTGGGCGCCAACCGCGTGGCCGTGCCGGGGCTGATCGGGGCTGGGCTGATCGCCTTGGCCCTGAGCGCCTTCCTGCTGGTCCAGCGCCGGGGGCTGTTCATGCTTCTGGCCCGCGTGTTCGAGCGGATTGCGGGGGAGCGGCGGTGGAAGATCAAGGGGGTCAGCGCCCGGTCGCTGGATGAGGCCGTGCTGGATCTGTACAGGGATCGCCGCGCCATTCTTGGGGCATGCGCCTGGCGGCTGCTGGGCTGGTCTCTGGGCGCCGGGGAGATCTGGATCGGGCTGCGGTTCATGGGCCACCCGGTTGGGCTGCTCGAGGCGGTCCTGCTCGAGAGCCTCGGCGAGGCCGTCCGGGCGGCGGCATTCGTGATCCCCGGGGCGCTGGGAGCCCTGGAGGGGGGGTACCTGGCGATGGCGCCGGTCCTAGGGATTTCGCCCGAGGCCGCCCTGGCGCTGGCCCTGGTCAAACGATTCAGGGAGTTGACCCTGGGGTTGGTCGCCCTGGGCGTCTGGCAGGCGAGCGAGGGCCGGAGCCTGCTGCGCCGGCACAAGCGAGCGGCGAAGGACGCTTCGGCATAAGGTGGGTCTGCGCCGGGTGCGGGCCCGGCGGGGAAGAAGGAGTCGAGCAAACCATGAAGCGGATTGTCTCTTGGCGATTGGCCGTCTCGGCGATGCTCCTGCTCCTAGGGTTGGCTCCGTTCGGGTGCGCCACGGGCACCACGCCCGGCGATCCGTACGAGTCATTCAACAGGACCATGTTCGGCTTCAACACCGCAGTGGACAAGCACCTGGGCAAGCCCCTGGCCGACGCCTACACCGCGGTCGTGCCCGAGCCGGCGCGGACGGCTCTTGGAAACGCCTTCGACAACCTCGGCTACGGCAACGTCATCGTCAACGACATCCTCCAGGGCAAGTTCTTCCAGGGGCTCCAGGACCTGACCCGGATGGCGATCAACAGCACGTTGGGTATCGGCGGGCTGTTCGACGTGGCGACCGGGCTCGGCCTGCCCGCCCACGACGAGGACTTCGGACAGACGCTGGCAGTCTGGGGCTTCGAGCCCGGGGCGTACCTGGTTCTGCCGCTGCTGGGGCCGACGACAGTCCGTGACTCGCCGGGCTATGCCGTCCAGGCGGTCACGAATCCCCTGTTCTACGTCGATGAGGCCGCCGCGACGATCCCCGTCGGCGTGGTCAATGGGATCGATGTGCGCGCCCGGCACGACGACGACATCCGCCGCATGAACGAGTCGGCCACGGACCGGTATATCTTCATGCGCGATGCGTACCTTCAGCATCGCCTGTTCCTGATCTACGACGGCTCGCCACCGATTCCGACGAGGACGACCTGCTGCCGCCCGAGCCGGACACGATCGATGCGCCGGCGCCCAGCCCCTCCGATGCGCAGGACAACGACGACGGGGGATCGGACGAGTCCGACCCGGACGATTCGTGATGGGCCAGTGTGTTCGCCTCGGCCTGCCCGAACGGACCGGACACGCCTCCCATTGTGGACATCGGTCGGACTGGATTCGCGGAGGATCCCCGATTCCCTGCCGCCCGCGCCGGCATCACTGACCGGGGCTGACCCCCGCGGGCAGGCGCCGGGCTCGAAATGCCAGAAACATCGGGATCTCCTCCCTCGCCCGGTTTTCCTCGTCCGCCCGCGGCCCGGAGGTGCTGCGCCGGTCGCTGGGCCATTCCTCGATCGCGTCGATCATCAGCCCGGCACTCACACAGGCTCGGACGTAGGCCTCGATCGGGCGATGGTGCGTCACGGTGACCACGGGCTTTTCTCCGCGGGCCACGCCACCGGGATTCATCACGATCGCGCGCGAGCCCGGCGAGCGATACGCCCGGACGCACCGGACCTGACGTGGTGTGCCGTCGGGGTCGGTCTCCCAGAGCCAGCGTGTGGATCCGGGCGCACGAAAGGCCGGGTGCAGGATCACGCAGACCAGCGCACCGCCCCCGCCCAGCCTCGCCGCGCACCCTTCAAGCACCGGCTCGATCGGGTCGATGTTCATCAGCGCCATCACGCAGGTGATCGCGTCGGCACGCGGCAGGTCCAGTTCGTCCATGCGTCGGACGTCGCCGAGCACGTACCCGATCCGATCATCGGTTCCCCTGGTGCGTGCCGCCTCGAGCAGGCGGGGCGAGGCGTCCACACCGACGACGCGAGCCCCGAGCCCGCTCATCGTCCTGCACAGGAATCCCTGCCCGCACGCCACGTCCAGCACCGTCCGGTCGCGGATCGAGCCGAGCAGGCGCAGCGTCCCCGGGATGATGACACGCTCGTACAGATCGCTGCCGCGGTCTTCGAGGAGCCGGTCGTACCACTGGGCCACCTCGTCCCATGAATCATCGCCCCGTTGCGTCTCGGTCTCTTCCCGTCTGGGCGCCTCGATCCCCTCGCTCCGCACCGGCCGAGTCTCGTCAGTCGGCTCCGTCTCGGTCCTGTCAGACCGGTCCGGTTCGGTAGGCCGCGGCTCGCCGCAGGTCGGTTCGCGTCGCCCCTGATCGGGGACGCCCTCGGTCCGGTTCCGTGGGTGGCGCGGCTGGCCCGCCGTCACCAACCGCCTGATCCAGTCGGGGACCGGGCATTGGAGTTGGATGCTCTGCCCGTCGCCGGGGCTGGTGAATCGGAGGCTCTGTCGAAAGGCCGCCAGGCGGAGCGGGGGGCCCTGGCCGCGTGCATCGCCCACGACCGGCATCCCCGCCCGGCGCAGGTCGGCCAGCATCCGCCAGGGGTCCGAGCCGCTGGGCCTGACGCCCAGCAGGCACCGCAGCGGGCCGGCCTCAAGAAGCCGATAGTGCGTCATGCCCCGCCCGTCCGGCGACGGCGGGAGCGTGAGCATCCGGCCCCGATCGTCGCCCCGCGGGTCATCTCCCGCGCGCCCCGGGTCCGTGCGATCGTCATTGGAGCGCTCGTCCCGATCCGTCGGGTGGTTCGCTCGCTCGCAGGAGCCGATGTGCCGGGCGGGACGCCGACCCTCGACCGCGACCACGTACCACGAACGGGTCCGCCGCGTGGCGAACTGGCGTCGGAGTTCATCCTTGGCCTGGGGCGTCCTGGCCAGGAGCACAACGCCGCTGAACGCCGTATCGAACCGTTGGGTCGTCCAGAGTCCCCGAACGGAGTGGCCCGCTCGCTTGAGCGCCCGTCGCACGGCGCCGAGCATCGTCGGGACCGCGTCGTCCATATCGGTTGGCGGCGATCCGGGCCAGTCCACGGCCACGGTGTGCGCATCGACGTGGATCACCCGCGGCTCAGGCGGTGGAGCGCCGGGGCGAGCCTCGCGCCCCCCGCCGCGCCGATCACGACCCGGCCCGGTGGATCGGTCCCCGTGCGGCGATCCGCGACGGTCTGGAAACCTGCTCATGTATCTGGATCCGCCCGTACGCCGGGTGCTGCGGCCCCCGTGGTCAGGCTCCGGTCGTGCTCGGCGATCCGGTCCAGCAGCCACGCCGCGAAGCGAGCCTTGTCGATCCGCCCGTCCGTCGTTCGCTGACGCCCGTCGGCGTCGATCAAGGTCGCCTCGATGGTGGGTGAGTCCATCGTTTCCAACGGGTTGGCCACGATCAGGTCCAGCCCCTTGGTTGCGAGTTTCCTCCGGGCCGAGGCGAGCAGGTTCTCTCGCGGCTCCAGGGCAAAGCCCACGAACATCTGCCCCGGTCGGCGTCGGGCCGAGCACGCCTTGAGCAGGTCGGGCGTGGGTTCGAGGTGGAGCGACATCGCCTCCCCCATGCGCCGGACCTTGCCGGCGATGTCCCGGGCCCCGATTCGGGGTCTGTAATCGGCGACGGCCGCGGCCATGACCAGTACGTCGCACTGGGCGGACTCGCGTTCCAGCAGCGAGGCGAGGTCGGCCGTGGTGGCGAACCGCTCGATGCGGACCGATTCCTCTGTGGGGAGCATGTGCGTCGGCCCGAGCAGGAGCGTGACCGCCCAGCCCCGACGCGCCGCTTCGTCGGCCAGTTCGACGCCCAGGCGACCGGACGATCGATTCCCGATGTATCGGACGGCGTCGATGGGCTCTCGGGTGGGCCCCGCGGTGATGAGCAGCCGCCGAGCGCCGGTGGAATCGTGTGGAACCTGGGTCTTTGCGGTCATCTGGGAAGCATCCGGAGGCTGAAAGGTCATCGGAACGTTCGGATCGGGCCGACGAATCGTAAGCGCCGGATCCGGGCGGGCGGGTGAACCGTACAAGGGATGGCCGGATCTGGCTCAACGCCGTGTTGATCGGCGACCGTGGGCAATGATAATGCACGACCGGCGCGGGCTCGCCTCGGCTTCGGCGGCGGAGCGGTCGCGGGCCGACGGGCTCAGGACGAGGCGATCGGCGGGCGTCGACGGACTCGGCGCGATCGCGGACCCGGGTGTCGGCGTAGAACGGTAGAACGGGACGGGCGGACGAAGAAGGGACGAACCGGTTCATGGCACGCTCTCGCAAGAAACTCGGGCAGATCCTCGTCGCCTCGGGCGCGATCAATCGCGCCCAGGCGGACCAGGCTGCCAAGCTGGCCATCGGGTCCGGCAAGCGGATCGGCGAGGCGATCGTCGAGGCCGGCTTCGCCAGCGAGGAGCAGATCGCCGAGGCCCTGGCCAAGCAGTTCGGGATCCGGTTCGTCGATCTCAAGTCCAACGGTGTGGCCGAGAAGGTCGACTTGGGCCTGATCCCGGAGGATCTGATCAAGAAGCACATGGTTCTGCCCGTGGGCAAGTCGGGCAATCGCCTGGAACTGATCATCCACGATCCGATGGATCTGGAACTGCTGGACATGCTCCGGTTTCGCCTGAACGTGGAGATCGAACCGCGCCTGGCGCCCCGGTCGCAGATCCGCTCATTCATCGAGGGCACGCTCCAGTCCGCCCCGAGCCTGACGAGCCCGGACGAAACCTTGGTGACCGAGTCGATCGACCGATCTGTGGACCGCTCGGTGGACACGTCGATCGACGTGGTGGCCGACGACGCCCCGATCGTCAAACTCTGGAACCGGATCCTGACCGAGGCGGTCAAGATGCGGGCCTCGGACGTTCACTTGGAACCAATGGCCGACCGGGTCCGTCTGCGCTACCGGATCGACGGCGTGTGCATGGAGCGGGACTCCCTGCCCAAGCGGATGCAGAACGCGATGCTCAGCCGTGTCAAACTCATGGCAGGTGTGAACATCGCCGAGAGACGCGTTCCACAGGACGGACGAATCAAGCTTCCCGTGGATCAATCCGTGATCGACTTTCGCGTCTCGGCCTGCCCAGCCTATCACGGGGAGTCCGTCGTGCTGCGAATCCTTCGCCCCGAATCGGTGCGGATCGGCCTGGCCAACCTCGGCTTCGAGGAGGACAACCTCGCCCGCTTCAACCGGATCATCCGCCGCCCCAACGGGATCTTCCTGGTCACGGGGCCCACAGGATCGGGCAAGACCACCACGCTGTACTCGGCGCTGGACGTGCTCAATCGCCCCGATCGCAAGATCATCACCGCAGAGGATCCCGTCGAGTACAACTTCACCGGGATCAACCAGTGCCAGGTCCGCGAGAAGATCGGGCTCACGTTCCCGGCCATCCTTCGATCGATGCTCCGCCAGGCGCCAAACGTCATCCTCGTGGGCGAGATCCGCGACCGCGACGTGGGCGAGATCGCCATCCAGGCCGCCCTGACCGGGCACCTGGTCTTCTCGACCCTGCACACGAACGACGCCCCTTCGGCCATCACGCGACTGATCGACATGGGCATCAAGCCGTTCCTGGTGGCCTCGTCCATCCAGGCGGTGATGGCCCAGCGGCTGATCCGCGTCCTGTGCAAGGAATGCCGAGCGATCGACGAGGCCCCGGACCACAAGTACCTCCGCCTGACGAGCATCACGCCCCAGGAGGCCGAGGGAAAGGTCCACAAGGCGGTCGGGTGCGGGGCGTGCAACCGAACCGGGTACAAGGGGCGGCAGGGCATCTTCGAGATGATGTCCATGAACACCCATATCCGGGAACTGGCATTCGAGAAGGCGACGGTCTCGGAGTTGCGCCGCGCGGCGCTGGCCTCGGGGATGAGGCCGCTCGTCCTGGACGGGCGACTCAAGATCATGCGAGGCGTGACCACGCCCGACGAGGTCGCCCGCGTGACACAGGTCCAGGAGTTGGTCTCGAGCGATTCATGAGCCCCGCCGGCCCGGAGCGGAACTCCGGCGGGCCCCGACGGGCGCCCCCACAACGATCAGGAGTTGAGCGATGAGCACCATGCAGATCGATCGCCTGCTGGACACCGTCGTCAAGACGGGCGCCAGCGACCTGCACCTGACCGTCGGGCGACAGCCCACGATCCGCCTCCACGGGCACCTGCGAAACCTCCAGACCAAGGTGATCGAGTCCGAGGACATGGTCGGGCTGATGAAGGCCATCACCCCCGAACGCAACCAGCAGGAGATCCAGGAGGAGGGCGGCACCGACTTTGGGTTCGCCTACGGCGAGGCCGCCCGATTCCGAGTCTCCGTCTTCAAGCAGCGGGGCGACTTGGCGATCGTTCTGCGGCAGATCCCCAATCGGATTCTCACGTTCGAGCAGATCGGGCTTCCCGAGATCTGCCGGGAACTGATCCGCCGCCCGAGGGGCCTGTTCCTCGTGACCGGCCCGACCGGCTCGGGAAAGACGACCTCGCTGGCGACCATGATCGACTACATCAACACGAACATGGATCGGCACATCGTGACGATGGAGGACCCGATCGAGTACTACCACCAGCACGAGACCTCGATCGTCAATCAGCGCGAGGTCGGCAACGACGTGCCCAGTTTCGCCGAGGCCCTGAGACGCGTGCTTCGATCCGACCCGGACGTGATCCTGGTCGGCGAGATGCGGGACCTTGAGACGATCGAGGCCGCCATCCGTGCCGCCGAGACCGGCCACCTCGTCTTTGCCACGCTCCACACCACCGGAGCGGCCAAGACGATCGACCGCGTTGTGGACGCCTTCCCGGTCACCCAGCAGAACCAGGTCCGCGTGCAGCTCTCGACAGCCCTGATCTGCATCCTCTCCCAGGTGCTCCTGTCCAGGGTGGACACGAAGGGGATGGTCGCCGGCTATGAGTTCCTCGTCGTTACACCCGCGATCGGAAACCTCATCCGCGACGCCAAGACGTTCAGGATCGATTCGGCCATCCAGACTGGCAAGCGCTTCGGCATGCAGTTGCTTGACGACCACCTCTGGTCCCTGTATTCACGGGGGATGATCGCCGCCGAAGAGATGATTGATAAGAGCAAGAATCCGGCTGACTTGACGGAAAAGGTCCACCGGATCGGGCGGACTGTCGGCCGGGTCGAGTTCGATGAATCCGATCCGTCAGCGACCGCCACCTGACTCGTGTTCCAGCACTAGGGTGGAGGGGGGAAAAATCCGGCCTATTTGGCGCGTAATCCACGAGTCGTATCGTAGTGTTCGTGGATCGGTGGTGGCGATCCGGGAACCGGTCGGGTACAGTCGACGAATGTATGGTAGAGGATCCATCGAGGGTTTTCGCCGTGCGCCCGGAGTGTTCAATGGCGATCGATCCATCCCAGTTGAAGGGCCGAAGGCTTGGTCGCGTGCTCACGAAGATGCGCACGGTGACCCGTGAGCAGGTGCATGAGGCGCTGGCGATCCAGAAGACCCGCAAGGTTCGGATCGGGCAGTTGCTCATCGAGCTGGGCTACTGCACGGAGCGGGACGTGGCGGCTGCGCTGGCGGGCCAGGCGGGCATGGCGTATGTGGATCTGGAGGGTCACGATCTGTCCGAGGATGTGATCTCGGCCATTCCCGCTGAGAACGTCCGTGCGTATCAGGTCGTCCCGATCGAGTTCAACCCGACGTCCAAGCGTCTCCAGATCGCGATGAAGAGCCCGGACAACTTCCGAGCCGTGGACGATCTTCGGCTGTTGATCGGGGGGACGATCGATGCGGTCGTCGCCGACGAGAAGGCCATCGACGAGATGATCGAGCGGTACTTCTCCAAGACCGAATCGGTCACGGACGTTGTTTCGGCGCTGGCCGAGGACTCCAAGTTCCAATCGCTGGCCAACCGGGGCGAGTCGATCGACCTGGACGAGGTCCTGGAACTGGCCGAGGACAATCAGGTCGTCAAGTTGCTGAACCTGGTTCTGCTCCAGGCGATCCGGGACAAGGCCTCGGACATCCATTTCGAGCCGTTCGAGGACGAGTTCAAGATGCGCTACCGCATCGACGGGATCCTCTACGAGATGGTTCCCCCGCCCAAGCACCTCGGGCCGGCGATCACCAGCCGCATCAAGGTCATGGCCAACCTGGACATCGCCGAGCGTCGGCTCCCGCAGGACGGGCGGATCGAACTGACGGTCGGGGGCAATCCGGTTGACCTGCGCGTGGCGGTCCTGCCCACGATGCACGGGGAGAGCGTGGTGATGCGCGTCCTGGACCGTTCGAACGTCGAGCTGGACCTGGAACGGATCGGCTTCCGCGAGGACGAACTGGAACGATTCCGCGCCCTGATCAAGAAGCCCAACGGGATCGTCATCGTGACCGGGCCCACCGGCTCGGGCAAGACGACGACCCTCTACGCGGCCCTTGCGGATCTGAACGACATCGAGGCCAAGATCCTCACGGCCGAGGATCCGGTCGAGTACGACATCGACGGACTCTGCCAGTGCCAGATCAACGAGGACGTCGGGCTGACGTTCGCCGGGGCGCTGCGCAGTTTCCTTCGTCAGGATCCGGACATCATCCTGGTCGGCGAGATCCGCGACCTGGAGACCGCGCAGATCGCCGTTCAGGCCTCTCTGACCGGGCACCTGGTGCTCTCGACCCTGCACACCAACGACGCGCCAAGCTCGATCATCCGCCTGATTGACCTGGGGATGGAGAGTTTCCTGCTCACGGCGACGATCGAGGGGATCGTGGCCCAGCGGCTGGTCCGGACGATCTGCACCTCGTGCAAGGAGCAGTACACGCCGACCGAGGAGGAACTGATGGAACTGGGGCTGACGCCCGACGACGTGAAGGGCCGCCAGTTCTGCCGTGGCGCGGGGTGCGACAAGTGCCACGAATCGGGATACAAGGGGCGGATGGCAATCTTCGAGATCATGGTGCTCACCGATGAACTGCGTGAACTGGTGATGCAGAACGCCAACACGAGCATCCTGCGCGAGATGTCCCGCAAGCAGGGGATGCGGACGCTGCGTGAGTCGGGTCTGCTGGCCATCTATGAGGGTCAGACCACGATCGACGAGGTCGTCCGCGAGACGATCATGGAAGAGGACTGACGCGTCCGCAGCGGCGCGCGAGTCGATCCGGAGCCATATCAATGCCCACATTCACCTACGAGGCCCTCAACGCCGCCGGCAAGCCCCAGAAGGGCGCCATCGAGGCGAGCAACAGCGACGAGGCGATCCAACGGATCAAGTCCCAAGGGTTCTTCCCGACCGAGGTTCGCGAGCAGAAGGTGAAGAAGGGCGGGGGCGTGCCCGCGGGGGGGGTGGCGAAAAAGAAGAAGAAGGGCACGACCATTGCGATCGGGCGGGTCAAGCAGAAGCAGATCACGCTGTTCACACGTCAGCTCTCGACGCTCCAGGACGCGGGATTGCCGCTGCTCCGCTCGCTCCAGATCCTCGAGGGCCAGTCCAAGCCCGGCCTGATGAAGAACGTCCTCCAGAGTGTCTGTGAAGAGGTGGAGGGGGGAACGAGCCTGTCGGACTCGATGGCCAAGTCGCCCAAGGCTTTCGATCGCCTCTATGTGAAGATGGTCAACGCGGGCGAGATCGGCGGCGTGCTGGACATCATCCTCCAGCGCCTGGCCGAGTTCATGGAAAAGTCCCAGCGGCTCAAGCGTCGGATCAAGGGCGCGATGGTCTACCCGATCACGGTCGTGGTCATCGCGCTGCTGATTCTGACCGGCATCATGGTGTTCATCATCCCGAAGTTCGAGTCAATCTTCGCGGACTTTGGCGTGGTGCTCCCAGCGCTGACGCGCTGGCTGATCAGCACGAGCCGATGGGTTGCCGGGACCAACGCCGGGCAGGAAGTGCCCGGGTGGGTCATCATCCTCCCGGCCCCGATCGTCCTCTGGCTCCTGTTCAAGTTGATCCGGCGGGCGGGCCCCGGGCGGGCGGCGACGGACTACATCATCCTCTGGACGCCGGTCTTCGGGAACCTGATTCGCAAGACAACCATTGCCCGGTTCACGCGGACGCTCGGGACGCTGATCTCGGCGGGCGTTCCGATCCTCGAGGCGATCCTGATCACGCGTGACACGTGCGGCAACTATGTGTTCGAGCGGGCGCTGAACCGCGTGCACGACTCGATCCGTGAGGGCGAGTCGTTCGCGGTCCCCCTGCGCGAGTCCAAGACGTGCGACGCCCTGGTTGTGAACATGATCGACGTCGGCGAAGAGACCGGCGAGATGGACACGATGCTCCTGAAGATCGCCGACAACTTCGACGAGGAGGTGGACGTGGCCGTCGCGGCGTTGGTCTCGCTGATCGAGCCGCTCATGGTCGTAATGATCGGCGGCATGGTCGGGACGATCGTCGTCGCGATGTTCCTGCCGCTGGTGAGCATGATCGAGTCGCTCCAGGGCGGCGGGGCCGTCTGACCCGCGGCCGCGGAGATACGCGATGAACCATGCCCGAACCATCCGGAGCCTTCCACGCCACGCTCGCCCCGGGTTCACGCTCGTCGAGTTGTTGTTCTCGATCGGGATCATCTTCCTGCTGATGGCGATCGCGATTGTGGCGATGGCCAAGGTGAACCGATCGAGCCGGCGCGTCGCGCAGCGGCAGGCCGTCGTCGCGATCCGATTCGGCGTGGATCAGTTCCAGAGCCAGTTCGGCTTCCTGCCCCCGATCATCGACGATGGTGATCCGCTGCGGATGTCGGGCAGCGTTCAGGTTCCCAACGTCATCAGATTCGAGGGGCTCGATCCGGGCGATTCCGGCGACGCCGTGCTGATCGACTTCTGGCGGGGCGAGGGGCCCCATCCGAGCGGGCTGGCGGGCGACCATCGTTTCTCAACGCGGTCGCTTGCCTTCTACCTGGCCGGGGCGCTGGACGCCGACGACGGGCAGGGGAATCCGGTTGACGGCGTCACCGGGCCGGGCTTCCTCACGCCCCGGCGTGACGGCTCCTTCGGGCGCTCCAGCGGCACGAAACGAACCGGCGATACGATCGAGCCCTTCATCGAGGTCGACCGCAACATCCAGGTCTTCCGGGATCCGTCCGACGATTCCCGCCTGGAACTGCGCGACGCCAACGGGACCGCCTTCCGGTTTTACCGCTGGCGCACCGGTTCGCAGACCAGCGACCCCGCCGCCATTCGCAACGCTGGCGATTACAACGTGCCCAAGGTTTTCGGCGATGCGGACCGCGACGGCGACAGCGACTACTCGGCCGCCGAGGACGACACGCGGTTCCGCAGCGCCCGGTACGTCATCCTCGCCGCCGGGCCCAACGGCGTCTTCGGCGACGTGCCGGCCGACGGCGGGACCGGGACCGAAACGATCGCCCAGCTCGCCGAGGCGCTGGGCCGGACCGGCGACCCGACCGCGCTGATTGCCGCGGCCCGAAAGGACAACGTGATGGAGGTCGGACGATGAGCGCTTTCCCGGTTGCAACAGCCCGGCGACGCGGGTTCACGCTCATGGAACTGATCGTGGTCATCACGATCATGGTGCTGCTGATCGGGATCGCCGTCCCGGGCTTCACCGCGATCATCCGTTCATCCGAGACCTCCCTTGCGGTCAACAAACTGGCGACCGGGCTCGGCGCCGGGCGGGATGCGGCCGTCACCGCGGGCGTGGGTTCCGACGGCGCCGCGGTCTTCTTCTTCGAGCCCGGCGGGCGGACGGTGATCGTGCCCTGCGTGCAGGTCGGCGTGCTCGCGGACCGGACCGGCGGGACCGGCACGGTCGACCGCGACGTGTTCGTCCCCCTGCCCGGGATCGAGCCGGTGCAACTGCCCGCCAACTGGACGGTCCGGGGCTTCGCGCCGCGCAACTCGATCGATAGCCCGGTTAATCCCAACGGTTGGTATGACGCCGGCACCTACGACCCCGACGAAGGCAACTGGGTCTTCCCCGAGACCGGCTTCTATGACCAGACCGCTGCCGACGATGGCGCCGATCGCCAGACGTTCATGGTCCGCTTCGACGGCGGGACAGGAGCGGTCTCCACTTCGAAGACTGAGCCGGCGCTGGTGGTGGCAGAGCGGCCGTCGGATAAGGATCGTCCGCCCTCTGGACTGGCGGATTGGACGCGGATCGATCACAGGACCGATCTTGGCCGGTGGGCAAGGCGTGTGCTTGTCGACGCCTCGCTTAGTGATGATGATCGGCGAGACCTGCTCGGCGACCGCAGCGGCGACACGGTGCTGGTCCGTCCGGTGACGGAACTGGCCCTGGCCAACGAGATCGTCATGGCTCGGGATCTGGGCATCCGCCTGGACGCGCTGACAGGATCCATCTACCGCGACAAGGACGATCCCGAGTTCGTCCCGGGTGCTGACGCCAGCGCGATCAACGACTGGATCCGTGATTTCGAATCACCGGCCAGGGTCTATTCGGTGGAGCGCTTCACCGGCGGGCTCCAGGAGATGGTCAAAGATGACGGCTCGTAGAGTCCAACACGTGGCCGCGGCGTTCTCGCTGATCGAGGTCCTGATCTCGGTGGTGGTTCTGGCGCTGGGGCTGCTGGGGCTCGGCGCGGTCTTCCCCGTGGTCATCCGCGAGCAGAGGCTGGCCGGCGAGGCGACAATGGGCGTCTCGGCCCAGAACAACGCCGAGGCGTACCTTCTGGGCCATTCGGGCCTGAGGACGGACCAAGGCTGGAAGCGATGGCTGCTGGGTCCGAACCCGGATCCGAACGTGACGACCGATGATCTGCCCGAGGAGTGGACCGTCCCGCAGACGGACGCCCTGACCGGGCGGGTGGGCATCGGGGCGATCGTGCTGCCGGTGACGCAGCGCCTGTTTCCCCAGCCGTTCGCCATTGACAATCTGGCGGATTCGCCCGCGTCCGAGCCCCGCCTGGTCTGGGACATCGTGGGGCGGCGTCTTGCCACCGGCACGGATTTTTCCGCTGGTGATTCCATCCTGCTTGCCATCTTCGTCCGCAGGATCGATCCGGGCATCCTCGTGGACAGATCCCGCGGGCAGACGCTGTCGGAAGTGCTCTCGGCGCCGCCGGGGCAGACGCCCGAGCGCGTGCCCGTGGCGTGGGATCCGGTCACGAAGCGTCCGACGCTCAACGGCATCGGCGAGTACGCCACACCGATCACGATGGGTGTGGTCAGGATCCGCCCGCCGCGTATTCGCGACATCATCCAGCTCGACCTCCGCCTGGACATTTCGCGGCCCCGTCCCCCGGTCACGGGTCAGCAGGCGTTGGCCCTGATCCGGCGCGTCGGGCAGAAACTCGTGGACAACCGGGGCAACGTCTATTCGGTGATCGAGGTGATCGGGGACGACGAGGTGCGCGTCGAGCCGGGCGTGCCGGTGGAGATCGACCAGCCGCGGGACATGGAGCCGGTCGTCTTTACGCCGCAGATCCCCGTGGCCGTCGCGACATTCAGGATCAATCCATGACGTGGATCACGATGAAATCCGGGGCGGCGGGCTCGGGCGGGCGCAGCGGAAGGGGCCGGGCGCCCGGTCTGCCCGCCTTCACGCTGATGGAGATGATGCTCGCGGTGGCCGTGGTGGCCCTGATCGCGGTGGGGCTGGCGGCGGTGTTCGGCTCGATCGGCGACACGGTTACAGCCGGACGGCGCGTCAGCGAGTTCAACGCCCGCGCCGCCCAGATGGAACACCAGTTCCGGGCCGACTTTGATCGCATGACCCGCGACGGCTTCCTCGTGATCCGCAACCAGTACGCCACGGATACGAACGGCACGATCATCGAGGATGTCCAGCGTTTCCCGGGCGATTCGCAGAAGCGTCGCCGACGGATCGACGAGATCCTGTTCTTCGCCCGCGGGCGATTCACCAGCGCCCGCGAGCCGCCCGATCCGCGCCTGGTCGCCACGAGCGACGCCGCACGGATTTACTACGGGCACGGAGTCTTGCTGCCCGACGACGACCCGGCGTACACACGCCCGCGGGTGGATGATGCCGACCTCGGCGAGTTGCCGGGGCTCATCGGCGGGCCCAACGAGTATGCCGGCGATTGGGCGCTGGTGCGCCATGTGACGCTCCTGAACCCGCTGAGCACGGCCCTACAGAAGTTCCCGGATCCCCCCCCGTTCGGGCTCGATCCCCGCTTCGCACAGGACAACGAGATCCGCGTCTCGCTCCAGCCGGCGGCGACCTACGTCTTTCGCTCGCTGGCCAAGGAACTACCGGACCGCCTGGCCATCACCCCGGGCGGCGGGCCGGCGCTGGACTGGCCCCGCCCCGCCTTCGAGTCGGGCATCGTGGACATCGCCACCAACGACCTGACGGAGATCCAGCAACTGGTTCTGGCGGTCGGCGATCCAAACGGCGCCCTGGGCGTGTTCACTCCCGACCGGCTCAGACGCGACTCGGATCTGCGCGACATGCTCGGCGGCACGACGGACCTCGGCGGGCGATTCGCCAGGGCCAACGCCAACGACCTGGGCGACCCCGTGCTGGGCGCGATGCGGGCGTGGATGCTCAACGCGTTCCCGGCCAACTCGGCCGGGCAGTTCGGTCGGGCCAGGTCGCGCATCCGCTCCGAGCCGGCGCCGACGGACTTCTTCGGCACGCTGGCTCGGACCGATAGGCAGGATCTCAAGCAGTTGTACGCCCTGGCCGACCAGCGCATGCTCTCGGCGTCGCGCTTCCTGCCCAACTGCACCGAGTTCATCGTCGAGTGGTCGTTCGGGCAGGTGGACACCCGGGCCGGGGCCCCCACCGAGGGGCAGATCATCTGGCACGGGATGGATCGGATCGTGGGCCAGGACGCGGGTGGCAACGACATCTACGCCGCCCGTCCCTACCCGCTGCTTCCCGATGCAACAGGCCAGGCGATCCCCGTGCGCCCGGGCACGACGTATGTCACGCAGAGCGGCAAGGAGATGTTGTGGGCGACGGCGAGCGGGTTGATCTCCGGCGATCAGCCGATCCAGTCGCCCAGCGACTCGGACTACGAGGCGTTCTTCGGCTATGTGGATCCGTCGTTCCCACCGAACCCGCTGCCGATTGACCCCCCCGCTCAGGACACGGTTCCGTGGAACTGGCCGACGCTGATCCGCGTGACCGTGACGCTGGCCGACCCGGGCGATCCGAGTTTCGAGAAGACGTACCAGTTCGTGTTCGAGACGCCGGCCGGAGCCTCCTCGTGATGGGGCGGGCGACGGGCGTCCGAGGCGCGATTGACAGACAGGAGGCCATGATGGCACGCACGAAGATCAG
>Ga0114931_10005349_pt1 | contig 15860 bp, 11 predicted proteins | sample 2SBtaG_FD_89579 | JGI IMG/M metagenome (GOLD analysis project Ga0114931, IMG submission 89579) | Deep subsurface microbial communities from Kolumbo volcano to uncover new lineages of life (NeLLi) - 2SBTROV14_V59a metaG | ecosystem: Environmental > Aquatic > Marine > Volcanic | place: Kolumbo...
AGGATCAACAGCTGCCCGGCCGAGAACGAGTTGCACGACTTGACGCTGTTGATGAGGAAGCCGTCTGCCTTGTAGTCGCGGATGTAGCGCTCGAGCAGTTGGGTTCGCGACGGCAGGCCGAGGTTGGTGTAGCAACCCAGGCAGTACTCGGCGAGGCTGTCCAGCGGGCGCTCGGGGTCGTGGCGGAAGCCGGTGTCGTACAGGCCGCCGACGCGGGTGTACGTGCTGGCGACCACCGTCGCGCCCTCGCGCGAGAACATGCGCCAAAAGTCGAAGAAGTTGGTCCAGTTGGGCGGACCCTCGACGACCAGGCGGAACTTCTCCTCGCTGGCGGGGCCGTCGGGTGTCATCGGGCCCAGGCCGGCGGCGGCGCGCGCCTCGACCTCGGCGCGCAGCTGCTGGTAGTAGGTGACCGCGTCCTCGCTGCCGCGGAAGGCGCTGAAGATCGGCCCGATGTAGTAGACGCCGCCGAAGTAGCCGTCGATCGGCGAAGGCGTCTGCTTGGCCGACTCCCACACCGACACCAGGTCGTCCTCGGCCTGCCGCGACAGCGCCAGCCGTCGCGACAGATCGCCGCGGTCGAGCTTGCGCCCGGCGACGGCCTCCAACGACGGGATGACCACGTTCTCCAGCTGATCGACCACGTACTGGCGCATGGTGTCGGTGATGACGCCGTCCTCCTGATAGGGGACGTGCAGCATCACCACCGGGCAGCCGTACTCCTCGCGCAGCAGATCGAACCACTTGAGGAAGGTGAAACAGCCGGTGTACGACAGCAGCAACAGGTCCGGCTTGGGCAGCGGTGTGCCGGTCGGGCCGATGTTGCCGCTCTTGAGCATGCCCAGGTCGCACTTGACGTACGTGCAGACATCCTCGGAGTGGCCGGCCTTCTCGGCCTCGGTGATGTAGCCGCCCGACAGCTTGCGCATGCCGGACTGCAGGGCGTTGATCTCCGGCAGCACCGGCAGCATTCCCAGGCTGGTGATCAGCTCGGTGAGGTTGCCGGGGACGAAGGTGTAGACGACCTTCTTGCCCTCTTCCTTGGCTCGGGCGAGTTTGTCGAAGTGCTCTCCCAGCATCCGCTTCTGCGTCAGCTGGCTCTGGTCCTTGGCCGCCGGCTGGACGGTGATGCTGCGGCCGCGCGTGGTGCTGGTCGTCATGCTGCGCTCCCCCAGAGCTTGACGGCGTCGGAGAAGGCGCCGGCTTGCTCGCGAATGACCTGGAACTGGCCGGTGTTTTCGGAGTACTTGAGACTGGTGTGCGGGATCTCGGCGCGGTCGAGGGCCGCCTCGAGCATCGGCTGGTCGAGCAGCGCCGGGTCGCAGAACGACGCCGCCGCGAAGACCACGCCATCGGCGTTGGCCAGGCGGACCCGCTCGATCAGCGCCGCGCCCTTTTCGCCGTTGTCGACGTAGCGCGACGCGGTGGCGCAGCCGCGCATCACGTACGAGGAAGCGATCGCCTCGATCGGATCGCCGGTCTCGTCGATGTCGCCTTCGATGGTGCGCAGGCCCAGCTGAAAGTCGTCGTCGACGATGTCGCAGCCGGACTTCTCCAGGGTGCGGATGAGCCCCAGCGGGGGTTGCTCGCAGAACGAGCCGCGCACGACCACGCGGACATTGTCGTAGAAGCGGGCCTCGCGCTGTGCCGCCGCGTCGATCAGCTCGCGCAGCATCGCGGTGTGCTCGGCGGCCGTCATCAACGTGCCGGCGCGGACCACCAGGTACGCCTCGGAGGCGCGGACCCGCCACGGCTCGGCCCGGCGCAGGGCGTCGAGCTCGTCCAGCGTGCGCCGGCGCAGGTTCTCGTCGGTGATCGCCACGCGCATGCGTTCTTCATCGATCGGTCCGGCGCCGCGGGCGACCAGCTCACCGCTGATGCGCTTCAGCTCGCCGGCGTAGAAGGCGCCGCCCAGTTTCGGGTCGAAGTTCTGCGGCAGGTCGATGTAGGCGGCGTAGACGTCGGGGAACAGCATCTTCCACATGCCGCCCAGGTTGCGGATGACGTCGCAGATCGACGGGAACAGCACCGCGTCGAGCGCCGCCAGTCGATTGGTCAGCGCCAGCTCCAACGTGCTGCGCGGAATGTGGCAGATGTACGACTGGAAGAACGAGTCGCCGCGGATGATGTCGATCTGGTCGCCGCCGCCGAAGATGGCCACTGGCAGGGCGCCGAGGCCCTCGATGAGCGGGCGCGGGGCGTAGATCGGCAGGTGTCCGACGGCCAGGGCACCGGGGTGCTGCTCTTTCCATCGGTGGACGTGAGCCATGCCGAGGTCTTCGACCAGCGCCTGGGCGCGGGCGATCACGTCGGCGGCGGGATCGGTGGTTTGGGGATCGGTCACGGCATCTCCTCCGCGGTCGGGATCAGCGGCGGGGTGTCGACGCTGTCCAGGTGGTGCGCCATGGCGCAGTAGAAGTCTTCACTGGCATCGTCGCCGGCGGCGCCGGCGATGACCACGCGGTGAATGGTCCGGGCCAGGACCTCGGGCGGTCCGTGGTGCTCGGGCACGTACCAGCCGTAGGTCCAGTTGAGCATGCCGAAGACGCAGTAGGTGACGCGCTCGATCTCCAGTGGATCGGGGCCGCCGACCACGCCGGCGATGACACCGCGGGCCAGGTCGAAGTACGCTTCCTTGCGGGTGCGAATCTCGGCGCGCCAGCTGCCCTCCAGAGCGCCGGCCTCGTGCACGAGGACACGCATCACCTCGGGGTGGCTGGCGATGTAGCGCAGGTGGTTGAGGACGAACAGGTGCAGCCCCGCCGGCGCCGATGTCGCGCATTCGATCGCGCGTCCGGCGCTGGCCAGGAGCTCGTCGAAGGCGTCGCGCTGCAGGGTGAACAGCAGCGCTTCCTTGGACTCGAAGTGGTTGTAGAAGCCGCCCAGCGAGCGGCCGGTCTCGCGCGCCAGGTCGCGCATCGACACGCCGTGGAAGCCGCGCTCGGCGAATGCCCGGGCGGCGGTGGCCAGCAGGCGCGCGCGGGTCTGGTTGACCGGCGCGCTGTCCGCGTTGGCTCGCGCCCGTGCGTTCATCGATTCCTCCACGCCGGCGGCCGCTTGGCCAGGAACGCGTCGATCCCCTCGTTGGGGTCGTGGGCCGGCAACAGCTCGTCGACATAGCGGCGCTCGGCGTCGGCCAGGCCGTCCTCGACCAGGCGCGCGGTGCCGGCGCCGCCGCGCACCGCGGCCAACCCCTGGCGCAAGGCGAACGCCGACAGCGGCGCCAGCTTGCTGCGGAACCAGTCGAGCGTCGCCTCGCGCAGGTCGGTGCCGGCCGGCGTCACCGCGGTGACGAATCCGAGGTGACGCGCGGACGCGGCGTCGATCTCGCCGCCGGTGAGGAGCAAACGCTCGGCGGCGAGAGGACCCAGCCGGGCCGGTCCCAGGGCGGCGAGTACGGGTGGGAACACGCCCAGCTGGATCTCGGGGCAGGCGAAGATCGCGTCGTCCGACGCGATGACGAAGGTGCAGGCCAGCGCCAGCTCGAAGGCGCCGCCCAGGCAGCGGCCGGAGACCACCGCGGCCGTCGGCACCGGATAGGTGGCGAGGCTGCGGATCAGCCGGTGGAAGGTGGCCAGCATCGCCGGCGCGGTCTCGGCCCGGTGCTCCTCCACGGAGGCGCCGAAGGAGAAGTGGCGGCCGGCGGCGCCGATCGTCACCAGCTTGAGATCGCCGTCGTCGGCGTGGGCGGCAAGGGCCCGGTCGAGCTCGGTCATGACCGACGAGGTCAGGATGTTGCCGCGCGGGTTGTCGATGACGATCGACAGCAGCGCGCCATCTTCTACCGTTTCGACCGTGACCGCCGGCGCCATGTCACGCTCCCCAGCGCTCGCGGGCCGACGGCGACAGGATCTCGCTGACCAGGGCGTCGTCGAACGGTGATCCTTCGGCGATGCGCCGGCGCAGGCCGATGAAGTCGATCTCGCGCTCTCCGCGGTCGCCGTAGTGGAAGGCGCGGAAGCCGGCGGCAGCCTCGGTGTTCATGTTGAGCGACAGCCACGAGCGGTTGCTCTCGCTGTTTTGCTGCCACCAGGTCAGCTTCTTCTTGCGCATGCTCTCGATGGTCTTGCGCGTGCAGTCGGGGAAGGTGTGGAGCAGCTTGGTGGCGTACTGGTTGACCTTGTCGTCCAGGCGCGACAGGTCGACCGTCAGCTCGGCCAGCTGCTTCTTGGCGGCGTCGCGGTCGGCGCCGCTCTTCCACTCGCCGTAGACCACCTGTCCGCCGTCGACGTAGCGGTCGGTGACGACCAGCGGGTTGGGTACCCAGTTGCCGCCCGCGTCGCGGTAGGCCGGGACCACGTCGTTGATCAGGCCGATGTTCGCCGCCTTGTAGGCCGACCACGAGTCGCACAAGACCAGCGACTCGGCGGCGCGGGCGAAGCCGACGTAGACGTCGAGGAGGTCGGTCGAGCCGCCGTCCGGGGCGCTGCCGTGGATCGGGCCGGCCTGGCCGAAGCGGGCGTTGTCGCCGGCAACGGAGAAGTCGCAGGCCATGCCGATCTCCTGGCCGCCGGCGATGCGCATGCCGTTGACCCGGCAGATGACCGGCTTGTCGCAGAGCAGGATCGACGTGACCATGTCGTTGAACAGCCGCATGTACTGCAGGTACTCGTGCGGTCGGTTGGCGTAGTAGGTCGCGTACTCCTCGGTGTTGCCGCCGGTGCAGAACGATTTGTTGCCGACGGCGGTGAAGACCACGTTGACCGCGCTGCGGTCGGCGCTGGCGCGGCGGAACGCCAGGATCACCTCCTTGACCGCCGCGGTGGTGTACGAGTTGAGCTGGCGTTCGTTGTCCAGCGAGATCCAGATCTGCGCCAGGCCTTCGACTGGCTTGCCTGCGCGGTCGAGGATCGGGCGGCGCTCGTAGCGGATCTCCTGGAAGGTCAGATCGGGGGCGAGCTCGTGATTGTTCAGCTGGGGCATCGTGGTCTCCTGGGCGCGCGGCCCTATGCGCGTGGATCGAGGACGGCGCGGCGCGACAGCTGGTGCGCCGCCAGTGAGGAGAGAAGGTCGTTGATGCGCGACAGTGGCGCGCGCTCGATGAATGGCTCGAGGACGATCTGACCGCGGTAGATCATGGCCAGGACGTCGGGGTAGGCCTGGACCGGGCAGCCCCAGGTGCCGTGCACCGAGGCGTCGAAGGCCATCAGGTTGGACAGGCGGACCGTCACGGTGTCGCGGGTGAAGCCGACCATCACCGCGGTGCTCGCCTGGCTGATCAGCTTGTAGGCCAGCTCCTGGCCGGGGGCGGTGCCGCTGGTCTCGAAGATGCGCCAGCCGAGCGACGGCACCCCCAGCTCGCGGGCCCAGCCGTGCAGCTCTTTGCGCACGTCGCGGGCGGCGCGTCCCGACACGTCGACCGCCAGCTCGGCGCCGTGGGCCCGGGTCAGCTCGAGCCGCGCCGGATCGACGTCGCAGACCGCGACGTGCGCACCGAGAGCGCGCGCGATCTGCGCCACGTATCCGCCCACGCCACCGGCGCCGACGACGAAGGCCACGTCACCCTCGCCGAGCCCGGCGCGTCTCGTCGCCTGGAAGGCGGTCGATACCGCATCGGCGACAACCGATAGCGCGTCGATGGCAACCCCGGCGGGCGCTTCGTCGAGCGACACCAGTGGTGCGGACGGAACCAAAATGTGCGTGGCGAAGCCGCCGTGGATGTCGTTGCCCGGCATCTTCTGCCGAGGGCAGGCGTTGCCACGACCCGCGCGGCAGAAGGCACAGTCGCCGCACGGCATCACCGCGGGGACCATCACCCGCTGGCCCATGCGGTCGGCCGCGCCGTCGCCGGCGGCCACCACCACGCCGACGATCTCGTGGCCGAGGACCAGCGGCAGCTCGTGCCGCGGGGCCACCTGACCGGCGGCGAACCCGAGATCGGTGTGGCACAGGCCGCACGCGTCGATCTCGACGATGACCTCACCGGGGCCGGGGTCGGGCAGCGCGATCGACCGCTCCACCAGCGGCTGACCGGCGGCCTCGAGCACCCACGCCCGGACTTCCGAGAAGTTCCCCTTACCCATGAACGGACGTTCGTTCATCGGTGAACCACCTACGTTGACGCCGGTCAAGAAGCGGCCGAGTTTTTTCGCGCAATTGATGCGGGTCAACGTGGGGCCCGGACGTCCACCTCAGGCTGGGACAATGCGGTCCCGTTTGCTCGTTGCTCTGGTTTCGTTCGCTGCCTGCTCGCCGTCGCCGCCGCGCGGCGAGACCTACTACGAGCACGCGATCCAGCCGCTCCTGAACGCGAGCTGCGTCGGCGGAGTCGCCCCGTGTCACCGCGACGACGGCAACGGGGTGGCCCTGGGCAACCTGGATCTGTCGTCGTTCGAGGCGGTGCAGCAGCGGCGTGACGTGCTGGTGCGTCACGGCGCGTACCCGGAGCCGCTCCTGCTGATCAAGGCGGTGTCGTCCCGCGATCTGCTGGTGCCGTACCGGGGCCAGTTCTATCCGCTCGAGATCGCGCACGGCGGCGGCCCGATCCTCGACCCCAGCTCCGACGCCTACTACACGCTGCAACAGTGGCTGAAGAACGGTGCGACCGAGAACGGCTTGCCCGCCGTGGATCCGGGCTCGCCGGGGGAGGGACCGTGCTCGGAGACGGTACCCGATACGGTCGACCCGGCGACGGTGTCCGACAGCGATCCGGGCTGGGCCGGGTTCGAGCCGGTGGACCAATATCTCGTCAGTGCGTGCGGCGCCGGCAGTTGTCACGGCATGCCGACCGCCGACTTCGCGCTCACCTGCGGCAACACCGACACCCAGCGGCGCGCGAACTACTTGATGGCGCGCGCCTTCGTCGCCGATCCGCCCGACGACAGCGAGCTGTTGTCGCGGCCGCTCGAGCCCACCGGCGGTGGTCAGTACCACAGCGGCGGGGTCTTCTTCTCCGACCGACAGAACGCGGACTACGTGACCGTGCGCGACTGGGCCGCGCAGGCCGGACCGCTCGAGGTCGCCGACAAGAGCCCGGCGCGCACCTACTTCGAGGACCGGGTGATGCCGATCCTTCTGCAGCGCGGCTGCGCGTCGACCGCGTGCCACAGTCCGATCGTGCCGCACAAGCTGCACCTGCGCGCCGGATCCGACGGCGGCTTCTTCTCGACCATCGCCCTCGACCGCAACTACGCCGAGGTCCACAAGGGCTTCATCGCGCTGGAGTCACCGGATCCGCGCGCCAGCAGGCTGGTGGCCAAGAACATGCTGTCGATCCACCGCGGCATCACCCACCGCGCAGGGGCGGTGCTGGAGACGCCGGGCGCCTCGGCCGATCCGGCCGACTGCGACGCTCCGCCGGGGCCTGATGCGCCGCCGCTGTGTGTGATCAAGGAATGGCTGCGGCTGGAGCGTGCGGCCCAGCCGCCGGAGTACATCGGCGATCTGAGCGAGGGCGCCATGGTGCCGCTGATCTACGTCGAGCGCCCACCGGACGCAGTTCGCTTTGTCGATCGGACCAGCTATCGGCCGGGCGCCGACCTGTTGCGCGCGGACGCGACCATGGGCTCGGGCGCCTCGATCGCCTCGGCCTCCGGGCGGGTCAGCCTGCTCGACGGCTGCCCCGGAGTCGGGGCGGACCGCGCCGACGTCGACGTTCGCGCCCCGGAGATCAGCTTCGACGGCGAGCGGGTGATCTTCGCCATGCGGGTGGGTGTGTCCGCCGGCCTCGACCTCTACGAGGTCGGCATCGACGGCAGCAACTGCCACCGGGTGACCACCGACGGTGGGACCGTCGCCGACGGCATCGCGGTGCACAACTTCGATCCGCTCTATGTAATCGACGGCGACGGCGTCGAGTGGGTGGTCTATGCCTCCACCCGCCGGCGGTCGCGCTCGCCGGTGTACATGGTCCCGGGCACCGACCTGTGGCGGCAACCGCTGGCCGGCGGCCCGGCGGAGGAGATGACCTTCCTGCGCGCCATCGAGGCGCAGCCGGCGCTGATGGGCAACGGCCAGTTGACGATGACCCAGGAGAAGGCGTCCAGCGACTTCTACCAGATCTGCGGCCGGCGACTGAACTGGGACCTCACCGACTACCACCCGCTGCTGGCCAACCGCCTGCAGAACTACCAGGGCCGCGGCGGCTACCTCCCCGGCCAGGTTCCGGCCGACGCGATCATGCGGCCGTCGATCGGCTACCAACAGGCGACCGAGATTCGCCAGGCGCTCGACGGCAACTTCCTGGTCGTGCTCGCCGATCGCGACACCTACGGTGGGGGTGGGGCGCTCGGACTGTTCAACCGGTCGGTCGGCCCGTTCGAACAGGGGCGCAGCGATCCGTCGTTCGTCCGCTCGCTGAGCTTGTTGCCGGGGCCGAGCGGCCGAGCCGGCGATGCCAGCGGTGCCTACCGCTCGCCGTTCCCGCTGCCGGACGGCTCGGTGCTGGCCAGCTATGCAGCCGGCGCCGACGTTGGCAGCGCGGCGCCGATCGACTACGACGTGGTGGTCGTCGACCGGCACACCGGTGAGCGGCGCCCGTTGATCGGAGGCGCTGGCTCGCAGGTGGAGGCGGTGCTGGCATATCCGCGGCCGCCACCGCACGTGCTCACGCTGCCGGCCACCGGTAGCCGCGGCGCCACGCCCGATTCTGCGCTGGTGCATTTTCCCGACCTGCCGCTGCTCGCCACCATTCTCGACTCCAACAACCGGCGGGGGCGGGCGGTCGACTCGCTCCGCGCCGCGGTGCGCGTCCGCTTCTTTGCCGAGGATCCGCCGCCGCTCACGTGCGATTCCCCCGCGAACCCGGCGTGCGCGCCTTCGATGTCGGGCAGCGAAGGCGTCTACGAGTCGCGACGCGAGCTCGGCAGCGTGCCGATCGAGTCGGATGGATCGGTCTACGCGCGGGTGCCGGCGCGCCAGCCGCTGTTCTTCGAGCTGGTCGACCGGGACGACAACGTGATGTTCCGCCTGCGCGAGGAGTTCGAGTTCGGCCCGTCCGAGGTGATCGGCATCGGCGTTCCCGAGCACAGCTTCAACAGCATGTGCGCCGGCTGCCACGGTTCGGTCAGCGGACGTGAGCTCGACATCGCGGTGCGGCCCGACGCCGTGACCACCGCATCGGCGACCGTCGCTCGCTCGCACGAGCCGCGCACGCTGGAGTAGCGGGTGTCCGCCGCTATTTCGTGGCGGCCGTAGCGATCGCGCCGGAGTCCGATAGGGGCTCATACGGGTACCACAGCCGGTCTGCGGCCGGTCTGCCGGGCCACGGGATGATACAGTCGCCAGCCTCGTGGCCGATACCAGCAGTGAAACCGCTCCGGCGGCGCCGGAAGACCAGTGGAGCTTTCCCGGGTGGGGCCGATCCGAACGGATCGACGACCTTGGCGACGATCCCGTCCCGGTCACCTCGCTCACCGGGCATGCGAAGCATCAACTGGGCGCGTGGAAGGCGACCGCGATCTGCGGCAACGACATCACCTCGAGCTGCCTGTATGTGTCGGCGCTGGCCGGCATCGCCGCGGGGCCGTACGCGCCGATGGCGCTGGTGATCGTCGCCGGGCTGCTGTTCCTGTTCCGCAAGATCTACGGCGAGGTTGGCTCGGCGCTGCCGCTGAACGGCGGCACGTATACGCTGCTGCTCAACAGCACCAACAAGAAACTGGCCGCCGGCGCGGCCTGTCTGACGCTGCTGTCGTACCTGGCCACCGCCGTGATCAGTGCCGGCGAGGGGATGCACTACGCCTCGGATCTGATCCCCGCGCTCAACGTCTTCTGGGCGACCATTGGCCTCTTGGGGCTGTTCGCGGTGCTGAACCTGGTCGGCATCAGCGAGTCAGCCGGCGTCGCCCTGGCGATCTTCTGCTTTCACATCCTCACGCTGACCGTGCTGTGCGTGGCGTCGGTGATCTCGATCGCCGGCGATGCGTCGACCTTCACCGCCAACTGGCACGTGCCGCCGCCCGGGGGGATGCTGCACGCGCTGTTCTTCGGCTTTGCCGCGGCGATGTTGGGCATCTCCGGCTTCGAGAGCTCGGCCAACTTCATCGAGGAGCAGAAGAAGGGCGTCTTCCCCAAGACCCTGCGCAACATGTGGATCGCGGTGGCGGTGTTCAACCCGCTGATCAGCCTGCTGTCGATGGGCATGGTGCCGCTCGACCAGTTCCGGGCCAACAAGGACAACCTGCTGTCGCTCATGGGCCGGACGTCGGGCGGGCCGTGGCTGGGCACCTGGGTCAGCATCGATGCGGTGCTGGTGCTGGCGGGCGCAGTGCTCACCTCGTACGTCGGCGTCACCGGCCTGGTCAGGCGGATGAGTCTGGACCGCTGCCTGCCCCAGCTGCTCCTGCGCGAGAACAAGTGGCGCAAGACCAACCACTGGATCATCCTGTCGTTCTTCGCCCTGTGCGCGTCGATCATGTTCATCACCGAGGGCGACGTGGAGATCCTGGCCGGCGTCTACACCCTGTCGTTCCTCGCCGTCATGTCGTTGTTCGCCACCGGCAACATGCTGCTCAAGGTGGTGCGCAGCCGGCTGCCACGCGAAATCCGCGCCGGCTGGCCGGCGGTGGTCGTTGCCCTCATCGGCGTACTCGCCGGGCTCATCGGCAACATCACCCTGGAGAACCTGCGCATCTTCGGCATCTACTTCGGCGCTGTCGCCGGGGCGGTGGGGCTGATGTTCGTGCGCACCTACCTGTTGCGCCTGCTGCTTTTCGTGTCGCGCGGCGTGGTCGAGTGGGCGACGTCGATGAACGACGCCATCCGCCGCAGGGTGATCAGCAAGCTGCGGCAGATCACTGACGTCAGCATCGTCTACTTCACCCGCGGCGACGACCTGGCCACGCTCAACCGGGCGGCCCTGTACGTGCTGGAGAACGAGCAGACCCAGCAGATGAAGGTCGTGCACGTCTTCGAGGACGAGACGAACATTCCCGGTCAGCTGTCCGAGCACCTGCAGATGGTCGACCGGATGTACCCGCAGCTGAAGATCGACTTCCTCGCCGTGAAGGGTGAGTTCGGACCGGAGCTGATCGAGCGTTTGTCGCGGCGGCTCCGGGTGCCCAAGAACTACATGTTCATCGGCACGCCGGGCGACCACTTTCCCCACCGCATCGAGCACCTGGGTGGGGTCCGGCTGATTCTCTGATCAGCGCAGGTAGGGGTTGCTCTCGATGACCGGCGCCGCGACCTGGGGCTTGGCACGGGCTCGGGGCTTGGCCTGGCGCTTGGCCGGCGCGCGGTGACGTCTTGGCCGAGCCTTGGGCTCTGGCGACGGCTCTGCATCGAGCACGATCTCGGGCGCCAGGTCGGCGGCGAGGCGAAACTTCGGCTCGGGCGCGGGCGGCGGGTCGGGTGCGACGGCTGGCGCGACCGCGACGGTGGCCGCGGGCACGACGGCCGCTGGCTCGGCTGTGACCGACGCCGAGCCGGCGCGGTTCAGCGCCCGGGGTAGGAACACCGCGCCAGCGCCGAGTCCGGCACCGAGCACCGTCACCGCCAGCGCCTGGCCCAGGCGCGGCAAGCGCCGCCGAAGGACGGGTGGCGGCAGGGCGCGTGCGCGCGCCGGCAGCGGCGGGGGAACGGTCGTGGCCCGCGGCTGTGGCGGCGGCGGCGGCGTGGTGCGCGCAGGCAGCCGCGCCTCCACCTGCGGCGCCGGATGGAACGCTGGCACTAGCGGCGCCGCGGGCAGCAGGATCATCCGCGCCGCCTCGCGCAGCGCCTTGCGCCGGGCCGCCAGCTCGAGGGCGAAGCAGCGGGCGATCATGCGGCCGACCTCGGACGGGGTGCCCAGCAGGCCGGCGCGGCTCGCCGCCAGGCGCAGCGCCTCGCCCATCTCGGCGGCGCTCTGGAAGCGCCGGGCCGGATCTCGTTCGAGCGCGCGCAGGCAGATTTCGTCGAAGCAGGGCGCTGGCCGCAGTCCGACCGTGCTCGGCGCCGGGATGCTGCGGTTCATGATGTTGTGCACCGTCGCGGCGTCGGTGGCGCCGCGGAACAGCGACAGCCCGGTCAGCGCGTTCCACAGCACCACGCCGGTGGCAAAGACGTCGGTGCGGGCATCGACGCTGGAGGTCGCGCGCAGCTGCTCGGGCGCGGCGTACGACAGCGTCGCTTTGCGCACGTCCGGCTGCGTGCTGGTGATGCGCGCGCGCGCCTTGGCAATGCCGAAGTCGGTGATGCGGGCGACGCCGTCGACGCCGATGAGCACGTTGCTCGGTGATACGTCGCGGTGGACCAGCTCGAGCAGCTGGCCGCGCTCGTCGCGCAGGTCGTGGGCGGCCTGCAGCCCGGCCAGGAGATCGACGATGACCGGCACCAGGATGCGCGCCGACCTCTGGTTGGGCGTGCGCGACAGGAGCTGGGCGAGCGTAGCGCCCTCGACGTACTCCATGACCACGTAGTGGCCGCGCGGCGACACGTCGAGGTCGAGCACGCTGACGACGTTGGCGTGGTGGATGCGCGCGGCGATACGCGCCTCGTCGAGGAACATGGTCAGGAAGCCGGTTTCGTCGGTCAGGTGGGCGTGCATCAGCTTGAGCGCCGACAGCCGCTCGAAGCCGGCCAGGCCGTTCTTGCGGCACAGGTAGACCGTGCCCATGCCGCCGCGGGCGAGCATGCCGACCAGCTCGTAGGGACCGATGCGGTTCTCTTCCGGTGCCGGCGGCAACGGATCGATCATCGGCGTCGGCACATGGGTCGACGCGCGCATCATCGCAGCACCTCCATATATGCGGTGCAGCGGCTCGGCGCACGGACCGGCTGCTCGGGGCTGGGGTGGAAGTACGGCGCCAGCCAGCCGCCGGCCCAACGCTGGAAGGTCTCGGTGACCGTCGCGCCCGAGGCGAAGCGAGCCCGGTAGTGGTGCTCGCCCGGCGTCACGTAGAAGACGTGCTGCCGCGCCTCGGCGGTGCCGATGGCCTGGCCGTCGACCGTGACCGTGCAGCGCTCCCGGCAGGTGGCGGTGACCCGGGTCAGTGAGCGTCTGGTCCGGCCCAGGATGCGGGCGGCCAGCTGGCGGGTCGCGGCGTCGCCGGCGTAGCGCCACAGCATGGTCTCGGCGTGGGTGGCGGCGACGGCCGGTTGCCCGGCGGCCATCCGCGCGCGGGCCGCGCTGCGCAGCGCCTCGGGCGACGGTTTGATGTGGTCGGCCAGCTCGAACAGCGTGGCGGCCCGGGCCGGATCGTTGGCCAGGAGCGCGGCCTGGGCCTGCTCGAAGGCGCGGGCGGCAGCCGCCAGATCATCGCGGGGCGCGGTCTCGGCGTTCGCGGCGGAGACCGCCGAAACGAGCGAGATGGCAAGGAGTGCCGCGGGGATGCGGCGGGCGAGGGTGGGGGACATGGGGACCTCCTCGGGGGATGAGGAAGGTTCGGCTGCCGGCGGGGAATCGTTCAGACCGAACCCGGAGGTGCGAGTTCGGATCCCCTTTACCACGATGTGCGTGGATGTCGTGTCTCCGATTTTCGGAGACACGGCGCCCGCGAACCCGGGTTCTTTACTAGCATCGCGATCATGCCGCGTTCGATCGATCTATCCAGCCTCGCCTCCGGAACCCTGGACACCTTGCGCCTGCTGACCCGGCACCGGAACGAGATCGTGCCCCGCGCCCGGTACATCTTGAAGAAGCTGCCGGACATTCGCGAAGGGCTGAAGGTCATCGGCAAGAACGACAAGAACGAGGTGCTGTCGATCGGCACCTTCCTCGAGCGCAACGCTCGCGAGCGGCCCAACGACCCGGCGATCCTGTTCGACGATCGGCGCATCAGCAACCGCGAGTTCGACGAGCTGGCCAACCGCTGGGCCAATGTCTACGCCGCCAACGGTGTGGGCAAGGGAGACGCCGTCGCGATCTTTTGCGAGAACCGGCCCGAGCTGATGTTCGCCGTCGCCGGCGCGGTCAAGCTGGGCGCCATCGCCGGACTGATCAACACCCGCCAGCGCAAGCACGTGCTGGTGCACAGCTTCGGTCTGTGCAACGCCAAGATGTTCGTGGTCGGCGAAGAGCTGTGGGACGCCTTCTCCGAGGTGCGCAACGAGCTGGCGAACGGCAGCCCGCGGTCGGCGGTGTTCGTCTCCGACGGCGGCGCGCGCGCCTGTCCTGACAATGCCGTCGACGCTGACAAGGCGGTGGCCGAGTCGTCGCCCAGTCGTCCGCCCCTCGACGTGCGCCTGGGCGACCCCTGTTTCTACATCTATACGTCGGGCACGACCGGTCTGCCCAAAGCGTCGGTGATGACCCACTTCCGCTGGGTCAAGGCCAGCGGCGCCTTTGGCAAGCTGGCGCTCGACCTCGACCCCGGCGACATCATCTACGTACCGCTGCCCTTCTATCACAACAACGCGCTCACCGTGACCTGGAGCTCGGCCGCGGCCAACGGCGCCGGCATCGCGATTCGCCGCAAGTTCAGCGCCAGTCAGTTCTGGGACGACGTGCGCCGCTACAACGCGCGCGCTTTCTGCTACATCGGCGAGCTGTGTCGCTATCTGATGAACCAGCCGTCGCGTCCGGACGACCGTGACAACCCGGCGCAGAAGATGATCGGCAACGGCCTGCGTCCGGACATCTGGGTGCCGTTCAAGGAGCGCTTCGGCGTCGACGAGGTGTACGAGTTCTACGCCGCCTCCGAGGGCAACATCGCCTTCGTCAACGTCTTCAACTTCGACTGCACCATCGGCTTCTGCCCGGCGCCGTACGCTCTGGTCAAGTACGACATCGACATGGACGAGCCGGTACGCACCGCCGACGGCTTCCTCCAGCGCGTCGGCCGCGGCGAGACAGGCCTGCTCATCGCCGAGGTCAGCGAGAAGTACGCTTTCGACGGCTACACCGACAAGGCAGCCAGCGAGAAGAAGCTGCTCCGCGACGTGTTCAAGAAGGGCGACGTCTGGTTCAACTCCGGAGACCTCCTGCGCGATCAAGGCTTCCGCCACGCGCAGTTCGTCGACCGCGTCGGCGATACCTTCCGCTGGAAGGCCGAGAACGTGTCGACCATGGAGGTGGCCGAGGTCCTCAGCCAGCTCGACCAGGTCGAGGAGGCCACCGTCTACGGCGTGCAGATTCCCGGCGCCGACGGTCGCGCCGGCATGGCCTCGCTGGTCGCCCGGGTTTCACCGGCCGAGTTCGACTTCGGCGCGCTCCTGGCGCTGGTTCGCGAGCAGCTGCCGCCGTACGCCTGGCCGCTGTTCTTCCGCTTCCGCACCGCCCTGGACACGACCGGAACCTTCAAACAGATGAAGGGCGACCTCAAGAAGGAGGGCTTCGACCCGAGCAAGGTGCACGAGCCGCTGTACGTGCTCGTGCCCCGGAGCGACCGCTACCAGCCGATGACCGCCGACATCTACGCGCGCATCCAGTCGGGCGACATCGCGTTCTAGAACCTGGGCTGATTGCTCAGTGGCAGTTGCTGAAGCTGACGGAGCCTTCGACCTTGTGGCCGCCGCCTTCGCACTTCAGCGTCGCGTGGCCTTCGACGTTGGTGATGTCGTTGATGGTGCTGTTCTGCCGCGTCACCGTCAGCGGGCCGCAGTCGCCGACCGAGTCACCGGTCTCGGAGCCCTTGGCGAAGTAGAACACCTGTGAGGTGCCCGCCGGGGTTGCTACCAGCCGCAGGCGGTTGCCGAGGACGTCGGTCAGCTGCACCCCCGAGAAGCCGAGCGCCTACTAGCGTACGAAAGCTATTTCGAAGCCGCGGAAAACCCGTTGGCGCGCCGTTCACCGCATGGCTGCAGCCCGGGAATAGGCACCGCTCGGAGTCTGGTATTGGTACTGATTCCTGGGCGAGGAGCAACATGAACAAGCGCATGGTGGGTGGGTTGCTGGCGTTGGTCGTCGCCGGCGTGATCGGTTACTGGTGGATGTCGCGCTCGCGCGGCGGTCATTCGGGCGAGCAGGCCAGGGCGGGCGATTCCGCGCACGGGTCGGCGAC
>Ga0114931_10005350_pt1 | contig 15860 bp, 13 predicted proteins | sample 2SBtaG_FD_89579 | JGI IMG/M metagenome (GOLD analysis project Ga0114931, IMG submission 89579) | Deep subsurface microbial communities from Kolumbo volcano to uncover new lineages of life (NeLLi) - 2SBTROV14_V59a metaG | ecosystem: Environmental > Aquatic > Marine > Volcanic | place: Kolumbo...
GACTAAAATTGACCCGAACCTTTACAAGATTAGCGATATTATTGAAAAACCGCCCGTTGATAAAGCCCCATCAAATCTTATATTCGTCGGCCGCTTTATTATTACGCCGGCCATCATGCGAAATCTAAGAATGTTATTTAATAAAAAACGGATTAGTCCCCGCGGGGAGTACGAACTTGTTGACGGCTTCCGCGCTTATCTTGAAAACGGGGGAGATTTTTACGGCTGGCGGTTTCCCAATGTTCGGATTGACTGCGGATCAAAACTGGGAATTGTTAAGGCCCAAGCTTACTTTGCCGCTCATCATAAGGAATTTCAAAAAGAGTTCAAAAAATATATTAAAACTTTGTATTCCCGATAAGGCGGTAGAAGGTTAAACTTTCCAGACCGTGGTCCCGAAAATCAATAAAAAGGATAATACCGCGATTGTAATATCGGTTAAGATAAGCCGCGGCGACAACTCGTTTCGCCGGCCGCTATTAATCATGTCTTCCAAAACAAAAGCGACAACCAGTAAAGCGCCGGCGCTGTTAAGAAAACCCAGCGGCAAAAGGCTTATCCCCCACGCCGCTTCCGTGAGAAGAAAGCTTAAGAGCGCCGCGAGGGCAAACGACTCCTTATAAAAACGCTCGTGGAAAAGAAACAGAGCGGCAACGTAAAAGATGGCCATAAAAATTATCGGTCTGGCCGGATAATGATAGAAAAACAAGAGAAAACCGACATAGAATAAAGCCAGTTGCATAATAAAATACCACCATTCCCGATGAAGAAAAGCCAAGTCCTTTAAAGAAAGAATGATATAGAAGAGGGCGGCGAATACCAACACGGCCAAACCGACAACAACCGGGTTTAATTCCGTTATTGCCAGCGGCCCCGCCAGGGTTAAAATTATAAACGAAACGAATAAACGCGCCGAATTAAACGGCGGATTGAAATAAATAAAAAGAGCCGCCAAAAAGAAAAGAACTACGCTAAAAGCCCCGCCCCCGGACAGCGCTACGAGAGCGATAAAAAATCCGTAGGCGATCGCTTTAAGAGCTAACCGTGATTGCTGCTTTTGAAAAACCGATTTTAACTTTGGCGCCATTTTTCAGCTTACCGCTTATAATTTTATCCGCGAGTTTATCCAGAATGGTTTTTTGGATCAGGCGCCGGATCGGCCGCGCTCCGTAATCCGGGTCAAAACCATTTTCGGCTATATATTTTCGGGCCTTTTCATCAATAACGATATTAATATCCCGATTTTTAAGTTTTTCTTTTACTTCTTCCAGTTGAATATCAACAATTTTCGCTATGTCCTTCGGTTTAAGAGCGTTAAAAACTATAATGTCGTCAACCCGATTTAGAAATTCCGGTTTAAAGCTTTGCTTTAATTCTTCCAGGACTTTTTCTTTGAAATTTTCTTCCTTCTCTTGAAAATCAGTGTCCACCGCCGCCTGGCCAAATCCCAAATTAGACATTTGCTTGAAGTAATGGCTGCCGACATTGGAAGTCATGATAATAATCGCGTTTTTGAAGTTCACCGACTTCCCTTTACCATCGGTTAATTTGCCGTCATCAAGCATCTGAAGAAGTATATTAAACACATCCGGGTGGGCTTTTTCAATTTCATCAAAGAGAATCAGGCTATATGGCCGATGGCGAATAATTTCCGTCAGCTGGCCGCCTTCTTCAAAACCGACATAGCCGGGCGGCGAACCGATCAATTTGGAAACGGCGTGTTTTTCCATAAACTCGGACATATCCACCCGCACCAAAGCCTTCTCGTTATTAAACATAAATTCAGCTAAAGCTTTGGCCAATTCCGTCTTTCCCACCCCGGTCGGCCCTAAAAACATATAAGAACCCAGGGGGCGATCCTCGTCGGCCAAGCCGGCCCGCGCCCTTCTTAAAGCGTTGGAGACCGCTTTAATCGCTTCGTTTTGGCCAATCACGCGGCCTCTTAAAACATTTTCAATCTTCGCTAATTTCTCCGCTTCGGTCTCCAACATGCGATTAACGGGAATATTCGTCCAGCGCGCCACCACCGCCGCGATATCTTCTTTGTCAACCGTTTCCTTGATAAAACCGGATTTATTACCTTGGGTGGTGTGTTTCTTTTCAAATATTTTATAGTCCTTCTCGGCCGCGGGAAGCTCGCCGTAAGTGATTTGGGCTACTCGTTCAAGATTGCCGTCGCGTTCCGCCACTTCCGCTTCATGTTTCAGGTCGTCAATGCGCTTTCTGAGATTGTGAAGATTATCAAGAGCGAGTTTCTCAGCATGCCAAACCGCCGATAATTCATCGTTCTTCTTTTTGGTCTTTTTAAGTTCGGCTTCAATTTCTTTGAGGCGGTTTTTCGCTTTAACGGACTTTTCTTTAGCGAGAGCCGAACGTTCAATTTCCAACCTGGTAACTTCGCGGCGAATTTTGTCCAGTTCGGCGGGAATACTTTCGCTTTCCAACCGGCGCGCCGCCGCCGCTTCATCAATCAAGTCAACCGCCTTGTCGGGTAAAAATCGATCGCTGATATAACGAGCGGAAAGGTTAACGGCGGCGATCACGGCGTCATCACTGATCCGCAAGCCGTGGTGCATTTCATATTTTTCTTTGAGTCCTCGCAGAATCGCGATGGCATCTTCAACGCTTGGCTCTTCCACGACAATCGGCTGGAAACGACGCTCAAGAGCCGGGTCTTTTTCAATATGGCGCTGGTATTCCCGAACCGTCGTCGCGCCGATGGCGTGAAGCTCGCCCCGCGCCAACGGCGGTTTTAAAAGATTGGAAGCGTCAACCGCTCCCTCGGCGGCTCCGGCACCGACAATCATATGAATTTCATCAATGAAAAGAATTAACCGGCCGGCTGCGTTTTGAATTTCTTTAATAAAAGCTTTAAGGCGATCTTCAAACTCACCCCGAAATTTCGTTCCGGCGATTAAAGAACCCAGATCAAGCATAATAATTTCTTTGTTTTTGATCGGTTCCGGAACATCGCCGGAAACAATCTGTTGAGCCAATCCCTCAATAATCGCGGTCTTACCCACCCCCGGCTCGCCGATCACAACCGGATTGTTTTTGGTTCGGCGCGAAAGAACTTGTATCAATCGGCGCAGTTCATCTTCTCGGCCGATTACCGGATCCAGCTTTCCTTCTCGAGCTAAATCAGTGAGGTTGATCGCGTATTTTTCAAGTACTTGAAACTTGCTTTCCGGCATTTCGTCAGTCACCCTCACTGATCCTCTTAATTGGGCTAAAACTTTCAAGGCCGCGTCCCGACGCAAATTATGTTTTTCCAAAATATTCCGAGCGGAAGACGGCACCTCCAAAATACCCAACAATAAATGTTCGCAGGATATGTACTCATCTTTTTGCGAGAGGGCGATTTTACCGGCCCGATCAATAACCTGCATCACTTCATGAGACAAATAAAGTTGGCCGACCCCGCCTTTATTTCCCAGAATGCGCGGTAATTTATCCAATTCAATTTCAATATTTCGGTGCAACGCTTCAATATCAACACCGGCTTTAACCAAAAGCGGCCGCACCAAAGATTGGTCATCGGATATTAGGGCCTGCAGTAAATGGAGAACACGAAACTCTCCGTGATTGCGCCCCGTGGCCAAATCCTGCGCGTTTTGGAGAGATTCTTGGGCTTTTATTGTAAATTTATTAAATGCGGACATTTTAAAAACTGGTAATTATTAAACTCAACCGGCTAATTTTTCTTTATTATAACACTAAGATTATGATTTTCAAGCCAGGACTATTTTTCCAGCCGCGCGGCGCTGATTACTTTAACGGCGTAATCAATATCGGCGCGCGTCGTGCCGCGGCCTAAACTAAAACGTATGCTGGAACCGCTGCGTTTCAAAGGAAATCCCATTGCCGTAAGCACGGGGGACGGTTCAACCAAACGCGCCCGGCACGCCGATCCCGCCGCCGCCGCCACGCCATTTAGATCAAGCTCTGTAAGAAGAGTTGAGACATCCACGTCGGGAAAATATATATTAAGGTTGTTAGGCAACCGGAATTGCCGGGAGCCGTTTATTTTTAGTTTGGAGTTTATTTTTTTTAATCGGTTAAAAAAATAATCGCGAAGTTTTGCGAGACGCATGGTTTCTTGATCGCGCTTTGATTTCGCTATCTTCACCGCTTCGGCAAAACCGGCAATCGCCGCCACGTTTTCCGTACCGGATCGCAATCCGAATTCTTGGCCGCCGCCGAATATCAAAGGCTTGAGCGGATAAGAATTTAGGCCAATCTCTTTCTTATTTCCCGGTAACCGGACATAAAGCGCGCCGATGCCTTTCGGACCGTAAATTTTGTGAGCCGAAAGAGTCATAAAATCAACTCCGAGCTCTGAAACGGCGCAGTTTAAATATTGAAATGCTTGGACGGCATCCGTATGAAATAATGGATATTTATTTGACCCGCCGGTTGGCGAGTTCGACGTCCTTGGAGAAGTTGGAAGCATATTCAAGAAAACTTCATTTTTGTCCTTAAACCGGCGGATAATTTCGGCGATCTCGGCGATTGGCTGAACAACGCCCACTTCGTTATTGGCATAACCCACGGAAACCAAAATTGTATTTTTATCAAGGGAACGCTTAAGCGCTCCCAGATCAACGAGGCCCGATCTTAGAACCGGCAAGGTGATAATTTCAAAACCTTTTTTCTCCAATTCTCGGGCGGCGCCTTGCACCGACTCATGCTCAATCGCGGAAACAATTATTCGCGCCTTCGGCTTCCGATTCTGAAACCTGGACCGAGAATAAAAATTTTCGGCGGCTCCGCAAAGAGCCAGATTATTCGCTTCGGTAGCCGAACCGGTAAAGATCAATTCTTTATAATCAGCGTCTATTGAATCGGCGATTTGGCGCCGGGACTTAAATACCGACGCGGAACTTTTTTGGCCCGCTTGATGAAGCGAGCCGGGATTACCGAAATTTTCCCGAAGTGAATCATTCATAACCCGCCGCACGCGCGGGTCAGTTGGCGTGGTGGCGGCATGGTCAAGATAAACAATACGTTTTTTTCTCATATATTCATCGGGTTGCGTCTTATGTTTTAGCTATAAAGAAACCGCTGGCGCCGGCGTTTTAATTTAAAAATACCGGAAGCTTCTTTTTGTAATCACATAATAAAACAAAACAAGCTCACCGCAAAGGTAAGTTTGTTTTGTTTTTCTGAGTATCTATACAACTAAGCTCGAACTTATTTCACCGAAAATTCCTGAAAAACGGAAGATTGCCGCTCGCTTCGCTCGCGGTATCCCGCCCCGCGGCTTTGCCGCCTGACGGCGATGCAAAGATGAGCCGCTCCCACCGTTTGCGCTCTCGCTCAAGATTTTTTCTATAAAAAGAAAAAGGCGACTAACAAACGCTGTGGTTTGTTAGCCGTCTTGTGTTACAAAATTGTCCCGCATGGTGGTTACCTCCAGCAGGTTTTGATTGCAAACCTATAACCACTTGCGGAAAACCTTTGGGCCGGTAGGAGTGTCTCTGACTTTGTACCCTTTTTTGAGTATCTCCTGACGCAGGCGATCGGACTCTTTCCACTGCCCGTTTTTTCTCAAGGATTCACGTTCTTGAACAAGCGTCATAACTTCTTCCGGAATTTCTCCGGCATAAAAATGGGTGAGTCCAAGGTTGAGGACCTTATCAAATTCCAGAAGGGTAGCTCTCTTCTTTTCTGGAGCCAAGGAAGAGTCGGCGACTTTCCACAACAGCGCTATCGCTTGAGGAGTATTGAGATCGTTGTTGATCCGGACCCTAAACTCCTTGAGAAGTTTTTCGTCGGGGGTCTCGCGATTACTCCCCCAACTCAAAATTTTTTCACGCAGGGACATAAGAGCTTTTTGGATTCCCTGCAGTCCCTGCCAAGTGAAATTCAAGCTTGAGCGGTAGTGAGAAGTCAAAGTAAGGTAGCGAAAGGCGAGCGGGTCGTAACCTCTTTGAATGATATTCTGCAAGGTTAAAGTTTCCCTCGCTTTTCGCCATCTTTTTGCCATGGCTTGTCAGAAATGCCACGTGTAGCCAGTAGCGAACGAACTGCTTACCAGTAACCGCTTCCGACTGTGCTATCTCGTTGCTGTGGTGAACCGGGATGTGATCAACACCGCCCGTGTGGATATCAATCGTTTCTCCCAAGTACTTCATCGCCATCGTGCTGCACTCGAGGTGCCATCCCGGAAACCCTACTCCCCAAGGACTTGGCCACTCCATCTGCCTTTTTTTACCCTTAGGTGAAAACTTCCATAGAGCGAAGTCGGTCGGGTTCCTTTTTTCTCCGAGATCAACCCGAGCTCCCGGCTCAATACCTTCGGCATCTAACCGAGCGAGGTAGCCATAATTTGACAGCCGACTGGTATCGAAATAGATACCGTCGGAAGTTAAATACGTATAACCCGCCTTCTCCAACTTCTGAACCAAGGCGATTTGTTCACTGATGTGATCAGTCGCCTTACTCCAAACTGTCGGCGGCTCTACGCCGAGGTCAAGCAGATTCTGCTTGAAGACCTCCGTGTAGAAATCAGCGATCTCGAACGCTGACCGTTTCTGCTTGCGAGCACTGAGCTCGATCTTGTCCTCGCCGGAGTCGGCGTCGGATGTCAAGTGCCCTACGTCCGTGATGTTGATTACGTGCCGCACTTGGTACCCGTTGAACTCGAACATTTTGCGAAGCGTATCCGCAAAGATGTAAGCCCGTAGGTTTCCAATGTGCGGATAATCGTACACCGTCGGTCCACAAGTGTATATCTTGACCTTGCCTTGCTCGAGAGGGACGAACTGCCTTTTTTCTCTCTGATAAGTATCAAAGAGATAGATAGGGCTATTCATGCGTTTTCTCCCTTCCCGTTTCATGTTTAATACTGGAGCGGGTAAGGGGAATCGAACCCCTTTCTCCTCCATGGCAAGGAGGTGTAATACCAGTATACGATACCCGCTTTTTTATTCCTCTCCGCCCGGCGGCGGCCCAATCGGTCCCGCCACCCACGGCGGACTGGTGGGGTTTTTAAATAATCCCGTCGCAACTGTGTTCTCTTTCTTATCAACACCGGATTTTAATGTTGTGAAATAGTATACTATAATCACCCCAAAAATCAACAGCGCCGCAATAAGAGCAACGCCTTTAATCTTGCTCATATTAATATAGTATACTACTATATATAGAATTCAATTATTATTACTTAAACTTATGTATATAAACAGAAAAACCGCCAAAAATCCCAAGAAACTTTCCCACAATATTTTAAGCGCGATTCTCCTGCTTCTGGTGATCACCCTTGCTTTCTCGTTTTTCGTCAATCCCAACGCTGAAGCTCCGGTAATAAGCATAGATAAATTAGTGACAATGATAAACGCCGGCAAGGTAAAGAAAATCATTGTTCAAGAAAATAATCTTTCCGTTTCTTTAAACGACGGCACCAAAGCCACCGCTAAAAAAGAATCGGAAAGCGCTCTTTCAGAAACTTTTAAAAATTACGGGGTTGATCCGGCCGCGCTTCGTTCTGTCTCTCTTGAAATCAAAGACCCGTCGGGATTTAAGTTCTGGATGAGTGTTCTTCTTCCCACTCTCTTGCCGCTTATTATTATTATTGCCATTTTTCTTTTTATTTTTCGCCAAGCAAAAAGCGGCGCCAACCAAGCTTTCAGTTTCGGCCGCTCCAATATCAAACTTTTTTCTTCTTTTAAGGATAAAGTGACTTTTAAAGATGTGGCGGGATTGGTAGCGGCCAAAGCCGAACTCAGTGAAATCGTTGACTTTCTGAAAAATCCGAAAAAATATTTGGAAATCGGCGCCCGTATTCCCCGCGGAGTGCTTTTAACCGGTCCGCCGGGAACCGGAAAAACGCTCTTGGCGCGCGCGGTCGCCGGTGAAGCCGCGGTTCCGTTTTTTCACATCTCTGCTTCGGAATTTGTGGAAATGTTTGTCGGTGTCGGCGCCGCTCGGACTCGCGACGCTTTTAAAACCACCAAGAAAGCCGCGCCGGCGATTCTTTTTATTGACGAGATTGACGCGGTGGGCCGCGAGCGCGGCACGGGATTGGGCGGCGGCCATGACGAACGCGAACAAACATTAAATCAAATTCTTGTAGAGATGGACGGCTTTGAGCAAGAATCGCAAGTTATCGTCATTGCCGCCACCAACCGGCCGGATATTTTGGATAAGGCTCTCCTTCGCCCCGGGCGTTTTGATCGCAGTGTTGTTTTAGACATTCCCGATATAAAAGACCGGGAAGAGATTCTTAAAGTTCACGCGCGCGGGAAAAAAATCGCCAACGGTGTTGATTTTAAAAAAGTCGCCATTCGCACGCCGGGATTTTCCGGAGCCGATCTCGCCAATCTGTTAAACGAGGCCGCCCTCTTGGCCGCCAAACACAACCGAAAAACGCTCAACCAAGACGATCTTTACAACTCAATAGAAAAAGTTCTTTTGGGGCCGGAACGAAAGGGTTTGATTATCTCCGATCAAGAGAAAAAAATCACCGCTTTTCATGAAGCCGGCCATGATTTAATCAGTGCCGGACTAAAAGACGCCGATCCGGTTCATAAAGTTTCAATTGTCAGCCGCGGCCACGCCGGCGGCTACACGCTAAACTTGCCTATTGAAGAAACGCGGCTTAAAACAAAAAAACAATTCTTGGCGAACATCACCGTTATGATGGGCGGTTACGCTTCGGAAAAGGAAGTTTTTAAAGACATTTCCACCGGCGCTTCCAATGATTTGCAACAAGCGTCACGACTGGCGCGTTTATTGGTAACCAAGTTCGGAATGAGCGAAAAAATCGGACCGATTTCTTATAATGGGTCCAGCGACGCCGTTTTTCTAGGGCGGGAAATCGCAATGCATAAGGATTATTCAGAGAAAGTCGCTTCGGAAATTGATAACGAAACAAAGAAAATTCTCCATAAAGCTTACGAACTGGCCCGAAAAATTATCCGAACTCACAGGAAGATCCTAAATAAAATCGCCGCCGAATTGATAAAAAAGGAATCGTTGGAACAAGATGATTTTTACGCCATCATCAAGAAATTTAAACTGAAACCGTTGGCAGCATAAAGAAAACACTCCGCGATAAGTGGGGTGTCTTTGTTTCTACATAACATTACGTCGGCCCGCCTGGATTCGAACCAGGGACCAATCGCGTATAAGGCGACCGCTCTGCCGCTGAGCTACGGGCCGTAATAATCTCTTACTATCTTTATACCAGCTAGAACTTTTTCTGCAAGTCGCGCTCGATTGACCCTTACACAGCAAGTGCCGTGACCAAAAACCCCTTTTCTTTTAATATCTGTTTCTCTAGTCTTTTTAATATAAGGTTTAGTAAATTGCTTCTCCGGAACACTAAGTGTTTTTGACCAGAACCGTATCTCTTTTTTTATATCCATATCGCTGTATAGATGCAGCGCAATGCTGAGTATGTTTTTCTTAATGTTGAAAATCTCTTTGAGCCAACGAATGAAAAATCGCGCGACCGCCGGGTCGGTATTAGACATTTCTAGGCCACCCTTCCTCGCTTTTGTTCCTTCGCCCCAGTACAGAAACAGTCCGGCCACGAATAGGCTTCGTTTTAATAAAGGTAAAATTAATTTCTCCTGTTCCTTATAGACCTGATCAAATAGAGCTTCTCTTTGTTTTCTTCTTGTCTCGCGATAATTTTCTATGCGTTTTTCGCTCCAGTCCCTGAGTTCCCTGACTCGTTCCGGTGGAAGAGGATAGTTCTGGAGCCAATAACTGAGGGTGCTCTTGCTTACGTTAAGGACTTCTTTGATTTGACTGTAGCTCTTTCCCCGTCTCCTTAACTGCAGTGCTTTTTCCTTGTCTTTCTTTCTAGCCATACTGTACTTCTAATTATATATAACACACTGCTATATTAAAAGTACTATTTATCAACACCGGCTAGCGAATTAACCACCCCTGTGGTAAAATAATGGCCAAAATATCTAAGGTTTTTTGCCAACGGATTTATTATGATCAGTCTTGCCACTCCGGTTCTAAATATAAAAGGTTTACCGAGAAATTTTTCGAGCCGTCTCAAAAAACTCAAGATTGAGACGGTTGGCGATCTTCTTTGGCACTTCCCCGCCCGTTACGAAGATTTTTCCCGGATTACGAAAATTGCCAAACTTCAAGCCGGGCAAGCCACTACCATTCAGGGAACGGTTAAAAAAATAACGACCCGGCGCACTTGGAAAAAACATTTGACAATAATTGAAGCGGTTATCCGACGAATCCGGCGGCATTAAGGCGGATTGGATCAATCAGCCTTATATCACCAAATCACTGCGTCTCGGTGAAAAAGAGAACTTTGCCGGAAAAGTTTCGCGAGCCGATAACGGAACGCTTTACCTATCCAATCCGATTTTTGAAAATACTTACAGTAAAACAGATCACCGGCACACCGCCAGAATTATTCCCATCTATCCGGAAACTCGCGGCTTAACCTCCAGGGGTTTGCGCTATCTTATTCAGCCGCTTCTTAAAAACATCGGCGTCCTTGCCGATTTCATTCCGGAAGTAATTCTTAAAGAATATTCCCTGCCCGATCTCACCACCGCCATTCAAGACATCCACTTCCCCAAAACCGCAAGCGCGGCCGAGCGGGCCATAAAGCGGTTTGCTTTTGAAGATTTATTTCTTCTGCAGCTTAATAATTTAAGACTGCGTTCACGTTTAGCCAAAGAGAAAGCTCCTTCTTTAGAAATCTCCGCCAAGATTCTTGAGAGTATTAAAAAACGCCTCCCTTTTGAATTAACAGATTCTCAAGAGCAAAGTCTGGAAGAAATTTTATCGGATATTTCAAAGACCACGCCGATGAACCGCCTCCTCCAAGGTGATGTTGGCAGCGGCAAAACCGTTGTCGCCGCAATTGCCGCTTTAGTTGCCGGTTACAATAAAAAACAAACGGCGTTTATGGCTCCGACCGAAGTTCTCGCCCGCCAACATTATAAAACCTTGGCTAATCTCTTCGGTGATATTTCCGACATCAGCATCGGTTTCTTGACGGGATCGGAAGCACGCGTTTTTTATGGCCGGAGCTTGGAAAATAAGATTTCCAAAAAACAATTACTGGAAGAGATCGCGAATGGGAAAATAAAAATTATTGTCGGCACCCACGCCTTAATCGCCGACAAAAAATCTTTATCAACCGGGACTGGGAAGAACGGGATTAGTTTCTGCGATTTGGGTATTGTTATTATTGACGAACAGCACCGTTTCGGTGTTGAGCAACGCGCCGCTCTGACCCGGCAAGAAGCGCATCCCGGCGGTGAAACAAGTTGCCACTTTCTCTCCATGAGCGCCACGCCGATTCCCCGAACTCTTTCTTTGACTCTGTTTGGTGATTTGGATATCTCCATCATTGACGAATTACCCAAGGGCCGAAAACCGATCATTACAAAAGTGGTGGCGCCGTCTGACCGCCTTAAAGCCTATGGTTTTGTCCGTGGCCAGATTAAACAAGGCCGGCAAATATTCGTGATTTGTCCGCGTATTGAGATCAGCGAGGAAACAGAAACAAAGCCGATAACCGACCGGGTGAAATCGTGGGCCGAGGTGAAAACCGTCAAGGAAGAATATGAACGCCTTTCTCAAAAAGTTTTTCCGAATTTCAAGGTCGCCATGCTTCACGGCAGAATGAAGGCGAAAGAGAAAGAAGAAATTATGGCCGGTTTCACCGCCGGCAAAACCGATATTTTGGTTTCCACTTCCGTTGTGGAAGTGGGCGTGGATATACCGAATGCCACCATTATGATTATTGAAGGCGCCGAGCGGTTCGGCCTGGCTCAACTTTACCAATTTCGGGGCCGCGTGGGCCGCGGCCGGCATCAGTCGCTCTGCCTTCTATTCACTAATTCAAAATCCGCCACCGCCCAAAAGCGGCTCAAAGCTCTTTTAACCGCCAAGAACGGTTTTGAATTGGCTGAGAAGGATTTGGAAATCCGCGGCCCGGGACAATTCTTGGGAGAGAAACAAACCGGCCTTCCCGATATTGCCATGAGCTCTCTGAACAATATTGAACTCATTAAAGATACGCGGGCGGCGGCCCGAAAAACGCTCGCCCTTGATCCCGCTTTAAGAAAAAACCTTTCTTTGAAAGCAAAATTAAAATCTTTTGAAAGGAAAGTTCATCTGGAATAACTTGCGGTTTTTTATTAAATGAGAGCGCTTGGTAAAAATACGTCTAAAACGTAAGCGCCGCCGCCGAGAACGACGATCAAAATAGCGGCCGCCAAGAGAATTAAGTCAAACTCAATTTTCTCAAACTTATTTTTTTTAATTATCTTCCAAATTATCGCCGTCAGCATGATTATGGCAATAAGAAACGCGGCCACTTGCGTAAAAAATCCCAAAATAAGCGCCAGCCCGCCGCCAAGCTCGGTAAACGCCACCAAGGAACCCCAGAAAACGCCCGGGTGAAAACCCATCATTTGAAAATTTTCGGCGGTCTTTTTTAAGTTTCTTATTTTTGGAAGGCCGTGGCTGACAAAAATAAGACCGAGGGCTATCCGCAAAATAAGAAGCGCCCAAACATCAAAAACCGCTAAAATTGGAAATGTCATAATTAAAAGTATAGCAAAATTATGAAAATTATAGTATAAAAGCATTAGCGCTCTTATCGTCTAACGGCTAGGACGCCGCCCTTTCACGGCGGAAATCGGGGTTCAATTCCCCGTGAGAGCACAAACCAAACGGGCGGGTGGTGAAATTGGCAAACACGCTAGGTTTAGGACCTAGTGCCGCAAGGCTTGAGGGTTCAAGTCCCTCCCCGCCCACCAGAGTAGAGACAACGAAGTCCCAACCTTATTCTATAAAACCCCCAAACGACTCGGATGTTTATCTTCGGCGGCGGGCGTGAAACGCTTTATAAACTTCTTTTAACTCTTTATTGGTGAGGTGCGTATAAATTTGGGTGGTGGAGATGTTGGCGTGGCCTAACATTTCCTGGACGCTCCGAATATCAGCGCCGTTAATAAGCAAGTCGGTCGCGAATAAATGGCGCAAGCTGTGCGGAGAAACGCGCTGGGTAATGCCAGCTTTTTTCGCGTACTTATCTATCAAACGCTGAACGGCGCGGGGGGTGATTTTCCCCACCACCTTGCCGGCGCGCGTTAAACTTACGAATAAAAATTCTAAGGCATCGCTTCTTTTATCTAAATAATTCTTGATTGTCCGCTTGGCGGCATCCGAAAGAAAAACAACGCGCAATTTTTCCCCCTTGCCGCGAACGGTAAATTCATTGCGTTTTAAATTAATATAACGGGAAAGATTGCAAAGTTCGGAAAGTCGGAGGCCGGTTGAAAAAAGCGTCTCAATAATCGCCTTATCGCGAAGTGAGCGAAGGTCGCCGCCCCGAGGCGCTTTGAGAAGCCGTTCCAGATCGCCATAGTCAATAATCTCAATTTGCCGGCCCGGCAGTTTCGGTAATTCAATTTTCTCCGGCGCTAATGCTTTATAATCGTTTTTGATTAAATATTTTAAGAAATTCCGGAGAGCGATTAAATAATAACTTTGAGTGGATTTTTTGGCGCTGGTGCGAGCCAGATATTTCCGGAATTCTTTTACTTTTTCAAGAGTGAGGCCGCTTACGGTTTTGGCGCCGGAAAATTTTAAGAAAGCGTCTAAATAGCGCTCATAATTTTCCCGAGTGCGCGGAGAATAATTTCGTTCCACTTCTAAATAATCCAAATATTCTTTTTCCAGTCGTTTGATCTCGGGCATTACTTTCAGTATACCTTACCGGCAAAAACTCGACCAAGGATATTTTTCTTGATACATTTAAGTAGTTGGCATAGCGTGGAAAAAACATGGCTAAAAAAAGAACTGTTATTTTATTGATTTTGGACGGTTGGGGAATCGGTAAAAACAACCAAGGTAATCCTCTCTACGTGAGGAAACCGAAATTGCTTAACTTTCTTCCCGATTATTATCTGACCGGATCGCTCCAGGCTTTCGGCGTGGCGGTCGGGCTGCCTTGGTCTGAAGAGTCAAACAGCGAGGTCGGCCACCTCACTCTCGGCGCCGGGCGCATTGTCTACCAATATTATTTGAGAATTTTAAACGCCATCAAGGATGGCAGTTTCTTTAAAAACCCCGCTCTCTTGGGAGCAGCTTACCACGCGAAGAAAAACGGATCTCGGCTTCATTTAGCGGGGCTTTTGACCGACGGAACAGCGCATGCCGCTTTTCGCCATTTGGAAGCGTTGATTGAATTCGCCCGCCAAAACGGTGTTAAATTCAAACTCCACCTTTTTACCGATGGTCGGGACAGCGATCCCAAATCCGCCATCTCTTTAATTGAAAAATTAAAAGGCGCGCCCATCGCCACTATTGCCGGCCGTTATTACGCCATGGACCGCGACGGTCATTGGGAAAGAACCGAGAAGGCTTATCAAGCCCTGACCGGCGGGGCGCCGATAATTGCCGACCCCATAAAAGAAATCCAGCGCCATTACCAAAAAAATTTGTTTGATATGCATATTGAACCTTTTATTATTGACGATGACGGGATTGTTAAAGACGGTGATTCTGTATTCTTTTTTAATTTTCGGGAAGATCGAATGCGCCAGCTGGCCGCGTCGTTTATTGACAAAGACTTTAATAAATTTAAAACCAAAACGCTTACCAATGTCCATATCGCCACCATGACTCAATATTCGCATAAGTTTGATGTCCCGGTCGCTTTCCCAATTCAAAAAATTAAAAACTGCCTGGCCCAAGTACTTTCGGAAAACGGAAAAACCCAATTTCACATTGCGGAAACGGAAAAATATGCCCATGTAACATATTTCTTCAACGCTTACCGGGAAAAAGCTTACGAAAATGAATTCCGAATGCTTATCCCCAGCAACAACATCGCCCGCCACGATGAAAGGCCGGAAATGAAAGCAGCGGAAATTTCCGCGCACATTATTGAAGCGGTTGAAGAAAACGCTTACGATTTCATCGTCGCTAATATCGCCAATTTGGATATGGTTGCTCACACCGGTAATTTTCGGGCGGCTTTGAAAGCAATTGACGTTGTTGATGCTCAAGTGGAAAAAATTTGGAAAACCGTCATTGACCATAACGCTGTCTTAATAATGACTTCGGATCACGGCAATGTTGAAGTGATGCTTGACCCGGTCACTTGGTTGCCTCAAACCAAACACGATTCCAGCCCCGTGCCGATTCATATTATCGGCAATGGATTTGAAAGTATCCGAAAAAATAAAAAAATCTTAAATGTCGGTTTATTGGCTGATGTCGCCCCGACCGTCTTGGCTATTATGGGCGTTCCTCAGCCCGAGGAAATGACCGGCCAAAACCTTTTACCGCTCTTGCAATAGATTGGCGTTTTTCTCCCTTGCGGGAAAAAAATAAATATTTAAGATAAAAACATGTCCGGACATAGTAAATGGTCAAACATAAAAAGAAAAAAAGCGATAGTTGATTCCAAACGCGCAAAAACTTTTGCAAAATTTATCAAGGCCATCGCCATCGCGGCGCGAACCGATAGCAATCCCGACACAAACGCGCCGCTGCGCGCCGCTATTCAGCGCGCGCGAGATAACAACGTCCCTAAAGAAAATATTGAGCGGGTTCTAAGCCGCTCTTCGGAAAACAAAAATTTTGAATCATTGCGTATAGAAGCTTACGGCCCGGGCGGCGGCGCTCTTATCATTGAAATTATCAGCGACAATCGTAACCGCGCCATCGCGGAAATAAAAAAAGTGCTTAGCGACCATGGCGCGAAAATGGCCGCGCCGGGCAGCGTTCTTTGGTTGTTTAATGAATCTAAAGAAGAGAAAAAACGCTGGACTCCAAAATTTCCTCAAAAAATTTCTGAAAATGACTTGCTTTTATTTAGAAAACTTATAACGGCGCTCGAAAACCAC
>Ga0114931_10005351_pt1 | contig 15855 bp, 12 predicted proteins | sample 2SBtaG_FD_89579 | JGI IMG/M metagenome (GOLD analysis project Ga0114931, IMG submission 89579) | Deep subsurface microbial communities from Kolumbo volcano to uncover new lineages of life (NeLLi) - 2SBTROV14_V59a metaG | ecosystem: Environmental > Aquatic > Marine > Volcanic | place: Kolumbo...
ACAGAAATTATCTGGAATTATACCGATCGTTACCGCAAGCCTACTTTATTTGTGATCAATCAAATCGATCACCCAAAAGCAAATTTCGATGAGGCTTATCAATCTATCATAACGCAATACGGCAACAATGCCATTCTAGTCCAATATCCTATTAAACAGGATGGCCAGCAGTGCATCATTGATGTATTGAAAATGAAAATGTACAAGTTTGGACCCGATGGTGGTAAACCTGAGAAACTGGAAATCCCCGAAGCACAGAAAGAAAGGGCTAACTCATTACACAATGAATTGGTAGAAAAAGCTGCCGAAAATGAAGAAGCCCTGATGGAGCTGTTTTTTGATAAAGGTACTCTTACCGAAGATGAAATGCGACAGGGTATCAAACTGGGTATGAAAAATCATGATTTATTCCCAATTTTTTGTATTTCAGCCCTCCATGATATGGGTACCGGCAGGTTAATGGGCTTTATCGATAATGTGGCCCCTTCTGCTGCCGACCTTGAGAATGAACAAAGTGTTGAAGGAGAACAAATTATTTCTAAATCGGATGGGCCAACAGCTCTTTTTGTATTTAAAACTTTACATGAACCAAACCTGGGACAAATTTCTTTCTTTAAGGTTAAATCAGGAAGTATTAAAACAGGTTCTAAATTGGTGAATTCCCGTACTGAAGATGATGAAATACTGAATCAGCTTTTTATTATGGATGGCAATACCCGTACGCCAACAGATGAACTTTTTAGTGGAGATATCGGTGCTACCTTAAAATTAAAGCATACAGAAACTAATGACACCCTCTATAAGTCGGGTAAACCAATGACGATAAAGCCAATTGTCTATCCTGAACCACGGATCAGGCGCTCGATTAAAGCCGTCAACAACCGTGATGAAGAAAAACTGGTAGAGGTATTAAAGAAACTTAGTAGCCAGGATCCAACAATTAGGGTTGAGTTCTCTCATGAACTTAAACAGTTAATTGTTTATTGTCAGGGTGAATTACACTTAGCCACCATTACCTGGAATCTAAAAAAGATGCATGGCATTGAGGTAGAATTATCCCAACCTAAAATTTCTTACCGGGAAACGATAACCCGGGCGATTTCGGCTAATTATCGACATAAAAAACAATCTGGGGGGGCTGGTCAGTTTGGTGAAGTTCACCTAAAGATTGAGCCCTGGAGTGAAGGTATTAGTGAGCCAGAAGGGTTTAACATTAGAAAAAAAGAAGAGATTGATCTTGACTGGGGTGGCAAACTGGTATTTTATAACTGTATTGTGGGTGGTGTTATTGATACCCGCTATATGACAGCCATCCTTAAAGGAATCATGGAGGTGATGGAAGAATGGCCTCTTACCGGTTCACGTTGCCGCGATGTGCGGGTGATGATCTATGATGGTAAAATGCACGCGGTTGATTCTAATGATATATCTTTTAAAATTGCCGGAGCTACGGCTTTTAAAGAAGCCTTTGTTAACGCCAGCCCGCAACTGCTGGAACCCATACAGGATCTGGAAGTCCAAGTGCCAGAATCATTAATGGGCGATGTGATGACAGACCTGCAAGCCAGACGTTCCGTAATTTTAGGGATGGATTCAGTAGGCACATACCAAAGAATTAAAGCTAAGACACCATTAGCAGAGCTTCATGGCTATAGTACCGCCCTCCGTTCCCTCACCCAGGGCAGGGCGAGTTTCTCCAGCAAATTTGCCGAGTTTGCTGCTGTACCACATAATGTTCAGCAAGAAGTAATTACCATAAATAAAAAAGATGAAGAATAGTATTTACGGTTACTATCCCTATATTTGCTGAATTTTGAATGTAGTATGAATCTATTAGATAGACTAACCGAAGCATTAAAAAAACTTAGTTCGGTTCTTTTAATGCTCTTCCTATTCTATAGTAAAGTATTTGCCCAGTGTCCAACTACACCTCCTACAGCAATTCCAGAGTGTAGAATAGGCCCAGGATCTGTTAGATTAGGTGCGAGTGGCTCTACCGGCTATTATAATTGGTACGATGCAAATACTGGTGGTAATTACCTGGGATCAGGGAGTTATTATCAAACCCCTGTACTCGCTAGTAATACAGATTATTTTGTTGCTGCAACAAATAGTAATAAATCACTCGATTTTGATGGCGTAAATGATTATGTCGCTTTAGGAAATCCTGCAGCTTTACAGATTACCGGTGACCTTACTATAGAAATGTGGTTAAAACCAAGCAATTTTAGTGCTAGAAGAAATCCTTTTGCTAAAGCCTATGGAGGAGAAGGAACTATTACGCAAGAAACAAGTGGCACATTGAATTTTTATTACGGAACCAATGGTGGTAATGGTTCTCCTTATCAAGGCTTTAATTCAATTGCCTCACTTGAGCTTAATCAATGGAATCATATCGCCATTGTAAGAGACTTGACGAATGGACAATTATACTGGTATATTAACGGTGTACTTACTAATCAAACTTCTGCGAATTATGGGGCAGCAACAGCCGGTAGTAATAATGCAACTATTGCAGCTGGTTATGTAAGCAATTATGCCGGCAAAATTGATGAGGTAAGAATTTGGAATACTGCTCGTAGTCAGGCAGATATTCAAAACAACATGAACTATTGTCTATCCGGTGCTGAAGCTGGCTTAGTTGCGTATTGGGAGTTCAACGATGGTTCCGGCACCATTTTAACGGACAAGACATCGAATGCGATCAATGGTACTTTAACAAACATGGACCCGGCTACTGATTGGTTGATAAACTCTCCAGAAATCTCTTGTGCGAGTTGTGAAACAGCACGTACAACAGTAACAGCTACTATAAATGCCGGCACCCCAATAGACTTAGGTTCGAACAGATGTTTTGATGTATCGGAAATACTGGATGCAGGTTCCGGTTTTACTTCATTCCTATGGCAAGATGGATCAACCAATCAAACGTTTACCGCAACAATATCCGGCACATATTTTGTTGAAGCAAACGATGGTGGGGGTTGTATTGATCGTGATACGGTTACCCTTAGTTTAAACCCAGCCATACCAACAACTTCAGGTAATTGTCGATTAGGAACTGGAACTGTCGATTTATCGGCAAGTGGTTCATCAGGTAATTATAATTGGTATGATACCTCAACAGCGGGGAATCTACTTGGTTCAGGACCTGCATTTACAACACCTTCTATCAGTACAACAACTGATTTTTATGTTTCTGCAACTAAAGACAATTATTCTCTCGATTTTGATGGTACAAATGACTACGTTGATTTAGGAAACCCATCAGAGTTACAAATAAGTGGTGACATGACAATTGAAATGTGGTTAAAACCAGCAAACTTTAGTGCTCGTAGAAACCCATATGCCAAAGCTTATGGAGGAGAAGGTACTATTACCCAAGAAACAACAGGAATTCTCAATTACTATTATGGCACTAGTGGAGGTAATACAACTCCCTATCAGGGGTTTGGTTCAGTAGCCGCACTTACCCTTAATCAATGGAACCATATAGCAGTTGTTCGTGATTTAACCAATGGCCAATTATACTGGTATATCAATGGTGTATTAACTAATCAAGTTGCTGCTACATTTGGGGCGGCTACACCAAGTACTAATATCGCTACTATTGCAGCTGGGTATGTATCTAATTATGCCGGACAAATTGATGAGCTGCGTATTTGGAATAGTGCCCGAAGTCAGGCAGAAATTCAATCCAATATGAGTTCGTGTTGTGATTGTCTGGCAAATTCTGCCTTAGTGGGGTACTGGGATTTCGATGATGGAACAAGTAGTGCCACTTTGTCTGATTTAACCTCTAATTTAAACCATGGTACTTTAACAAATATGAACACTGCAACAGTTTGGCTAACAGATTCACCAGACCATTCTTGCGAACAATGTGAAAGCCCGAGGGTTGCAGTAACAGCAACTGTAGTAGCCGGAAGCCCGGTAAATATTGGCTTAGATGGCACGCTTGCTTGCAGTGGAACAAGACTCCTGGATGCTGGTAGTGGTTACAATTCTTACCTATGGCAAGATGGCTCAACAAATCAAACATTTAATGCAACAACTGGTGGCGAATATTGGGTTGAAGTTGATTCTGGAGGAGGTTGTACTGATCAGGACACTGTTAAACTTATTAACCCGGCAAGTGCAGAGTTTACCTTGGATTTTGATGGTGTAAATGATTATGTATTAATAGGTAATCCTACTGAATTACAAATTACAGGTGATTTAACTATTGAGATGTGGTTAAAACCCACGAGTTTTAGTGCACGCAGAAATCCTTATGAAAAAGCTTACGGTGGAGAAGGAACCATTACTCAGGAAACAGATGGCAAGTTAAATTTTTTCTATGGTACTTCAGGAACAGATAGCAATCCATATCAAGCATTTAATTCGGGAACAAGTTTGGTGCTAAATGAGTGGAATCATATTGCTATCGTTAGAGACTTAACTAATATGAGATTGTATTGGTATATCAACGGTGTTGAAACAAACAATGTTGCTGCAAGTTATGGGGCTGCACAAAATGGCGGAAAATCGGTGTTGATTGGTGATGGATATGCCGGGAATTATGTCGGGCAAATTGATGAGGTTAGAGTCTGGAAGACAGCTAGAAGTCAGGCTGACATCAGGGGCACTATGGGCAAACGCCTAATTGGAACTGAAACTGGTTTAGTTGCGTATTACAGAATGGATGATGGTACCGGCACTACGCTTACAGATGAAAGTATAAATAACCTTGATGGTACACTCACTAATATGGATCCGGCAACCGATTGGGTAACTTCAGCTGCGCCTATTGGAGATTATTCAACCTATCTGTTTACCGGGTCATGGGCTGGCCAGACAATCAACCTGGCACCTTGTGGTCTGGATGATGTAACACTTAGTAATGTTACCGGCAACCCTTCCGGCATAATTTTATATTATGTTGGTGCTGTACCTAATGACATTACTGGCATCAATGGTATTGGTAACAATGACCGCTATTTCGGTATTAGAAAGTTCAACGATAATACATCAACCTATACTATAACTTATAATTATGCTAATAATCCGCACATAGATATAAGTGATGAAGCCAACTTTGCTCTGTTCAAACGAACTGATAATACTGCTACACCCTGGGCTGATGCTTCGGCTGCGGTAGATGTCGTAGCAAATACCCTTACCGCAACTGCTCAAAGTACAGAATTCATACTTGGGTCTAATGGATTGCCACTGCCAATATCACTAGTAGATTTTTCTGGTAAGGCTTCTAATAACCATATAGATCTGCAATGGACTACATCTTCCGAGATTAACAATGATTATTTCAGCATTTATCGATCAGTTGATGGTGAGTCATTTATCGAAATTGGTAGTGTTAGAGGTGCAGGAGCAAGTAATCAACCTAAAGAATATGGCTTTAAAGACTTCACCGCACCCACGGGGAATATATATTACCGCTTACAACAAACTGATTTTGACGGTACAACAAGTCTTCAAAAAACTATCCTTATTCAATATGAAGGAGATAATCAGCCTGCAATTCAATTATTCCCAAATCCTTCTCGACAAGATCAGGCTGTAGCCTTAATTGGAACTAATTTTATACCTTCTACACCAATAACTATTGTGGTTAGTGATCTACTTGGAAATCAGAAAAAGACAATCAATTTATTAAGTGGAAATCTTGGTGAATTTAAATTCGAAGGTAGATTAAACTCTTATAATGTAACAGGAATTTATATAATAAAGGTAACAGATGGCACCAATACCACCGTGCTGCGTATGATAATTAATTAAGGTGCACAATTGCTGATTGTATTTGTTTTTATATTCTAATTATCTATTTTTGCACTCCGAAAAATAAATTTTAATTTAAAATTAACAAATGAAAAATTACGAGACGGTATTCATTTTAACTCCCGTTTTGTCTGAAGAGCAGATGAAGGATGCTGTCAAGAAGTATGCAAAGTTGTTAAAAGACGCAGGTGCTAACATTGTTAATGAAGAGATCTGGGGTTTAAAAAAACTCGCTTATCAAATTCAACACAAATCCACCGGTTTCTACAACCTTCTTGAATATGAAGCTGAACCCACTGTTATCAACAAACTCGAAACGGAGTTTAGAAGAGATGAGCGAGTAATACGCTTTCTCACGGTGTCCCTTGACAAACATGCTTTAAAATACAACGAGAAGCGTAGAAAGGGTGAATTCAAAAAAAGTAAAGCTAAAGTTGAAGAAAAGGTAGCATGACACTCCAAAACGAAAGAATAAACCGACAAGATGTACAGCCCAAATATTGTAGAATCACCAAGGCTGGCATTAAATACATCGATTATAAGGATCCTAAATTCCTAGTACAGTTTTTAAATGATCAGGGTAAACTGTTGCCCAGAAGACTTACCGGAACCAGCCTTAAATATCAAAAAAAGATATCTCAAGCAATAAAAAGGGCACGGCACTTAGCCATCTTGCCTTATGTAACCGATTCTATAAGATAATTAAGCTATGGAAGTTATATTAAAACAAGATATGCCCGGACTTGGGTATAAATACGATACTGTTAAAGTTAAAGCCGGATATGGCAGAAACTACCTTATTCCAAAAGGCGTTGCTATCCTGGCGAATAACTCAAACAGGAAAATGATTGATGAAAATATTCGTCAAGCAGCCCATAAAGCCGAGAAGCTTAAAAATGATGCCCTGGCCATCGCTGAAAAAATTCAGGCACTTAATATTGAGTTAGGGGCAAAAACAGGTGAGAGTGGTAAAATATTTGGCGCTGTTACTTCTTTACAAATGGCCGATGCTCTGAGTTCCAGTGGCTTTGATATTGACCGCAGAAGAATATCTTTTACCTCAGATATTAAAACAGTAGGTGATTATGTGGCCATGGTTGAGCTACACCGCGAAGTTAAAGTTGAAGTTAACTTTAAAGTTGTGGCTGTATAACAAAATTATATCATTATTGAAAGGCTGTCCCTACAAATGAGGCGGCCTTTTTTTGTGCCCTTCATTTTAGCCTGTAGCTAGATTAATTGCTACATTTAAAACATGAAATTCAGGACACCCCTCGCCATTGACACAGTTGATAATAAAATTAGCCTTAAAGATCCATTAGTTACCATTGGATCTTGTTTTGCGGACAATATTGGCAATAAATTTCTGCAAAATAAATTTGATGTCCTGGCGAATCCATATGGAGTTATATTCGATCCTTTGTCTATCTCCAGATTACTTTCCTATAGCCTTCAAGGAGAAGAACCAGCACCAGATACTTATATTGAAGTTAATGGTGTATTTAAAAACTTTGAGCTTCATTCATCATTTATTGGCTTAAGTAAAGAAGAGCTACACCTTAAAATCAAAGCTAGGATTAAATCAACAGGAGATTTCATTAAGTCGGCAAAGTGGTTAATCATAACCTGCGGCACGGCCCATGTTTACCAATATAAAAAAACCGGGCAATTCGTTGCCAATTGCCATAAATTGCCGGCCGACAACTACACCAGAGCACTGTTGAGCGTAGCTACCATAACAGATAGCATGGAAGTGCAACTTAAAAGTTTACGGAGTATCAATCCACAGATCAATATCATTCTTACCGTAAGTCCGGTACGACATACAAAAGATGGTCTTGCAGCAAATAATCTCAGCAAATCAATCCTAAGAGTGGCTAGCCATGAATTAGCCAATCATGCCGAGGGTATTTATTATTATCCTGCTTATGAGATTTTAATCGATGACTTGCGCAATTACCGCTTCTACAAAGATGATATGATTCACCCGAATGACCAGGCCATAGCATATACCTGGGAGCATTTTATCCAGACTTATGCCGATAAAAAAACACAATCTTTCCTGGGGAAATGGGAAAAAATCAACCAGGCCCTACATCACCGACCGTTTAATCCTTCACACCCCAACCATCAACAGTTTTTAAAGAAACTCCTTGATGAGCTTCTGTCCATACAGGCTGAGGTGAATGTTGATAAGGAGTTAAAGGTGGTTCAGGAACAAATAGTATCCTGAAAAGCTACTTAAGATAATAAGTAATGGCCGGCTTGACGCTTGGTTAACAAATAGGTAGATTTGAAAAAACTGTATTTAGTTGTCACAATTATCCATTTCTTCGGGTGAATCGAACTATACGCCAACATTTTTTGTTGATGCTATCCTGCCATTGCCCATCCCAAAATGCTTCACTTACCGGGTTCCCAAAGAACTAGAAGAGGGTGTGGCCATCGGTTGCCGGATTGTAGTTCCATTTGGCAAAACAAAAATACTTACCGCAGTGATCCAGCGAATACATCATACACCACCCAAGGTGTATGAAGCCAAATATATTATTGATTTACTGGAAGATACCCCATCAGTAAATAGCATGCAATTAAAGTTTTTTGACTGGCTGGCAGAATACTATATGTGTACCCTGGGAGAAGTGTTGCAAGCAGCCCTCCCATCCGGACTAAAAATTAATACTACTTCGCTGGTGCAGCTAAATCCTTATTTTGAAGAAAAAAACTACGTTTTATCCATTGAAGAACAACTCGTATTACAGCAATTGGCGACTGACAAACCAGTTGAATCGGAGAGGTTGGGAGATTTGGTAGGTCATAAAAACCTTACCAAGGTGTTAAAAGCCCTGGTAAGCAAAGATGCCATTCTACTTATTGACCATATCAAGGAAAAGTTTTCACCTAAGACTAAAAAGTTTGTGCGACTTAATAATGAGCTTCTCACCAGTGAAGAACAGTTAGAAGCAGTGATGGCCAAACTTGAAAAAAAACCTAAACAACTGGATGTGGTGATGGCTTATTTAAGAACTATTCCCGTGTTGGAAGATCACCACCTCAATGAATTTGGACTTGCCTACGAAAAACTCATTGCCCAAGGTTGCTCGCCTTCCTCACTAAAAACCCTGGCATCGCATCATATAGTTGATATCTTTAACAAAGAAATATCCCGTTTTGAAGTAAAGTCTGCCGATGCTGAAGCAAAATCTTTATCTAAAGAGCAACAAAAGGCAAAAGGGGAGATATTACAACACTTTCAGCTTAAGCAGAATGTTTTGCTCCATGGCATCACCGGTAGCGGTAAAACGGAGATCTATATCGAACTAATCAAGGATACACTTGCTGCCGGCCACCAGGTACTCTACCTGCTGCCTGAGATAGCCCTTACCTCCCAAATTGTTTCCCGGCTAGAGGTTGTTTTTGGTTCTACCATGGGTGTTTATCATTCAAAATTCTCGGCTAATGAAAGGGTGGAAATATGGAAAAAACTTTTGGCCAATGAGATAAATTTGATTGTTGGCGTTAGGTCGTCAGTCTTTTTACCTTTCGATGATCTGGGCCTTATTATTATTGACGAAGAACACGAACCTTCTTTTAAACAATACGACCCGGCACCTCGTTACCATGCCCGTGACGCAGCCTTGATGTTGGCCAAATTTCATCAGGCTAAGGCTTTATTGGGCTCCGCTACCCCGGCCATCGAAACTTACCATTTAGCTCAAACAGGCAAGCTGGGTTACGTAGCACTACATCAGCGATATGGCGGGTCTGTTTTACCCGAAGTAACCACCGTAAACCTAAGCAAGGCCCATAAAATCAAACAGATGCAAGGCAATTTCAGCACCGAGCTGATTAATGAAATAGAGAAAACCTTGCTTGAGGGAGAACAGATAATCATTTTTCAGAACCGCAGGGGGTATGCCCCACTCCTCACCTGTTCCACCTGTGGCTGGGTGCCTCAATGCCAGCACTGTGATGTAAGCCTCACCTATCACCAATATAAGAACGAGCTAAGGTGCCATTATTGTGGTTATAAATCTGTTACTCCAACGAGCTGTAAGGCATGCGGCTCAACCCATATAAAAACCATTAGCTTTGGCACAGAGCAGCTTGAAGAGGAGCTAAAACTTCTGTTTCCCGATGTTGAAATTGGCAGGCTTGACCTGGATACTACCCGTGGAAGAAGTGCCTATGAAAACATAATCAATGCTTTTAGCTCGGGTAAAACCCGCGTTCTGGTAGGCACGCAAATGGTTGCCAAAGGGTTAGATTTTAACAAGGTAGGGCTTGTAGGTATCATCGATCTCGACCGGATGCATCATTTCCCCGATTTTAGAGCAGCTAAGCGTGCCTTTCAACTGGCCGTGCAAGTGGCGGGGCGTGCCGGCAGGCAGCAAAAGCAAGGTAAGGTTATGATCCAAACATATAACCCGGGACAGGCTATTGTACCAAACATTATCTCACATAATTACGAATCATTCTTTGCCGGAGAAATTGAAGAAAGACGGCTTTTCAACTATCCACCATTTACCCGCACCATTCAGCTTACTATCAAAGATCGTGACCATCAAAAAGTAGCCGCAGCTGTTGTTGAATTACATAAATTATTAACTGATCAGCTTGGGCGACAAATGGTATTGGGGCCAATTACCCCGGCTATTGTAAAAATTAGAGATCGATTTTTGCGCCAGCTATACCTGAAAATAAGCCGCCAAAAGAACATGCCCGAAATAAAGAACTATATTCAATGGTGCAATGCGCAAATCGTAACTAAGAAAGAATATAAAACAACGATGATTGCTATTGATGTTGATCCTCTATAATACTTGTTAAAAAAATGGAATTAGTTAATGTTAACTGCCAAAGTGCTTTAGAACCTACTATTAATTTATTGACGAATTGAAAATCAGTAAGATATAAGGATGATAACTTGACCAATAAAGATTTTCAATCGTCACAGTTAAACCCTACCTCTTGGATAAAAATTGCTAAGGTAATCTATCTTCCAACTTATTAATACTTCTCTCTGGAGGGTAATATTATTAATAGAATTAACAATTGTGGGTTAAAAGTTAGATTTTTGTAGCGATGCAACAAAAAACAATTACTTTATCTATTATTTTACTAATGTTTTTGGGTAGCTGTAATGATTGCACTACATGTAAACCATTTACAGAAGAGCCTTTTATAAACTTAAAATTCTACCATATTACGGATAGTACCCTAAGGCCTATTATTATTGATTCCATTAATCATGTTTATACCAAAGAATTTCGCTATTTTAAAGACACAACGGCTGAATTTAGATTCCCACTTAATACGCATGCCGATACCTCAACCTTTCTGATGAGTTATCGTAATGCTGATACACTTGAGGATAGCTTAACCAACACTATTACCCTTGCTTATGAAAGAGAATTTGTACGAAGGGATGATAATTATATTGTGGTTAGGCTGAATATTCTTGGTTTAGAAAGTGATTTTTCCGGCACAGTGTTATCATGTAAAGACTCTACCCAATGTATAAGCAATGAGGCGATTGGCAGGATATATAATTAGTATGATGCTGGTTCTGTGGCCCATTTTATGTAAGGCCCAGGACTCTGTTACTGTACACCCAAGCAAACTGGCGGTTCAAGTTTTTGCCGATGTGGGAAAGGGTGTAGAATCGGTTATTGGCAAACAAACCAAGTGGGAGTTGGGTGCCAGTGCCATATTAACCGGTAAATATAATGTTACCCTTGAATACGGTTACGGACAACTTAATCCTGAAAGTGTTATTAATAATGGTGACTATACCTCAGAAGGAAAATATTTTCGTGGTGGATTCGAATATATGTTTACCATTAAGCCGAAAATATATCTTTCTGCCGGGGCGATGTATGCCTCCTCGAACTTTAAGGATAGTGGTCATGTACAAATTATCAGTAATATCTGGGATGATGTAAATGTAGAATTTAGCCGGGAAGGACAAACGGCATCGTGGCTAGAGATAATAATTAATACAGAGATGCCTTTGTTTAAAGTTGAAAAGCCTGTTTTAAGCAATTTCTTCTGGGGTGTACGATATAGGTTACGAATTTTAACTGCGGATATTAGTCAACCTGATTTTGATATATATGCGATTCCGGGTTATGGCAGAACTTATAGCAATGTGGTGCCGGCTATTAACCTTTTTATAAAATATCGTATCGACTTTTAATTGTATAAAAAGCTAAACATTTGCTCTTTCTACACGTTAACTTGAACAATAGGGATATAACTAACACCAACATGAAAAATATGAAATTACTGCTGTCGGCAGTAGTAACTGTATTAATTTTTACTGCATGTTCCAGCACGCAAAGCACCTCCTCATCAACACAAAAGAAGCATTCAGGGAGAGATTATTCTGTTTATACTAATTTGGCCGATATCCTAAGAAAATACCCTGGGATACAAATTTCCGGAACCGGAAATAGTACCATTGTTCAGATCAGGGGAATGAATTCGCTTATGCTTGATACCCGGCCACTATATGTAATAGATGGTACTATTATTGGCAGGGATTATGCCCGCGCCAATGAATCAATAAATACAGCTGATATTGGTTCTGTAAGAATTATTAAAGACCTAACTGAGCTCAATAAATATGGTGAGCAAGGGAGAAATGGCGTTATATATATTCGCTCGAAAAAATAATTCAGTTCTTTAATCTAATAATTATACGTAATTTGCTGCTATGCAGCATTCAAGAAGAAATTTTATCCGCAAAACGGGGAACGCCACTTTAGGCCTTTCTGCCTTGGCTACCTTTAATCCACTGTTTGCCCAACGAGTTGAAACAGCTAGTAAAAAAATTGCCCATTTAAATGCTAAAGATGCCGCCCAGGATGAAGATTTTTGGTACCAGGTTCAAAAAGCATATCGACAATCTCCTCGCTTTATCAACCTGGAAAGCGGCTATTTTAGCCCTGAACCTCTGGAAGTTCTTGAAAGCCAGTTCGATAATATCAAGATGATTAACGAACAGCCATCATTTTATATGCGCAGAAAACAGTGGGATGATAAAAAAGAAATAAAACAACAACTAGCCGAATTTGCCGGAGTTTCTGCCGATGAAATTGTTGTTACACGCAATACTACAGAGTCACTGGATACAATTATTCTTGGCATGGACATTAAACAAGGCGATGAAGCCATTATGACCAACCAGGACTACGGTAGCATGCTGGAAGCTTTTGCCATGCGTGCTAAAAGGTTTGGTATTGTAAACAAGGTGATATCTATTCCCCTGCATCCTAAAAACGATCATGAGATCGTTGATGCTTACGAAAAAGCTATTACCAATAAAACCAAAGTTATTCTGGTAACCCACCTCATTAATTTAACCGGGCAAATACTACCGGCCCGTAAAATTGCCGACATGGCACATGCCAAAGGAATAGAAGTGATTGTAGATGCCGCTCATTCATTTGCCCATCTCGACTATAAAATACCTGAGCTCGACTGCGATTATTATGGAGCGAGTTTACATAAATGGCTATCTTGTCCACTGGGAACAGGTATTATGTATATGAAAAAAGAAAAAATTGCCAAAACATGGCCTCTTTTTGGCGATGTAAAACAACCCGTAGATAGCATACGTAAATTCGAGCATATTGGTACCCACCCTGTATCAACTAATCTTACCATTGCCGCTGCGATAAAGTTTCACAATAGCATCGGCAGTAAACGAAAAGAAGAACGTCTTAGGTATTTAAAAAATTACTGGGTAAATAAAGTTAAAGATATGCCCAAGGTAATTATCAATACGCCTTTTGAAGATCAGCGGTCTTGTGGTTTAGGCAATTTTGCCATTGAAGGGATGCCTCCCGGTGCAGTGGCAGACTATTTGTATAATAGGCATAAAATTTTTACCGTAGCAATTAACCGTGAAGCCATAAAGGGTGTTAGGGTTACCCCGAATTTATACACCACACTGCCGGAATTAGACTTGCTTGCTAAGGCTATTGGCGAACTTTCTGCAAGCTAACATACTGTTTAATAGCACTTCAACAAACCCCTAACGAACGTTCGTTAGGGGTTTCAATGCCATCACATGGTTTTATAAATGAAAGCACCTAATACCAGGGTTTCTAGCGCTTTGTTTGGGTCATATTATCAGCAACAACAATTGTATAGTTAGCAATAGTAGCTTTCTTTTCATCTGATATCTCCTCCCACTCAGATTTTTTTACGGTGGTAACTGATTTAATATTTAGCCCCGGTCTAATTTTATTTACCCACCAGATGATACCTCTATTGTAATTTGAATGATAAGAGCCATCCAAATGAAAAAAGAAATCGCCTGGGTTAAAATTCTTCACCGAAAAATAGGCCATGGTAGCATCCTTAGAAGCCTGCGCGGTTTGAATATTTAACATATTAGCTGGCACATGGGCACCCATCATATCAGCCATATCGGCATATACTTCTGCATCAAAATATTTTTCTACCGGACCAATCATTGCATGTGCTTCAGGGCTTAGCTCTTTTAACACTTCTATGCCCTTTTTGTTGATCATTGAGGCATATCTACGTGGAATATTGGTAGCGATAAAACGCAAGTTGTTTTTCTTGGCAAACTCAACCAGTGGCTTATAATCAGTTTTATAATTACCCCACATCTGGGTCATCTCTGGTATCATCTTGCTCTCATCATAGAATCCGGCTAAATATTCATTTAGCACAAGCTGATTCCCATTTTCAAACATTTCAGCGCCAAAATATAACTTATTACCCTTAATCCCATAGAAGCTCTTGGCCATCTCCAATTGTAGCCAATGAGAAATAGGGTTGGTATGATATTCACCAAAAAAAACCATATCTGCATCCGCTAAGTCTTTGATCATTTTATCATACTTAACAATTTTTCCCTTTTGATTATATAACTGATAAGCCGGATGATCCTGTGCTTGTAAGACCGATGTAAAAGTGAGCAAGGTGACTATTACGAGTTGAAAAAATTTCATATTGGTGATTTTTTGATGAAGTAAATACATTAAAATGTACCTCAAAATAAAGGATTAAATGATGAAAAACCTCTAATAGGAGGTGATTTATGGATTCCACCTTACCCATTACACAAGTATCTTTTTGATGCTTTTCCTTCTTCGCCAAGCCATTAAATTTCATTATGGCAATACTATAGTATGACCGGAATCTTTCAATTCCTGTATGCCCGAATTTTCATCATATTTAACAATGCAGAAAAATGAGGAGCGAATCATATAGTAAAGATTAGCGTGTTGCGGGTAAATGGGGTTAGCGTGACCCTACATTTATATGCTTCCTTACGAGAATTATATCTTTTGGTGGGTACCATTCATGAGCTCTCAGCTACAAAAAAACACACCTATTGCCGTTAATCCTAAAAAGTAAAATAAATTAGTTGCATATACACCTTTTTTAATTAAGGGATGTTATCATTGCGGCCGCAAACTAGTAACAAAATGATACATGCTAATAGCGCAAGTTTATGTAAGGCAATTGGTCTAACTTCTAAATTACTTGGAATTTATATCAATGATAACCTCCAGCTACAAGGGCAAAAGTTAACCAGAAATCAATTTATTGTACTTAAGATATTAAGTAAGCGTGATGGTATTTGCCAAAATGATCTGGCATTTATTACTGAGAGAGATAAAACATCTCTGACAAGGTTAATTAGTTCCCTGGATGCTAAAGGGATGGTAAAACGCAAGATCGCAGACGATGACCACAGAAAAAAGATGATCTTCGTAACCAAAAAAGGAGTACATAATCTTCAAGAGGCCTGGCCAATAATGACGAAACTGGAAGACAAGATAGCCAAAGGTATTGATAGTAATGAACTGGCTAATATCCTGAGCCTTTTAGATAAGGTTCAGAACAATATATTAAGCTTAAAAACAGCAACAGTATAATTTATATAAATGAGAAAATACGTATCAATAATTATCTCAATCGTTATTCTTGTGAGCGCTTATTATATAGCAGAGTTCACCATAAATAGAGAAAAACGTCAACGGCCACAACCTAAGAAAATCGTCCAGACAGCCTTTGTGCAAACTGTTAAAA
>Ga0114931_10005352_pt1 | contig 15855 bp, 15 predicted proteins | sample 2SBtaG_FD_89579 | JGI IMG/M metagenome (GOLD analysis project Ga0114931, IMG submission 89579) | Deep subsurface microbial communities from Kolumbo volcano to uncover new lineages of life (NeLLi) - 2SBTROV14_V59a metaG | ecosystem: Environmental > Aquatic > Marine > Volcanic | place: Kolumbo...
CGGCGGGGCCGAGATTCGCCTGGAGACCCCGCGCCACGGCGTGGCGCCGGGGCAGGCGGCGGTCATCTACCATGGCGAGCGGGTGCTGGGCGGCGGCTGGATCGAAAGCGCGCGCCTCGCGGAGTAGGGCGGTTTACATGGACGGCGATAACGACGCCCTGGCGATAAGGCGCTGGGGCGCCAGGTCCCGGGCGCTCAGGCCGAGATCGGCGATGTCCTGGGGAACCGGCTCATGGGTCGCCAGAGCCGCCGCCAGCCGGGCCGCGGCCGGCGCGGTCTGGATGCCGTAGCCGCCCTGGCCGGCGAGCCAGAACAGCCCTTCCGCGCGCGTGTCGAACCCGATCACGAGGGTCTTGTCGGCCACGAAGGAACGCAGGCCCGCCCATTTGCTGGCAATGCGGCGCACCTGCAAGGTGGTGGCGGTCTCGATGCGGTCCACGGTATGGGCGATGTCGAGCTCGTCCGGCCGCGCGTCGCAGGGCGGGACCGGGGTTTCGTCCGCGGGCGAGGCCAGGATGCGGCCGGATTCCGGCTTGAAGTAAAAATCCACCAGGACGTCGGCGACCAGGGGCCAGTGGCGCGGATCGAGCCCGTTCGGCCCATCGAAGGTAATCACAGTACGCCGCTTGGCGACCAGTCCGATGGAGCCGCCGCCGGCCAGGCGGCCGACCGCGTCCGCCCAGGCACCGGCCGCGTTGACGACCACGGGCGCGGCGAAATCGCCGGCGCGGGTTTCGACTCGCCAGATGCCATCGCCACGGACCATGGACTCGGCCGCGGCCTTGACCACGAGCCGGCCACCGCGCGCGCGCAGGCCGCGCAGGTAACCCTGGTGCAGGGCATGCACGTCGATATCCATGGCCTTGGTCTCGAGCACGCCGGCGGCCACGTAGTCCGGGCGCAGAACGGGCACCAGCTCGATCATCTCGCGGGGGGTGAGGCGCGCGATGTCGGGCGTCAACGCGCGGGAGTCGCGCTCGAAGCGTGCCAGCGCGTCGAGCTGACTCTCGCGCGCGATGAACAGGGCCGGGCGCGGCGCCAGCAGCGGGAGCTCCGCGAAACCCTCCGGCGGTGCCTCGTAGAAAGGTCGGCTGGCGCGGGTCAGGCGGCGGATGACGCCGTTGCCGTAGGTTTCGAGAAACTGCGCGGCGGAGCGGCCGGTGCTGTGATAGCCGGGCGCGTCCTCGGCTTCGAGCACGATCACACGCCCGCGCGCGGCCAACTCGTAGCCGACGGAGGCGCCGGCCATGCCGGCGCCGATGATCAGAAAGTCGCAAGACTCCATGTCACGCTCTTTTCACATGGCCCAACGCCCCGCGCGCGGCTGGGGCACGGGGGCTGCAATCACACCAAGCATAGGCTGGAAATCGATTCTCGCGGTGCAATTTTCATATTATCGCCGCAATTCCGTATTGTAGGGCCTCGCGCGCCGTGGGGCGCGGGGGCGGCCGGGCGGCGCTTGACAAGGGCTCTGGGCCGCTCCTATATCGAGTCCGCGACCAGGCGCCCATCGCGGCGCCCGGCACGCGGTCGATCCCAAGCGTGGCGGGGTAGCTCAGTTGGTTAGAGCAGCGGAATCATAATCCGCGTGTCGGGGGTTCAAATCCCTCCCCCGCTACCACTAACTATTTAGAGTAATTAACCATAATTTAGCTCGGGCCGTGGATTGCCCGAGCGTCGGTCACGCGTCCGAGCGATTTTCGATCGCGTTGCCGTCTTAGATGGTTCGGAGGAATCATTTGGAAAATCTCGGTTAAGTTCTTCCGAGCTAAATTGTTTTGCCTCCCCGAGAGTGGAATGCTTCGGAGCGCGAGGCGACCGGCTAGGAGACCAACAGGGTGAGCGAACGCGAAGTTAGGATCTGGGATCGACCCGTGCGACTGTTCCACTGGTCGCTCGTCGTGCTCGTCGCGGTGGGGATTGCAACCGGCTATTACACGTCCGAATGGTGGATGGGCCTACATGCCGCGGCCGGTTACGGCCTTGTGCTGCTGCTCGTCTTTCGCGTCGTCTGGGGCTTCTTCGGCAGCGAATACGCGCGCCTCGCGAGCTTCGCCCATGGGCCACGCGCCATCGTCGGCCATCTGCGGGGCCTCGTGCTCCTGCGCCCGCCCCATTATCTGGGTCACAATCCGGCCGGCGCGGTGATGATCTTCGCGCTGATCGCGGTGGTGTTCGCGATCGTCGTCTCCGGGCTGCTCGTGCTCGGTGGCGAGGAGCATCAGGGGCCGCTCGCGGCGCTGGTCGGCTTCAATCTTGGCGCCGCCGCCAAGGCGGTTCACGGCACGCTGACCGCGCTTCTTCTCGCCATGATCGGGATCCACGTGGTGGGGGTCGCGGTGGAAAGCCTGCTCGGGCGCGAAAACCTGGTGTACGCCATGATCACGGGCCGGAAGCGCCTGCCCCCGGGCGCGCCCCGGCCAGGTCCGCGTGGCGCCCGCCCCTGGGCGGCGGCATTCGCGCTCGGCGCTTTCGCGCTGGTCGCGGGCGGCGCGCTTGCCGGAATCTCGCGCCTGCCGGTTCCGGACCCGGGCACGCTCGCCGTCGACGAAACCTACGCCGCCGAATGCGGAGACTGTCATGAGCCGTTTCACCCCAGCCTGCTGCCTGTCGCGTCCTGGGCCGGGATAATGGCCCACCTCGACAACCATTTCGGCGAGGATGCAAGCCTAGAGTCAGGTACGGCGCGTAAGATCGCCGCCTATCTCGAAGCCAACGCCTCCGAGTTTTGGGATAGCGAAGCCGCCAGCCGCTTTCGCGTTGTCTCGGCCGATGCCCCCTGGCGCATCACGGCCACGCCCTACTGGGTCGCCAAGCATGGCGGGATCGCGGCACCGCGCTTCGCCGCCCCGCCGGTGTCGAGCAAGGCGAACTGTGCCGCCTGTCATCGCGACGCGGCGAGCGGCCGCTTCGATGATCAGAATATTGTCTTGCCGGCGGTCAAGTCCGCCGGCGAATCGTAAACGGGAGCCTGATTACATGAGACCCTCCATTCGCATGCTGCCCCTCGCGGTCCTCGCCGCCTGCTTCATCCTGGCGGCGGCGGCGCCCGGCCGCGCCGAGCCAGCGCGCGATGCCATCCTCGCCGATCTCGCGACCCAGGCGAAGGCCGCCGACGCGGGGTTCTCCGGTTTTTCGGCCGAACGGGGAAAGGCGCTGTTCTCCACACGCCACGCCGGCGGCAAGCCCGAAACGCCAGCCTGCACAACCTGCCATACCAACAATCCGCGCAATCGGGGCAAGACCCGTGTCGGCAAGGTGATCGAGCCCATGGCCATTTCGGCCAACCCGTCGCGCTTCACCGATGCGAAGAAAGTCAAAAAGTGGTTTCGCCGCAACTGCCGTTCCGTGCTCGGCCGGGTCTGCACCCCCCGCGAGAAGGGCGATTACATCACCTTCATGATGAGCCGCTAGCAAAACAGGAGATCTCCCTTGCGCTTCCTTTCGTTACTGCTCTTGGCGTTGCTCCTCGTTCTCGGCGCCGCGACGTATCGGACGGCCGCGGTCTCGGCGGCGCGGCCGCGGATTTCCGCCGATCAATTGACGGCCGATGAATGCGGTGCCTGTCACATACCGTTTTCGCCGCGCTTTTTGCCGAAAAGCTCGTGGAAGCGAATCATGGCCAATCTCGAGAATCATTTCGGCGGCGATGCAAGCCTCGATCCCGAAACCCGCGACCGTATCGCCGCCTTCTACGACCGCTATGGCGCCGAGCGCGGCGACAACGTGCTGCGCATCACCGATACCCGGTGGTGGCAGCGCGCGCACCGTTACGAGATCCCGGAAAGCGTTTGGGTGCGGCTGGACTCGCCGGCGAATTGCCTCGCGTGCCACGGGGCGTCCAGACGCAACTAATTCCATACTTGTCCATCTGGAACGGAGGAGAGTTTCCATGCGTCATGTTTTTGTCCTGTCGGTTATGCTTGGGCTCGTTGTTGCCTTCGCGGCGCGGGCCGAGGAGGCCGAGAGCCTGCGCAGCGCCGCCGATCCCGTTGTCGGCGAGGAATGCGGCGCCTGCCACATGGCCTATAGGGCGCGCTGGCTGCCCGCCGATGCCTGGCGCCGCGTGATGGCCAACCTCGACAACCATTTCGGCGAGGACGCGAGCCTTGCCCCCGATGTTCGCTACAAGATCACCGAATATCTCGCCGCGCAGGCCCGCAAGCCGGGCGGCGATGCGATCCGGATCACCAAGACCCATTGGTGGAAGCGCAGGCACCGCCGCGAGATTTCGACCAGTCAATGGGCGCGCGTGGGCTCGCCGGCGAACTGCGGCGGATGTCACCGCATACGGAAGGGTAAGACGAAGCTCGGCTTCTTCGAGAAACTGTTCAGCGATGACGATTAGGTTTCCGTGAAAAGCTGGAACGCCTCGGCTTGCGGCACGGCTGGGTCAACAGGCCCAATCTCTATTTTCTGACGATGCCACTCAAGCCGCCGCTGATCAGCGCCGCGATGTCGACAATCACAATCAGGGGGTCCAATCCGCCTGGCGCCGCCAGATATTTCGGCTTCCAGGTTGGGTTGAATTTCGCCTTGAACCGGCGCAGTCCGTCGAAGTTGTAGAAATGGCCCGCGTGGCTATAGAGGTAGGTTCCGAATCGGTCCCAGATGCGGGCTTGCCGATGATCCGCCAGGCCCGCCAAGGGCGCCATGCCTAGGTTGAACTCCCGATAGCCTTGCGCCTTGAGGGCCAGCATCAGCTCGGTCAGCAGGAAATCCATGGTCACGCGCGATCGATCGGGCAGATGGCGCATGAGATCGATCGACGCCACGGCCCGCGTGTCTGTGACGAACACATTCGCGAAGGCCGTGATCCGCCCTTGTTCGCGCACCAGGGCGAGGGGAAAGCGCCGCACATAGTCGATGCTGAAGCGGCCCAGGGAGAACCCCTTTTCCTGCGCGTTCTTCCGCGCCAGCCATGCGGATGAGATCGCCGCCAGCTCCCGCAGGAGGGCCTCGTTGGCCGGCGCGGCGACCAGCTCGAAGGTGAGTCCGTCGCGCCGCGCCCTGTTGTGGCTTTGCCTCAATTCGCGCCGGGCCGGCCCCTCCAAATCGAAATCGGCGAGGGGCACGCGGGCTTCCTCGCCCAGCTTGTACAGGCTCATGCCGGCGTCGATGTACCAGGTCAGATACTCCTCCGAGATCTGATAGAAGGCGGGCCTGCCGTTGTTCGTGTCCGCCAGGTCCTTGAACGACCAGACGAGATCCGGGCCTTCGTCGCCGCGCCCAACGGGATCGCCGAGCGCCACCCAGCTTCTCCCATGGGTGCCGTACATGACGAAGCTTTCGTCGGAAGACGAGAACATCAGCATCTTGTCGCCGATCAGGGCGAGGTTGGCGTCCGCGTTGTCCTGCGCTCGTATGATCGCTTCCGCCTCCGCGAGGGTTGCGGCCCCCGGCCGCTGCAAACGCGGTTTCGGAGGCCGGAGCGCGAACACGACAAACAGGATCAGGAAGGTGGAGACGGCGGCGACGGCGGCGCGAAGGCCGCGCGGAGCCTGATGATTGAAGGCGAACTGCCACAACAGCTCGTTGCTATAGGGGATCTCCTTATAAGAGAAAAAGAGCAGCCAGATCAGCGCGATGAGGGCCGCCGCCGAGAATAGCAAGGAGGCCGGCGTCAAGGGTCCGCCGAGCAGGCGCGATCGCCGGTGAAATGCCTTTCGGCAGGCCAGAAGCATAATCGCCGCCAGAGCCATAACGGCGAAGCGATCGAAATCCAGATTCTCTATGAGGGAGAGCAAGGCCCCCGCGATGATCATACCAACGATGATCCAGAGCGCGGCCGCGACACGGCGGTGAAGGGCCGGCGCGAGCACGATCAACAAGACACCGAAGACGCTGCCGACCAGGTGTGACAGCTCGACGAAGGCCAAGGGGAAAATCTCTTCGAGGGCATCGACCGTTGCCGGGGGGACGGGAACATAACTTCCCACCAGGAGAAGACCACCGGAGATAAAAGAAATCCCCGCCGCCGCTATGGGCGAGGATTGCCGCACGACGCCGACCAACGGAATCGCCGCGCTCACCAGGGACTGCAATTTTTGGACGCGAGACGCGGTCGCCATGACGAACTCGCTCGCCGCGAGCAGCACCATGGCCAGGACGAAGGGACCCAGGTAGTAAATCGCGCGATAGGCAAACAGCGCGGCCGCGATGCGATCGGCCGGCATGTAGAATTGCAGGGCTGTCAACAGAACGCCCTCGAAGACGCCGATCCCACCGGGGACATGGCTGATCACCCCAGCGACGGCGGCCAGGGCGAACAGCGCCATGAACGTCACGAACGGTAGGTCGCTTTGCGGCAAAAGCAGAAAGAGCGTCGTGCCCGCGAACCCGATATCGAACACGGAAAATCCGAGTTGCCCGGCCAGAATTCCGGAACTGGGCAAGCGGAAAGACCAACGCCAGAAGCGGATGGTGCCACGGGTCCGGCTTCTGAAAATCAGCAAGCCGAGCGCGCCGGCGAGAATTGCCACGCCGGCGCCGCGCACGACGATGGGCGGCCAGGAGAAAAAGTCCGCGAGGGCGGCGGGATGAAGAATCAGGGCCGTGGAGCCGACCACGGTAATTCCGAACCCAAAGCCGACGGCGCAGAAGGCGGAAACAATGGCGACTTCCCCCCCATCCAAACCGAGTTTGGAGTAGAGGCGATAGCGGACCGCCGCGCCGGAAAGCGCACCTACGCCCAAGGTGTTCGAGAGGGCAAAGCCGATAAAGGAGGTGAATACGACGATTGGGAGCGGCAGTTTCTTGCCCACATATTTCAAGGCCGACCAGTCATAGCCGACGAGCGCGGCGTAACCCGCCATCGTGGTCAGGGCGGCAAGCACCAGAGTCCGCGCGGGTATGGTGGCCATCTGGTGCAGGACATCGCGCAGATGGACCTCATTCAAAAGGCGGTGAATCGCATACAGGCCCAACAAGAAGAGAGCGACGACGACGATCCGCGGCGCCAATGCTCTGGCCCGAGCGAGGAGACCGGATGGTGCCGGCGCGCCGTTCGCCCTCACGGGCTTGCTCCATGGGGACGCGACGGGTCCGGCGCTCCCCTCGCGGGGCTGGGAGTCGGTTGTCCCGCCTCGGTCCCCAGTCCCAGGGGCGACCCGATCGGTCGGGCCAGGATGGGGACGATTGGCGATTTCTCGCCTGTGGGCACCGTGGCGATTATGGTTTTGTCGGCGCTGAGCGCGGCATCGAGCGCCAACCTCGCGGCATAGGGCGGGCCATGATCGCGAAGCGTCGTGATCAATCCGAACGGATGGGTGATATCCTCCAACGTGACCGACCCAATGAGTATCGGCGCCCGCATGTTGCCCTTGACCACATCCGTCCGTGACGACCATGCGCGAAAGACCAGTCGCCGTTCAGTGCCCGGCGGGATGGGTTGGATCATCGTCAGAACGGGGGCTTGACCGTCGTTAAGGAGCGGCAAGGGTGGCAGGGCTGTGAGCGTGGCGGCCGGATTGAGGAACTGAAGCGCATCCTTCGCGGACCAAGGGCGCGCGGCCCGCCAACGGGCGTCGGTCAAGATGGCCGCGAGTTGGCCCGCGTCTCCGGCCCATTGCACGACAACGGGTTCCTCTGATTCTCCGACAAGGTCTGTCCGATAGGCCGGAAGGTTTTGCCAACCCTTACTGTACCAATTGCCGAGACCCAGGGAGGCTTGGGTCGGTTGCTTGGCGTAGCGCGCAAGGTTCTCCCGCAGGCTATTCGACGCGTGCCATGTGCCCAAAACGGTGAAGGCGGCGATCACCCCAGCGGCCAACCCAGCCCGCCCAATCCTTTCAGCCGGCAGGTGCTCGAAAATCAGGGCGAAGATGGCGATCATGCCGACGCCGAAGAAAAAGCCGCCAAGGACGTCCGATGGCCAATGGGCGGAAAGATAAATTCGTGACAGGCCGATCGTGCCGGCGCCGATGCCAGCGACCGTAAACACGGCGATCTGCGCGGCGCGCGGCAAGGATTTCGAGACGAGGACGGCGATGATGCCATAGAGGACGGTCGCCAGGGTCGCGTGACCGCTTGGGAAGCTGAAAGCATCGGTGCCGCCATAGAGGTCGATCGGTCGCGGCTTATGAAGAACCGCCTTCATGACGAACACGAAGGCGGTGGAAACGCCCATGGTCAGTGCCACCGCGCCAGCCGTGGCAAAGGCGCGCCGCAGGGACAGCCAGGCGATGACCAGGGCGGCAAGACCGCCGGTGACCACCGTGTCGCCGAAAGAGGTTATGACGACCATTATGGCATCGCCCAGGGGTGTCCGCAGGGACTGAGCCAGTTGATTGATGGCGGTATCGGCGCGTACCAGCGGGTCACCGGTGAGAAGGTCTTCAAGCACACCGAGAAAGCCGATACTGGCTAGAACCAGACACCGGACCAGAGCGCGAAGGCCGCGAGGCGCGGCTGGGCGGGATCGAGAATGCGCGCCAGGCGGCGGGACATCGGATCCGCGCGCGCGCCGAGGCGCGCCACCGTTCCCTCGTAGGCAAGCGCCGCCATGGGCGCGAGGCGACGAATCGTCAGCCGGGCCAGCCAAAACGCGACGAGAGCGACGATCAGCGCAACCCCGGCCAGAAGGGCGAGCCGGCCGCTCATATTTCCCAAGGTGACGAAGGCAACGCCGACGCCGGCGGCGGGCAGAACGTGAGAGATGGCCCAGACCATCGCGGACGCCACATTGGCCGTGTAAAACCGCGTCACGCTCATGCCGAGCATGCCCGCGGATACCGGAACCACGGCGCGCACGCCGGGCAGAAAGCGCGCGAAAAAGACGCTTTTTCCGCCGTGCCTGTCGAAGAATTCCGGTCCTCGGTCCAGAAGATCGGGTCGCTGCTTGAACGGCCACACCTGGCGCAGATGGCCGCCATAACGGTGCCCGATCCAAAACGAAACCCCGTCGCCGATGACCGCGCCCAAGGCCGCCCAAAGGACAAGCAGCCAGACATCCGCGTGGGCCGCGCCTGCCACGCCGGCCAGCGCGAGCACGATCGACGTGCCGGGAAAGATGGCCACGACCACCACGATGGCCTCGGCGGTGGCCGATATGAGTACGATGAGGCCGACCAGGGATGGATGGGCCGCCGCGAAATCGAGAAGCTGCTGAAGGGTCCCGGTCAACGATCTGTCGCGGCCGGAAACCGGAGGCTCACGCGCAGTCCCGGCCCATTGTCCGAAAGCGTCAAGGTCGCGTTGTGCAGGTCCGCGATGGCCTTTACGAGGGCGAGGCCAAGGCCGCTTCCCGGCGTGGTGCGGCTGTCCTCCAGGCGATAAAAGCGCCGCAGTATGGCCTCTCTCGAGTTCGTGGGAATGCCCGGGCCCGTATCGGCCACGGTGAGGATCGGCGCCGTTTCGTTTGTCAGCGTGACCATGACCTTGGCCCCCGCTGGGCAATGCCGCGTGGCGTTCTCGACCAAATTGGCCAGCATTTGCGTGAGCAGATCCTTGTCGCCAGGCACCTGGATGCCCGGCGCGATATTTCCCGATAGGCTCTGGCCGGCATCGTCCATGACCGATTCGTAGGCCTCGATAATCCTGTTCGAAACCTCCGATAGATCCACGACCGTGAAACGCCCGCGCCGCGCCTTCGACTCGATCTGGGCGATCCGGAGAAGAGCGGCAAAAGTATCGAGAATGGTGTCGGTCTTTTCGATCGCGCCGTCGATTGCCGCCTGGTATTCCTCGATGCTCGATCCCTTGAGGCGCGCCGACTCCAGCCCTTGGCGCAATCGGCCGAGCGGTGTTCTGAGATCGTGAGCAATGTCGTTGGTGACCTGTTGCAGGTTCACGATCAATTGCTCGATGCGATCCAGGATGAAGTTGATGTTCGTGGCGAGGCGGTCCATCTCGTCGCGTGTTCCCCTGGTCGGGACGCGCCGGGACAGATTTCCATCGACGATCTCTTGAAAGGCGCGATTGATCGCTTCGATCCGCCTGAGCGCGCCACGGCCGAGAGCGGCCCCGCCGGCGATCGCGAGGACGATCGTCACGGCGAGGGTCCAGGCAAGCGAGCGAAGGAGAAGTTCCTGTATCTCCTTAACGCGCCTCAAATTGCGTCCGACCAGGAGGAAGGCGCTGTCTAGCTGAACGCCGAGAGCCAGCACGGTTTCGTGCCGGTCGATATCCTCGCCCTCGTTTTTCACCCCCCCGAGAACCAACTCCCGCCACCCCGTGAACGGCGGAAGCGAGATGATATTTCCCGCCAGGACTGCTCTGTTCACGGTTTGCAAAAGGATGAACGTCTCGCCCGGCCGGGCCGCCTGGGCACGCTCGCGCACCGCCTCGACCAGCCGTTGCAACCGGCCTTCGGAATAGGCGGTGACGAGAGGACGCATGTCCTCTTCGATCCCGGCCTCGAGTTCCTGGGTCAGTTCCCGGGTTACCGACCAGTAAAGGACGCTGAACAAAATGGCGGCGGACGCGACAAAAAAAAGCGTATAGGCCATCGCGATCCGAAACGGGGTGCTTCGGAAATAATCAGCGAGGGGCATGCAGACTGTATCCGGCGCCGCGAACCGTGTGGATGAGCTCACCGTCGAAGGGTTTGTCGACCTTGGCGCGCAGGCGGCTGATATGAGTTTCCACGACGTTCGTCTTGGGGTCGAAATGGAACTCCCAAACCTGTTCGAGCAGCATCGTCCGCGTGACCACGCGACCGGCATTGCGCATGAGATACTCCAACAGGCGGAATTCCCGCGGCTGAAGATCGATCGGCTGGCCGCCTCGTGTCACATTGCGCCGTATCAAGTCCATCTCAAGATCGGCGACCTTGAGCACCGTCTCCTCCGCGCTCAGTGGCGGACGGCGCGCCAGCGCGTGAAGCCGTGCGAGAAGCTCGGAAAACGCGAAGGGTTTAACCAAATAGTCGTCGCCGCCGGCTTCGAGCCCTTCCACGCGGTCGTCCACCCCCGCCATGGTGGTCAGGAACAAAACCGGCGTCTTGACTCCCGCGCCCCGGATTGTCTTGACGATGGCGAGGCCATCGAGCCCGGGCAGCATCCGATCCACGATCATGACATCATAGGATTCGCCGGCGGCCAGAAGAAGCCCGTCGTGCCCGTTCTCGGCATGGTCCACCACCAGCCCCGCTTCGGTGAGGCCGTTCACGATATAGGCGGCCGTTTCGGTATCATCCTCGATGAGGAGCGCTTTCATGAGCTGTCGATTCAAGTTGCTGATAATACGGTTCGCAAAGACCTTCTGAGATAAGGGGTGGCCGTCGGCTCGTTTTCTTTGGGTGCCCAGGTTTAAGGGTCACGGGATCGGCGCCGGATCATGGACCGTCATTTGCGATGAACCGGCGGCCGATCGTACTTGTATCGCATCTGGCCCGAGGCGGCCTCCTCCTCCTCCTTCTGGTGGCGGCGGCGCGCGCGCTCAAGCCCTTCATGGGTGATCGTCATATAGATAATGACCGCGGTAATGACGGTGAGGAAAATGGCGCTCGTTACGGTGGTGCCAAACCCGAGGCCGCCATTGGCCGCCGGCTGCGATAGAAGGTCGCCGAAGGACGCGCCCATGGGTCGGGTAATAATGTAGGCCAACCAAAAAGCCAAGATTCCATTCATCCGCAAGACGAAGAACGCGAAGGCGATCGCTGCGATCACGAGACCATAACTTATACCGGCGTGGAGGTAGCCTAGTCCGAGCCCTTCCGCCATCAGGTCACCGGCGGCCGTTCCCAGCGCAAACGTGAATAGAATGGCAAGCCAATAGAATGCCTCGCGCCGTGTGGTGTAGATGGTGTGGATGGATAGTGTCTTCTCGAACGCGTACCAGACGATGAACGTCACGGCGAGCGCCAGGCTGAAAGCAATCGTTGTTGTCTCCAGAGTGATGCCAAGATTGTCCACCAAGTTGTCTGTGATCAGGGTGCCGACGACACTTATCAGGACAACTGTGATCCAATAGATCCAGGGCACGTATTTCTTCTGCGCAAACTGGATGGTCAGCGCGGCGACTAAAAATCCCGACATGACCCAAGATGTCATGGGCAGGCCGAAGCCCAGGTTCGTGACGAGAAAATCGGCGGCGGTTTCGCCGACGGTCACGGCCATCAGCTTTATGAGCCAGAAATCGACCGTGACTTTCGGCACCCGATTGTATGGCCGGGTCGGGGCATAGCCCGGCGAAGCGGTGGTTACCAGCGAGTTCATAGAATAAACTCCTTATGTAGAAGGTCGGGTAAAACGAAATATTGAGGGTTGGCGTTCGCGGCCCGGCAGTCGGCTAGGACCGCCATCGCCAGAACATCAATCCGCCGAGCAGCAGGGGAATGCCGATCGCGACCGGGAGCACCCGCCGGGACTCGACGACCGGCTTTCGGCGCACCGTGAAGTCGGCGAAGGGGCTCGCCGTTAGATTGGCGCTGTCTCGGCTTACGGCACTCACGATCACGCGATAGGTCCCGGCTTGGATCAGCCGCATTGGCCAGTCGGTCCGCACTGCTTCGCCGGGTGCGAGGCGCGCGGCCGTGACCGCCTTGTGGGCGCTCCAGTCCTCCAGATCGACCGGCTGCTCGTTGCCCTTGTCGATCCGCACCAGGCTGATCCAAGCGATCAGGCCGTCGATCGGCGTGGGACCATCATTGCGAATGACCGTGTGGAAGCTCAGATTGTCGCCCATGCGCGGCGATCGGGGATTGCTCGAGGCGGCCGTAAGTTCGACGCCGAGCGAAGACGCCCACGCGCGACCGCCCGTCAGACTCAAGGCGATGGCGAGGCATAGGATGCGAAGCGTCATGTGCACGCTTCCCTCCTAGCTGGAAACTCGGCTGAACCCGCGGGCGGCGAACCAGAGGGTCAGAGCCAGCCACACCAGGGTGACCGCGAAATGGGGGAGCTGAGCGAGAATCGATTGTGAGTCGATGATCACGGCGTCATAGGCATTGAGCGCCCCCGAGAACGGATTGACCGCGTCGAACGCGCGGCCTATGGCGGATTGCCGAAGGCTCGGCCCCAACAGCAGAGGGCTCGCCGACAGCAGAAGGGCGATGAGCCCGCACAGCAGGCTGGAGCGCGCCGATTCGAGGCGCGCGCCCAACCCCATGGCCAAGAAGCCGAACCCGAGGACAACGGGCGTGCCAAACAATGCAACGGATACCGCGCCGTCGGCGAGGTTCTGGCCGGTGCTCCCGACCGCCCAGAAATAGGGCAGGGCGATGGCATACATCACGCCCCAGGCGATCGCCTGGCCGCCTAGCTTTCCCAACAGGATGCTGTTGCGCGAGGCCGGCGTCAGCAGGAGTGAGACGAGGGTGCCGCGCTCGCGCTCGCCGGCGACGGCATCGGTCCCCACAACGACGGCCAACAGGGCACCGAGGGCGGTAACGATCCCACCCATGTCGTAGACCACCTGTGCATTGTCGAGCAGGCTGAGCTCCGTATTGCCGACCAGCAGCAAGCCGAACACGGATAGTACGATTGCCATGGTCAGCAACCATGCGAGGCCGCGCGGGCTGAGCAGAAGGTCGCCGCCTTCCTTGCGGGCGATCGAGCCGATTGCGCTCATGCCGCCTTCCCTTCGGTGAGGCCGAGGTAGAGCTCCTCGATTCCGCCGCCCTCGCGCCGAACCTCGGTGATCGGCCAGCCCATGAACAATAGCTCCCGCCAGGCGGTATCCGGGTCGATCTCGGGCGCCAGGTCAACCGTGCACCACTCGCCAGTGCGCGCGACGACCGTGATCGCCGCCGGCACATGGGAGGTCGAGATATCCCCGCCGAGGTGGAGCCGAAACCGAACTAGGCGATCATGGCCGCGAACTAGATCCGCGATCGTGCCCTCGGCCACGGTGCTGCCTTCGACGATGACGCCGATCCGCTTGCACAATCGCTCCACGTCGTCCAGCAGGTGGGTGCAGAGAAGTATCCCGACCCCATGATTCGTGCCGAGGTCGATCAGGATGTCGTGCATTTCGCGCCGCCCACGAGGGTCCAGCCCGTTGGTCGGCTCATCGAGGATGAGCAGCGCCGGATCGGCGATCAACGCGCGCGCGAGGCCAAGCCTTTGGCGCATGCCCCGGGAGAAGGTGCCGATCCGCTGACCCGGCCGTGGCGCGAGGCCGAAGCGGGCCAGCCGCTCCCGGATCTCGCTCTGGCTCGGTCGAAGGTTATAAAGCGCGGCGAAAAAGCTCAAATAGTCGCTCGCGGTCATCCAGTCGTAGAAGCCATTTCGTTCCGGCAGCATACCAAGGCGCGCATAAATGGCATTGGGCTCGCTCAGCGGGTCTCTCCCCAGGGTTCGAACCAGCCCTCGATCTGGCTTTAGAAGCCCAACGGCGGTCGCGATGGTCGTGGTCTTGCCGGCGCCGTTCGGCCCCAGGAGGCCGTAGATTTCACCTTGGCCGAGGGATAGATCCACATCGTGGAGAATCGTCACCCCACCAAGGCTGACCTTCAAGTTGTGGATCTCGATGAGCATGGGATCTTCCGAAGTTATCCAAGCGCACGCGCGCGGGCTCGTGGCTCCCTATGATCGAGCTCGATGGGCCACATGGCCGCTGTGTGCATTATCGGGGGGCGGAGATTGGGGGGCTCAGTCCCGAACTATACGGTTTCGCATAGTCATCGGCCGGCGACGGGGAGGCGCGGCGCTTAAGGTTGGGGTCGCAATACCCCATCACCGCTTGCATGGATCGGCATGAGAGCAAATATCAGCTATTTAGCCGGAAGGAGACAATGCTGAAATATCCTTTGGTTCGTTTGGCTTGACGCCAATCGTGAGGTGATCACGCGCTGCTTCATTCACCTTGCCCTCGGGCAGCGATCGGGCGACGCTCCATTCATTGCTCGTTTAGTGAACGAGATGAAAAGTTAAGGACGCCCCAATGCCTCTTCCCGCTTTTGCAAAGGATTCCGTCGCCGTCATTACCGGAGGCGCCGCGGGTATCGGTCTTGCCGCCGCGGTTCGCTTCGCGCGTCTCGGACTTAGGGTCTGTATCGCCGATCTTGGCGAGGACAGGCTCGCGCGGGGAGCAGATGTAATCGCCGCCGCCGCGCCGCAAGGCGCGTCCAGCGTCATGACGGTGCAAGCCGATGTGAGCCGCGTGGAGGAAGTCCAGCGGCTGGAGCGGGCGGTGCGCGAAAGATTCGGCGGAATCGACGTTTTGATGAACAACGCGGGCATTCAGCCGGGCAGCGCGATGTTCGGGCCGGCGTCGGACTGGAAGCGCGTGATCGCCGTTAATCTCTGGGGCGTGATCAACGGCACGCAGGCCTTCGTGCCCGGCATGATCGAACGAGGACGGCCGGGTGTCATCATCAACACCGGCTCCAAGCAGGGCATCACGACCCCACCGGGCGACCCGGCCTACAACGTGTCGAAGGTCGGTGTGAAGGCGTTTACCGAAGCGTTGGCTTATGAGTTGCGCAACACGCCGGGCGCGCGGCTTTCGGCGCATCTGCTTATTCCGGGCTTTGTCTTCACCGGCCTCACCGCGCGCGGCAGGATTGAAAAGCCGAACGCGGCGTGGACCCCCGAACAGACGGCGGACTTCATGATGGAGCGGCTGGAGGCGGGCGACTTCTACATCCTATGCCCCGACAATGACGTGCCGCGATCGCTCGATGAGCGGCGCATTCTGTGGGCCGCCGGCGACATAGTCGAGAACCGCCCGGCGCTTTCCCGTTGGCACCCCGACTACGCGGATGCGTTCGCCAAGTTCGTGAAGGGCGACTCTCGGGGGTAGAGCGGCCGTACCAGCGAAGCGCTCCCAACCACGGCTCATAGCCACAGGACTAAACCGCTCTCGCGGTAGTTTGCGGCGGCGTGTGGGGAGGTCGGTGCGGTAACGGGTTGGGTCTGTCCCGTGTTGAGATTGTGGTTCCCCAACCATGACCTCAGCACAGGGAGCAGA
>Ga0114931_10005353_pt1 | contig 15853 bp, 13 predicted proteins | sample 2SBtaG_FD_89579 | JGI IMG/M metagenome (GOLD analysis project Ga0114931, IMG submission 89579) | Deep subsurface microbial communities from Kolumbo volcano to uncover new lineages of life (NeLLi) - 2SBTROV14_V59a metaG | ecosystem: Environmental > Aquatic > Marine > Volcanic | place: Kolumbo...
GTCGCGGTGAACGTCTCCCCCACCGCGATGTCCTGGATCCGGTAGAACCCGAGGTCGTCGGAGACCGTGTTGAAAGCCCCTGTCGCGATCGCTTCCACCACCGGACGGTTCAGGATCAGCGCCTTCTCCAGGACCGCCCCCTCCCCGTCCAGGGTGACCCGCACCAGGTACCGCCCGTTGGGGAGCCGGTCGGCAATCCCCGCCTCGGTCCCGTTCCAGGAAAACGTGTTGCGTCCTGCAGCGAGGCTGTCCCCCTCCAGGCAGGCTACCGCCCGGCTGAAAGGATCGCCGGTGGACCAGATCTCCACCCTCGCGGCGCTCGCCGCCTCGGCATCCACAATGATGGTTGCGGATCGGGCGTCCGGGGAGGTGAGAGGGTTCGGATAGGGGTCCCCGAGAGTCACCCCGGTCGCGGCCGCCGGAAGCACCGCCGGGCGCGGGGCGGCATTCTCGATCCGGTAGAGGATGCCGATGCCGAGCCCGAAGATGGGTGCCTGGTCCGGATCCACCCCCCGATCGAAATGAACCGTGCCCTCGATGAGGGTCTTCCCGCTCGGGTTCAGGAAATCCTCGCCGCAACCGGCCAAACCGGCGACTCCGAGGGCGGCCAGGAGCAGGCCGATGAGAGGGCTCCGCAGCCCAAGGTGTGTGACATGCATGATCGACTCCGGCAAGTGCTTCAAACGGGTGATCCTAGTCGGGAATCCCCCCCCAGGGCAAGCAGTTCGGCTTGCCCCGGACCGAGTCCTGCGTCTAGCATGAAGCGGGTTTTTCAAGGAGGACGAGGATGGATCTGAGACTCAGCGACGAACAGCGCCAACTCCAGGAATTGGCCAGGGAATTCGCGGAGAAGGAGATCGCGCCGGTCGCGGCCCACCACGACCAGACCGGCGAGTTCGCCATAGACGTCTACCGCAAGGCGTTCGACGTCGGCCTCATGAGCACCCACGTCCCCGCCGAATACGGCGGCCTGGGTCTCGGCGTGTTCGAGGGCTGCCTCCTCGCCGAGGAACTCGCGGCCGGCTGCAGCGGCATCTACGCCTGTCTGGAAGTCAACACCCTGGCCCAGGCCCCCCTGATCGTGGCGGGAAGCGACGACCAGAAAAAGCGGTTCCTCACCCCCATGACGGAAGAACTCCAGTTCGCGAGCTATGCAGTGACCGAACCCGGAGCCGGAAGCGACGTGGCGGCGGTCAAGACCCGGGCGGTCCGCGACGGCGACGATTACGTGATCAACGGCCACAAGATGTGGATCACCGGGGCAAGCCACGCCTCCTGGTTCTTCGTCCTCGCCCTCACCGATCCCGAGAAGGGCCACCGGGGCATGTCCTGCTTCATCGTGCCCGCCGATCGACCCGGGGTGACCGTCGGCAAGAAGGAATGGAACATGGGCCAGCGCGCTTCGGACACGCGCGCGGTGGATTTCGAGGACGTCCGCATCCCCGCCGCCAACCGGGTCGGTGACGAAGGGAAGGGATGGCTGATCGCCATGAGCGCCTTCGACCATACCAGGCCGCCGGTTGCGGCCGGCGCGGTGGGCGTGGCCCGGAAGGCCCACGAACACGCCCTGCGCTACGCCAAAGAGCGGGAAACCTTCGGCCGGCCGATCGCGGAACACCAGGCGGTGGCGTTCATGCTGGCCGACATGGCCAAGGACATCGCCGCCGCGCGGCTCCTGGTCTGGCAGTCGGCCTGGAAGATCGATTCCGGCGAGCGGAACACCCTGGAGGCTTCCATGGCCAAGTGTTTCGCCGCCGACACCGCCATGCGGGTCACCACCGACGCGGTCCAGATCTTCGGCGGGTACGGCTACAGTCGGGAGTACCCGGTGGAAAAACTCATGCGTGACGCCAAGGTGTTCCAGATCTACGAAGGAACGAGCCAGGTGCAGCGCATGATCATTGCCCGGGAGCTGCTCCGGGACTGAGAGGCGTCTCCCGCCGCACAGGACCGCGGCGGATCCGCATCATCCTGGAAGCCGCGATCAACATCGCGCCGTAACCGAAGAACCCGATGAACAGGGTGAGGGGACGCCCGTGGGGAATGTCCTCGACCAGGAACTTCAAGCCCCCGATGCCGATCAGCGGATAGACGAGCCAGGCGAGTTCCGAGAGGCGTCGACTCTTTCCGCCGAGGCTGAGCAGAACGGCGCACCCGGCCAGGACCAGAGTGCGGACACAGGCCACCGTCGCCGGATCGGCCGTCGGCGGGGGTTCGCCCGGCAGGCGCAGCCCCTCGCGAACGAGAAGGCCGGCAACACCTCCTACCACGACCACCGCAAGGCCGAAGCGCGGCAGCCGACGCGGCCACCGCACGATCGCGACGTTGCGGGACGCGACGATCAGCAGGTACCCGGCGATGCCGGTCCCCAAAGCCGCCCAGGCCGAAACCGGCATCGAGGGCCACGCGCGGTCCGCCGCCAGGTAAAACCGCTTCAGGGACACCCCAACCAACCCTCCCTGGAACGCCGCGATCAGACCGAGGAGGGAGCCGTGAGCGCGCGGGGTAAATCGGTCGTACCTCCTGCCGAGCCACACTCCGATGAGCGCCAGGAAACAGAGCCCCAGAGTCCACGCCAATCCACCGGTCAAAACCGTCCCTCCGACCAGGACCAGGATCAACCCGTACCACGTGAAGTAGTGAAAATTCTCGCGCGGGCCGAGGCGACGGTCCACGACCCCGAACGCGACCGCGTAGCTCGCCAGTCCCAGGACGAGCACGACCGCCCCGAACCACGGAATCGCCCGGTCGGTCACGGCGGCGATTCGAAGAACGCCCCCGAGTCCCACCCCCACCGCCAGGACGGAGCGGACGACGGTGTACACGTCGACTCTCTTCCCGCGGGCCAACATGTACAGAGCGAGGGCAAACGTTTGGAAGAACAGGAACGCGGCGGCCGCCGCTTCGACTCCCCGCGGGTCGAGTTCCCCGAACACACCTCGGGCGGAACTCGGGACCATCATCACGCCAAGAAAAACCAGGGCCGTGGCCACGAAGGTCGCCGGCCACTTGAGAATCACCCAGGACCGTGAATAAGCGACCCACGCCGCCACCGGTTCGAAGGCAAGGAAGAACGCGGTCAGAAAGAGGAAGCTGCGCGTTTCCTGGAGCAGAACCAAGCCCACTCCCGCCGAGCCGAGCACCACCCCCCAGGAGAACGGCCGCAGACGCCGCCGCCAAGCGACCCCGAGTCCCAGGAAGCTCCAGACGACGAAGGCCGAGATTCCCGCCACCGGCGAAACGAGATGCATCCTTCCCGTCGTTTCCAGGATCAGCGGATAAGCCACGAGGAGAGCGGCCAGGCCGTGGGAGACGGCACTGATCCCGTCCCCCCATCCCGCCTTCCAGTCGCAGAGCGTGAGCCAGACCAGCGCGTACGCCAAGCCGGCGACAACTCCGGCATTGCTCGAGAAGACGCCCGAATCAGTCAGGGCCCGAATGAGGAAGGCCCCCCCGAGCACGAGAAACGTTCGTCCGAGGAGCGTCAGACCGACGACGGGGTTGAACCCCCCGGCCGCAACCGACACGTTGCTCACGGGAGCGGAAAGGACGGGATCAGGACGTCGGCGCGTCGCGGACATACCCGCCTCGATCTCGTCGAGGCGGCGCTCCACCGCGCCCAGGTTCTCCCGGAGTTCCTCGATCAGGCGCTCGAGATGATCCAGACGATCCGGCAAGAAGACCCCCTAGGCGACGGACCATGAATGACCGAGACAACACCCCGTCTGCAGCTCTCGGGTTCAGCCTACAAGAAGACGCGACACGAAAGAACCCCCACCGGAAAAGGACGCTTCCTCGACAACGAGACGCGTCGGGATTCACGCTAGATAACGTACAAATCGTGTCATCTATCACGCCGGGCCGCCCCACCCCATGGATATCCACCGGTCGGGCGGAGGTATTGATTAAAGCACCCGACCGATCAAGAGAACCCACGGGATAAGGTGTATCTTGTTTTTCTATTTTGCCATGACAACGACTTGGGCTACCTTGAGATCGCGTCAAGGGATTCTCGGAATGAATGTGGCGGCCGCAGGAGCCGCAGTCGCTGTGACGATTCTCCCGCGGGGTGAATCCAGAGAACGGGGCCGTTCGAGGGAGTATCATGAAACAGATCCTTTCAGGTGACCCGCACCGCGTGTGGAGCCTCTTCGTTGTCGGCGTCGGTCTGCTCCTCGTCGCCGTCCCGGCGCGCGCCCAGTCGGAGTCCACTCCCGATTCCACCGGGACGTGCATCGCCTGCCATCGCTCGCCCCGCTTCGCCGTCACCCACCCGAAGCTTTTCAAGTACTGGCTCGAATTCAAGGCGAGCGCCCACTACCGGGACGGAGTTTCCTGCGTCGACTGCCACGGGGGAAACTCCGACGCCCCAGATGCCGCGTCAGCTCACCGCGGTATCCTGGCTCCGGACTCCAAGAAGAGCCCCGTGTACTACGACCGGATCTCGAAAACCTGCGGCACCTGCCACTCGGAAATCGAGGCGGCCTACCTCACGAGCCGCCACGCCGAACGCCTCGCCGAAGGCAAGACGGCACCCAACTGCGTAACCTGCCACGGCTCCGTGTCGGCGGCCGCCCCCAGTTCCGCCTCCATCGGCGCTGTCTGCGGCGAGTGTCACGGGATCAGCGTGGATCGCCCCTTGAACCTGGTGGACCGGGCGATCCGGGTCCGACGGTTCCAGGAAATGAGCCAGGGCTACCTCACCTGGTTGAGCCGGCATGACGGGGAGGCCCTGCCCACGGGTCGCCTGACCGAGTTGCGTGCCGAGGCGGATTCGATCAAGATTGCCTGGCATACGTTTGATCTTGAGGGAATCGAAGCAGCATCCCAAGAGCTTCTGGAGAGCCTCAAGGAGGCCAGAAGCACGACACACAAGACCGAGAGCAAGAATCCGGATTGACAGAACGGGAAGGGAGAAGGAACAGATGCGAAAAATGACGAGGATTCTGATCGCCGCGGCGCTGGGCACATTCGTCCTGACCATGATGGTTTCCGCCCAGGAGACCGAAAAGAAGGTGCAGGGCACGCGAATCGGCGTCAAGAAATGCAAGATGTGCCACAGCAAGGCGAAGACAGGCGCCCAGTACAAGGTCTGGGCCTCCTCGGCCCACGCGAAGGCCTACGAAACCCTAGCGACCCCCAAGGCGGCCGAGTTCGCCAAGGCCCGGGGCATCGAGGGATCCCCGCAGAAATCGGACAAGTGTCTGAAGTGCCACATCACGGCCTTCGGCATGACCGAAAAGGAGATGTCCAAGAGCAAGATCACCCTCGAAGAAGGCGTGAGCTGCGAGAGTTGCCACGGCGGCGGGTCCCTGTACTACAAGAAGAAGACCATGTCAGGTCTCTACAAGGGAACCATCAAGCCCGAAGACGTCGGCTTGGTGATGCCGAACAAGGACCTCTGCGTCACCTGCCACAACGAAGAGAGCCCGAGCTACAAGGAATTCGACTTCGACACCTTCTTCGCCAAGATTGCCCACCCCATTCCCGAAGCGAAGAAGTAACGTGGGAAACGGTCTCCGACTCCCCGGTCTGCTCCTGGCCACGGGCGGTCTCTTCCTCCTCCTTGCGGGTGGTCCCGCCCGGGGTGAGGACCGCCCGGACCGGGAGGAAGCCATGGACTATTTTCCGTGCATGGACTGCCACGCGGACATCGTGCCGAATCCGACTCCGTACCCTGGAGGAGGACCACGACGACCTGAAGCTGGATCACGGTCTCGACGGAATGTGGTGCCTTACCTGTCACGATCTGGCCGAAAGGGATTCGTTGACCGTTTACGAGGGGACGGTGCGGATCGGCTTCAACGGTTCCCCCGTCCTGTGCGGCTCCTGCCATGGCCCCCAGTACCGAGACTGGAAGGCGCGCATCCACGGCAAGACCACGGGGTCCTGGGAGACACTGGGACCCCGCTGGCTGTGCGTGGAGTGTCACGATCCCCATTCACCTCGATTCAAGCCTCTGAAGCCGGAAGCGGCGCCGGTCAAGCCGAAGGGCTGGAAACCGGCGAGGATCGAAACCGGAGGCGACGATCATGAGCGTTGACCGTTCGGGAGAGATCCGGATCCCCAAGACCGTCGATTCGGTTCCCGTGGATCGCCGGAAGTTCCTCGGTTTTCTCGTAGCCACCACCGCGGGCATGCTTGGTCCCGGAGCCGTCGACGAGGCCGAAGCGTTCGGGTTCGACAAGTTCTTCCAGAAGCACTTCACCGAGCTGAAGGGCAAGAAGCTCGAGGAGGCACTGCGGCGGATCGAGAAGGAAGCCGACCAAAAGTTCGACCGGACCGACATCACGGTGGCCGCCGACCCTCCCATCCCGGGGGTCCGCTACGGCTACGCCCTCAATCTCACCCGCTGCATCGGGTGTCGCCGCTGTGTCAAGGCCTGCGTCAAGGAGAACAACCAGTCCCGGGATCCCGAGATCGAATACATCCGGGTCCTGAAGATGCCTCAGGGAACCAACGACCTCGACCAATCGGAGCATTACTACGAGCCCGAGACCGTTCCCGAGGAGGGCTTCTACTACATGCCGGTCCAGTGCCACCAATGTTCGAATCCGCCCTGCGTGCGCGTCTGTCCGGTCGAGGCGACCTGGCGGGAACCGGACGGCATCGTGGTGATCGACTACAACTGGTGCATCGGCTGTCGTTACTGCGAGGCCGCTTGTCCCTACTGGGCCCGCCGCTTCAATTTCGCCGAACCGAAGATTCCCTCGGACGAGATCAATCCGGTGACCCACTACCTGGGCAACCGTCCCCGTCCGAAGGGGGTCATGGAGAAGTGCACCTTCTGTATCCAGCGGGTTCGAAAAGGACTCATGCCGGCCTGTCACGACGCCTGTCCCACCGGCGCCCGCAAGTTCGGCAACCTCGCCGACCCCGAATCGGAAGTGCGTCAGGTGCTGGAAACCAAACGGGTCTTCGTCCTCAAGGAAGAGGCCGGAACGCATCCGAATTTCTATTACTTCTTCGACTGAGGCCTCCCCATGCGAACCTATGCTATCTACCTGGGTCGGTGCTGGAAAACGGCCTTCAGCGGTAGCGGGAGCTACCGGTTGTGGCTCGCCGTCACGGGCTTGATCGCGGCCCTCGGCCTCTCGGGTTACATCAGCCAGGCGCGGTACGGCCTGATCGTGACCGGGATGACCGACCAGGTCTCCTGGGGCCTCTACATCGGGAACTTCACCTTCCTGGTCGGGGTCGCCGCGGCTGCGGTCATGCTGGTGATTCCCGCCTACGTGTACGGGAAGACGTCGGTGAAGGAAGTGGTCCTGATCGGGGAACTGATGGCGATCGCGGCCATTGTCATGTGCCTCGGATTCGTGACCGTGGACCTGGGGCGCCCCGACCGCATCTGGCACATGCTCCCCATCATCGGGAGATTCCACTGGCCGGTCTCGATGCTGGCCTGGGACGTGGTGGTCCTGACCGGGTACTTGGTTTTGAACATGCACATCCCCGGATATCTGCTCTACCGCAAATACCAAGGGCGACCGCCCACGAAGCGCTACTACCGCCCCTTTATTTTCATCTCCATCGTCTGGGCGATCTCCATCCACACCGTCACCGCGTTCCTCTATAACGGACTGTCCGGACGCCCCTTCTGGAACGCCGCCATCATCGCCCCGCGGTTCCTGGCTTCCGCCTTCGCTGCGGGGCCCGGATTGATCTTCATCGTCCTGGTGTTTCTCAAGCGCCGGGGACTCTATGCCGTTCCGGAGGAAGCGCTCCACAAGATCAAGCAAATCTTCACGATCGCGCTCCTGATCAATGTGTTTCTCCTCATCTCCGAGCTGTTCAAGGAGTTTTATTCCAACGCTCTCCACGGAGCCGGCTCCCAGTACCTGTGGCTCGGCCTGGACGGGTTCCACGGGCTCGTCCCCTGGATCTGGACCGCCACCGTGCTCAACCTCACCGCGGGAGCGATCTACCTCGTTCCCCGGTGGAAACGGAACCGAAACCTGGTTCTCGCCGCCTGCGCCATGTCTTTCGTCGGAATCTGGATCGAGAAGGGCCCCGGCCTGGTGTTGCCCGGTTTTATTCCGACGCCGCTCGGAGAGATCTTGGAGTACCGTCCCACCTTGACCGAGATCCGGATCACGGTCGGAATCTGGGCCATGGGCGCATTCCTTTACACGGTCCTCTTGAAGATGGCCCTCGCCATCGAGCGCGGCGAGCTTCGGGAGTCGGCGACACCCTCGAAGAGCATCCGCATGATCTCCGTCCCCCGCGTAGCCGGAGACCCGGGTCACTGATCGTGAATTCGGTTCACAGGATCCTCTTGACCGTCCTCGCCGCCTCGGCACCGCTGCCGAACCTTGCAGAGCTCCGACCGATCCGTCACCATGGGCGGGACCGAACTTGAACCTATCCCAGTCGAGCGGAGATCCGGCGCCGTGCAAGTTGTCTCGACCAGCGACCGAACTCGATCCCGCGGGGGGAACCGATCCCGGCGGCCGGAGAACGCGGGCCCGTGTTCCTGATCCTCGCCCTTGCCCTCGGAGGTAGCGCCCTCCTCGGCCTGGCGGTGATTTTCAACCGACTGGTCGGACTGAGGAACCGCGCGTCCGGGGCCTGGTCGGACATCGACGTCCAGCTCAAGCGCCGCCACGACCTGGTGGAGAACCTGGTCGCCGCGGTCAGAGCCTACGCCGATCACGAACGGAACACCCTCGAGTCGGTCACCCGCGTGCGGGCCGAGGCGGAAGACGCCCGCGCCGCCGGCGGGCCCCGCCGGGCGGGGGAAGCGGAGAGCCGGCTGGGAGGGGCCCTCGGCCGCCTCCTAGTTCTGGCCGAGAGCTACCCCGATCTCAAGGCGGACCGGCGTTTCGCCGATCTCCAGAAAACCCTGGTCTCGATCGAGGACGACCTGCAGAACGCCCGGCGCTACTACAATGCGGTGGTCAGGGACCTGAACACGAGAATTCAGTCCTTCCCCGATCTGCTCGCGGCTCGGCCCCTGGGATTCCGGGAACGAGAGTTCTTCCATCTCGAGGACCGGGCCGAAGCCGCCGCGCCGCGGATCGACCTGGAGGAGACCCCATGAAGCGCCTTCCTCTGGTTCTCCTCCTATTGTTTGTCGCTCTCGGCCGCCCCCTCCCGGCGGCCGCCGACCGGGGCGGGTTCGTCATCGAACGCTTCGACGTGGACCTCACCGTTCGTCCCGACGCGCGCCTTGAGGTGGTCGAGCACCTGGTGGTGAACTTCACCGCACCGCGGCGCGGTCTCTACCGGGACATCCCGGTCCGCTACACCGATCCCCTCGGGTTCGGATACTCCCTGGGCATCCACCTCGAGAGTGTCGTCGACGACGCCGGGCGGACCCATCCAGTGAAGGTCACCAACCACGGCCGATACCTGCGGATCCGAATCGGCGATCCCCGGCGCACCCGCACCTGGCGGGTCGTTTACATCTTGCGCTACCGGGTCCGAAACGCCCTTCGATCCTTTCCCGACCACGACGAGCTTTACTGGAACGCCACCGGGAACGAGTGGCGCACCACCATCGGTGCCGCCTCGGCCTCAATCCATCTTCCCGCCCCATTCCCCGCGGACTCCCTCGAGTTCGCCGGATACACCGGAACCTACGGCAGCCGGGAGACCGCGGTCACGGTGGCCCGGCCCGATCCGTCGACCGCCGTGGTCGCCGCCCGCGCCCCCCTGGATCCCTTCAACGGACTCACCGTGGTCGCCGCCTGGCCCCGAGGTGCAGTCGCCTTTCCAGGCCTCTGGTCCCGCCTCGGCCGGTTCCTGGTCGACAACCTGATCCTCCTGATTCCTCCGATCGTCCTGTGGATTCTTTTCGCGCGCTACCGGACCCGGGGACGGGATCCCCGAGGTCCGGAGTCGGTGGTGGTTCGCTACGAGCCCCCGCCGGGAGTGTCTCCCGCGGAGCTGGGAACCCTGGTGGACGAACGCGTGGACCTCAGGGACATCACCGCCACCCTCGTCGATCTTGCGGTGCGGGGGTTCCTGGAGATCCGGGTGGAGGAGCGGGCGCTTTTCCTGGGACTCGGGAAACGGCAGGCGCCGGTTTTCGAGCGCAAGCGCCGAGAGAACGAACAGCTGCTCCCGCACGAACGCCTGCTCTTGGACGGGTTCTTCGAAACCGGCGACCGGGTGGAGACGAACGATCTCCGAAACCGCTTCTACAAGCACCTTCCAAGGATCAAGAAGGCCGTCGAGAAGCGCCTCACCGCCCTCGGCCACTTCGCCGAGAATCCTTCCACGGTCCGAACTCGCTACGTCGGGGGCGGCTTCCTCTTCGGCATTCTCACCTTCCTCGCCGGCTTCCTCTGGGGGAGATTCCGGGGGGGCGTCCTGCCGAACGCCCTCGTCTTCCCGATCCTCTGCGCCGGGCTGGTCCTCGTCCTGTTTATCGGCTTCTCCCGGTCCATGCCCCGGAGGACGGCTTCCGGCGTGCGACTCCGCCAATGGGCCCGGGGCTTCGAGGAGTTCGCGGAGCGCGTGGAGGGGGACCACCTGGACCGGGACCGGGCCCGGGGAGTGTTCGAATCGCTCCTCCCCTTCGCCATGGCGCTGGGGGTGGCCGAGGCCTGGGCCGAACGTTTCGAGCACCTCTACGACGAAGCGCCCCCAACCTGGTACGCCGGGGCCTTCGCTCCCGGCGTCTTTTCCACGTCCGCCCTGGAGCGGAGTCTCAGTTCGGCCGTGGCCGAGACGGGCAAGAGCATGGCGGCGGCCCCCCGGTCGAGCAGCTCCAGCGGTTCGGGGGGCGGAGGGTTCTCCGGAGGAGGAGGCGGCGGAGGCGGCGGAGGCTCCTGGTAGACCCTGCCGCTCTCCGGTGCGCCCTCGCAACGCCGCCCCGGCCGAAAAGGAACGCCGTCACACGGGAGACCCGGGTCGGTTCCCGGAACCGCCGGCACCCGCGAGGGCGGACCCGTCGGCGATCGCCGCCTCCAGGTCCACGCCCCGAAGTGCGGCCAGACGAACCATCACCTCGGCCAGCTTCGTATCCGGGGTCGATGCCCCGGCGGTGAACCCGACCCGGAGCGGTCCTTCCGCGGGAAGCCAGTCCGAGGTCTCCACCGGCTCGTCCCCGTCCACCCGACGGTAGCGGATGCGACGCAGCCCCAGGTCCTCCGCGTCCTCAATGTGGTACGTCGGTATCTTTTTCCACGCGATCCTGGCAAGGTTCCTGGTATTGGACGAACCGAACCCGCCCACCACCAGCATGAGGTCGAGGCGTCCCTCCTCCACCAGGGCGACCATGGCGTCCTGGTTGTCCTGGGTGGCGTTGCAGATGGTGTCGAAATCCCGGAAGCGATCCTTCAGGTCGTCTTCTCCGTAGCGGTCCGCCACCGCCCGGCGGATCATGGCACCGATGGCCCGACTCTCGCTCGCAAGCATGGTCGTTTGGTTGATGAGGGCGATTTTCCCCAGGTCCCGCCCAGGATCGAAACCAGGCGAGGCTCCGGCACCCAGACCGGCGAGCAGCGCCTCACCGTCGATGGCGCCGGTCAGGTAGTCGCAGAGTACGCCGGCTTCCGCCTCGTCCCGAACGACCAGATAGCGTCCCTTCTCGTGGACGACCAAGCTGCAGGTGGCACGGGTCTCGTCGTGGCCCAGGGTGGCGTGGATGACGGTGGTGAATCCCGCCTCGATGTTGCGCTTGGTCCGCAGATGGGGTTTCAGCACCCAGGGACAGGTGGTGTCGATCACGGTGCAGCCGATCGCCTCCAGGCGTTTCACCTCGTCCACCGAGGAGGAAAACGCTGGAATGACGGCGACGTCCTCGGCGCGCACCGCCTCGAACCCGCCCCCATCCGCATAGGCCCCCTTGATGAACCGAATGCCCCGCCGGATCAAGTCCCGGTTGACCGCCGGATTGTGAATCATCTGGTTCACGAGCCAGATGCGCCGCCCGGGGTAAGTCTCCAGAGCGTCCTCGACGATCTCCACCGCCTTGTCCACTCCCCAGCAGAATCCGAATCTCGCCGCCGCGAGAAGGGTCAGCCCGTCCAGGGTCAGGACATGGCCGTTCCGGCGCAGAGCGTCGATGAGCGGGCTGGCATAACCCCGGCGCGGGGCGTCCGGAACGGGGGAATCGGTTCGGTCCATGGGGCTGAGGGTTCCTTTTCTTGGGGTTTTCGACACGTCGGGCGGATCTCCTCCGGTCCCCCAGGCCCGCCCCTGCCGGGCGACATCGGCCCGATCCACTCGTACCGGCTGCCGGGTCCGGTCGAGAATAGCACAGCCCGGCCCCGGCACGGGAAGCCAGGAGGCGACCGCCTTGATATACTAAGTCCCGGTTTTTCGGAGCCCGGAACGGGCCGGAGGAAGCAATGATCACGGCAAGGAGGTTGGGATGATCGTCGGAGTGCCGAAAGAAATCAAAGCAGACGAGAACCGCGTCGCCCTCGTTCCAGTGGGCGCGGAGCAACTGGTCGCCGCCGGCCACCAGGTTTTCGTCGAAACCGGCGCCGGGACGGGGAGCGGCTTCACCGATGCGGATTACGCCGAGGCGGGAGCGCAAATCCTCTCCACCCCGGCCGAGGTGTTCGCCAAGGCGGACATGATTCTCAAGGTCAAGGAACCTCTGGCTTCGGAGTACCCGCTGCTCCGGGAGAATCAGATCGTATTCACCTATTTCCATTTCGCGGCCAACGAGCCGTTGACCAAGGCCGTGCTCGCCTCGCGGTGCGTGGCCATCGCCTACGAAACCGTCGAGCTGCCGAACCACGAGCTTCCCCTGCTCACTCCCATGAGCGAGGTGGCCGGACGCATGGCCATCCAGCAGGGAGCAAGTATCTCGAGTCGCTCTTCGGCGGCCGCGGCGTACTGCTGGGCGGCGTGCCCGGCGTGACGCCGGGCCACGTCACCATTCTCGGCGGCGGCGTCGTGGGGACCAACGCAGCCAAGATGGCGGCGGGCCTCGGCGCCCTGGTCACCATCCTCGACATCGACCTCGACCGTCTCCGCTACCTGGACGACGTTATGCCGAAGAACGTGACCACCCTCATGTCCAACCCGGCCAACGTCCGCAGGGCGATCGCCCAGTCGGACCTGGTGGTCGGGTCGGTCCTCATCCCCGGCGGACGCGCCCCTTGGCTCGTCACGCGCGAGATGCTGGCCCTCATGCCGCCGCGCTCGGTGGTGGTGGACGTGGCCGTGGACCAGGGAGGCTGCATCGAAACCACCAAGCCCACGACCCACGAGGACCCGGTGTACGAGGTGGACGGCATCGTCCATTACGGCGTGGCCAACATGCCCGGCGCGGTCCCCAACACCAGCACCTTCGCCCTCACCAACGCCACCCTTCCCTACGCCCTCCGTCTCGCCCAATACGGATGGAAGGACGCGGTACGCCGGGACCCGGCTCTCGCTCTGGGGGTGAACATGCTGGAAGGGAAGGTGACCTACGAGGCGGTGGCGAAGGCCTTCGATCTTCCGTACACCCCTCTGCGCGAAGTTCTCGGCTAGGCTCGCCCCCTTGAGCCGAGACGGGGCACGGTTAACCGAAACGAGGGAGGGCTCACCGAGACGGGGCAGAACTCACCGAGGCGGAGCAGGGCTCGCCGCGACGGGGCAAGGTCGGCAAGAAGCCTTCCTCCGGTTCCCGAAGCCTCACGCCCCGGGTCGGGCGCTCCCCGTGAGGTCGCCGAGGGCTGCCGCCAGGATTTCGAGGGCCTCCTCCAGGACCGACTCCGGCACGTTCAGAGGCGGCGTGAGACGCAGGATGTGGTCGTGATGCAAGGTCCAGCCGAGCAGCACGCCCCGGTCCCGGCAGGTTTCCACCAGGGCGGTCGTGAGCACGGGATCACACAGCTCGATGCCGATCATGAGCCCCGCCCCACGCACCTCGCGGACCTGGGAAAACTGCGCCAGGGTCTCGCGGAGTCTCGCTCGAAAACGCGCCCCCACCACCTCGGCCCGCCTGGGAAGATCGTCGCGCAAAAGAACGCGGAGCGCCGCCCGGCCGGCCGCGCAGGAGACCGGGTGGCCGCCGAAGGTGGTGACGTGGCAGAGGGGCGGATCCTTCGCCAGAGTGCTCATCAGCGCCTCGGACGCAAGGAAGGCGCCGAGGGGGAACCCGCCGCCGAGCGCCTTCGCGTGGACCAGAATGTCCGGAAGAACGCCGGACCGCGTGCAGGCGTAGAGCGAGCCGGTGCGACCGAACCCGGTCATCACCTCGTCGAGGACGAGGAGCGCCCCCACCTCGGTGCAGCGGGCCCGCAGGGCGGGTAGGAACGCGACCGGGGGCACGCGGACCCCGCCTTCGCCCTGGACCGGCTCCACGATCACCGCCCCAACGCTTTCGTCGATCGCCTCCAGGTTCGCCCCGTCCCCGAAGGAGAGGACGGTGACCGGCTCTAGAAGTGGCTCGAAAGGAGTTCTGTAAATCTTGCTTCCGACAACACTTAAGGCTCCCATGGTGTCCCCGTGGTAGGCCCCCCGGAAGCAGACCAACCCGGTCCGGCCGGTGGCCTTCCGAGCCACCTTGAGCGCCCCTTCCACCGCCTCGGCTCCGCTGTTCACGAAGTAGACCCGGTCGAGACCGGGCGGGGCCGCCGCCACAAGTTCTTCGGCGTACAGGGCTTGGGCTTCCTGCACGTACTCCCCGTACACCATGACGTGGTGGTGGCGGCGAATCTGTCGTTCCACCGCCTCGATCACCTCGGGGTGCATGTGGCCGATGTTGGCCACGCCGATCCCCGCGAGAAGGTCGATGTAACGCCGCCCGTCGGGAGCATAGAGGAACGGCCCCTCGGCGCGGTCCACCACGATCCCGATCGGTTCCGGCGAGGTGGACGCGAGGTGGCGATGGAAGGCGTAGCGCCAGGCATCGTGAGAGCTCACGGAACGGCTCCGGGGAATCGGTCGAGACCCTCTCCCCAAGCCCGATCCCAAGCCGGACGATTTACGTTCATCAAGCGGCTCCGAAGGCAAGGCTGAGACTCCCCGTGAGCCCGCCGGGGAAAGCCTAGCAGGTTCGACGGGGGAACCGCCTTCCCCAGCGCAACAATTCCGCGAGCCCCGAGCGGCCGTCCGCGCGCCACCCGGCGGGGGGGGCCTGGAGGGTTTCGAGTGGGGCGACCCGCGCGATCCCCACCGCCCGGGCCGCATCGACGAATTCCTCGGGCAAGAACGCATGTCCCACTCCCTGGAGCCGCTCGTCGCGGAGCAACCTTTCCCAGGCATCGAGATCGGGGAGCGGCGCCAGGCGAACTACCCGCACGGGGGGGCCGGTCTGGAGGGTCGGACGGTCGTCCCAGGTCACAGTCCACGCGGTGGACGCTGGCGCCGCGAGGCCGGCGTGGGCGGACTCGAGCACTTCCGTACGCGCCCGCCAGGCGTGGACCGCCGCCGCCTCCGCCGCCGATCGCGGCGCGGCCGGCCAGACGGTTTCCCAATGAGCCAACGTCTCGGCCAGTGCCTCGGCGGCCGCGGCGGGGTCTCCGGCCACCAGAAGCACGCGCGGGCTGAGGCAACCCTTCTGATCCCATAGGACGATCTCCCGGGCCACCTCCCGCCACCACGCGGCATCGCGCCGGGTCCATCCCTCCCCGATCGCCCCGATCGAAATCCGCGGCCCGTAGGTGATGACCGGACTTTGGACCCGGGCGCGAATCGAGGCGATCGCCTCGGCCTCCCCGGTGGCAATCACCACGTCCGCCTGGGGAAAGACCGTCTCCTCGACCGCGAGGTCCCCTCCCCGCCAGGAACCGATCGCCACCGCGTTCGCCGCCGCCGGCGCGGCGCGGCCGAGGCTCTCCAGGAAGAGTCGCGGGGTCACCCGGTCCCCAGCAGCGGGCTTCAGGAGCACCGCGCTTCGGGCCAAGAGTGCTTCGAGCGTCGCGCCGATCGCGAGGCCGGCGACGTTGCCCGCCAGCAC
>Ga0114931_10005354_pt1 | contig 15852 bp, 14 predicted proteins | sample 2SBtaG_FD_89579 | JGI IMG/M metagenome (GOLD analysis project Ga0114931, IMG submission 89579) | Deep subsurface microbial communities from Kolumbo volcano to uncover new lineages of life (NeLLi) - 2SBTROV14_V59a metaG | ecosystem: Environmental > Aquatic > Marine > Volcanic | place: Kolumbo...
AACGTCGTGCGTGGGTACGTTGAGCTGCTCGAAGACGAGTCCTATGGTGAGGTCGGCGAAAGGCAACGCGAAGCGTTGGGCCACATCCGCGAGCAGACCGACGTTCTCCGCGAGCGTGTCGACCAGCTCCTGGCTCTCAGTCGCCTGGAGGCGCAAGGACTCGAGGTGAAGCCGGAACCTACCTCGATCGCGGACCTGTTCGAGGAGTTGCGCCGCAACTTCGCGGGCGTGGCGGCGCAGCAGCGCATCGTGTTCAGCGTCGCCACTGAGCCGTCGACGCCACGCGCGGTGATGCTCGACCAGCGCCGGGTACGGGATGAGCTTCTGGGCAACCTGCTCGGCAACGCGTTCAAGTTCACGCCAAGAGGCGGAACGGTCGACATGAGGGCCCGCGGCGAGGGCGGATGGTTGGTCATCGAGATTCGAGACACCGGCGAAGGGATCCCGTCGACCGAGCTGCCCTACATCTTCGAGAAGTATTACCAGGCCGGGCAGCACGCGGGGAAGGTGGGGGCGGGTCTGGGCCTGGCGATCGCGCGCGAGATCGTCGATGCGCATGGCGGCCTGATCAGCGTGACGAGCGAGCGCGGTGTCGGATCCACGTTCCGCGTCGAGCTTCCCGCGGGGGCGCCGGGGTCGAATACGATCGATGCGGCATCGCGATTCCGGCCCGCGCCCGACGCGAGCGCGGAGGCCAGCGTCGGTCGCCGCGCCTGAAATGCGGAAACGACGAGCGCTCCTCCGCCTTGCGTCGTTCGTCTTTGCCGGCGGACTGGTCTGGCTGCCGACCGAGGCCCCGATCGCCGCCCAGGACGGTGCCTCTCGACCTCGGGCTCGGGAAGCGGGGGTCGTGATCGGTCGCTTGCCGACGGGGGCGTACAACGCGATCACCGACGTTTCCGGCGTTCTCGTCGGGCACCGGACGATCATCGAGGGCGACTCGATCCGCACCGGCGTGACGGCGATCCTGCCGCACGAAGGCAATGTCTTCACCGACCGGCCGCGAGCGGCCATCTCCGTGGGAAACGGGTTCGGCAAGCTCGTCGGGGTCACGCAGGTCAACGAACTGGGCGAGCTCGAGACGCCGATCGTGCTTACCGGCACCCTCAGCGTTTTTCGGGCGGCCGATGCCCTCCTCGATACGCTCCTCGTAGCCCCCGAGAACCGGGATGTCCGGTCGATGAACCCGGTCGTCGGGGAGACGAACGATGGGTACCTGAGCGACATCCGCGCCCGTCCGGTTCGTCCCATCCACGTGCGTGAGGCCCTCAGGAACGCCGCCGCCGGTCCCGTCGCCGAAGGGAGCGTGGGCGCCGGGACGGGGACCCGGGCGCTGGGCTGGAAGGGCGGGATCGGGACGGCCTCGCGTGTCGTGGAGGTCGGCGGGACCAGGGCGACCGTCGGTGTCCTTGTCCAGACGAACTTCGGAGGACGCCTCATCGTTGCCGGCGTGCCCGTCGGCGACGGTTTGGCCGCGCGCGGCCTCAAGAGCACGAGTGCGTCGGCGCCGACCGGCCGGGACGGCTCGGTGATGATCGTCGTCGCGACCGACGTGCCGCTCGAACACCGCGAGCTGGAGCGTATCGCCCTGCGGAGTTTCCTCGGGGTCGGCCGAACCGGGTCGTACATGTCCTACGGTTCGGGCGACTACGCGATCGCCTTTTCGACGGGGAGAGGCCGGGGCGTCCGGGACCCCCGCACCCTGTCGAGCCTGTTCGAAGCCGTGGTGGAGGCCACGGATGAGGCGGTGATCAACTCGCTGTTCAGGGCGACGACCGTGACGGGATACCGTGGAAGGCGCGTCGAGGCCCTGCCGCTGGAGCCGACCCTGGATTTGTTGCGCGCCCACGGCGCGATCTCCGTGGACCCGGGCGGCTGAAGCGAACGTATGGCGACCGGCCGCGCGTCGGGCGATAATGCCCGCCGAAACGGGCCCACCTGACGACGAGGCAACGCCATGAACAAGCTCATACCGGCGACCGAGCAGCCGCCCCTACCGGTGGAGCGATTCATCGTTCGGGAGGCTCCCGACGACGAGGCGGTGCCCATGGACGTCCTGTTCGTGGGTGGCGGGCCCGCGGGGCTGGCAGGCGCGATCGAGCTGGCCCGTCTCGTGGCGGAGGACCGCGCATCGGGTGGCCCCGTGGCCGACCTCGAGATCGGGGTGCTCGAGAAAGCGAGCGAGTTGGGGGAGCACTGCCTCTCGGGCGCCGTCGTGAATCCGGCGCCGTTTGGCGAGCTGTTTCCGGACACGCCCGTTTCGGAACTGCCCTTCGCCGGTCCGGTCCCGAAGGATCATGTACACCTGCTCACCTCCCGGCACAGTTTCCGTCTTCCCACACCCCCCACCATGCGCAATCATGGACACTACGTGGCGTCGATCTGTGAGGTCGTCCGCTGGCTCGGCCAGCGCGCGGAAGATCTGGGCGTGAACGTGTTCACGGGCTTTCCGGCCGACTCGCTGCTCATGGAGGGCGACCGCGTCGTCGGGGTGAGGACGACGCCGGCCGGTCTCGATCGTGACGGCAACCCCGGCGCCGGAGCCATGCCTCCCACCGATCTCAGCGCGCGGGTCACCGTGCTCGCCGAGGGCACCCGCGGGCCGTTGACCGAAGCCTGGCTTGCCGACCAGGCGATCGGATCGGACAATCCGCAGATTTACGCCCTCGGCGTGAAAGAGCTGTGGCAGGTTCCGGGAGGACTCGACGCGGTGATCCACACCCTCGGTTGGCCGTTGCCGCGCGACGCGTTCGGCGGAAGCTTCCTCTACCCGATGGGCACCGACCTGGTCGCGCTCGGACTCGTCGTGGGACTCGATGCTCCGTATGCCGATCTCGACGTGCACGCCTGGCTCCAGGCGCTGAAGCGGCATCCGTTCGTCGCATCCCGCCTCGAGGACGGCGAGCTCATCGAGTGGGGCGCCAAGACGATTCCGGAGGGAGGGTATCACGCCATCCCCGAGCGTCTGCACGGCGATGGTCTGATCGTCACCGGCGATGCGGCGGGGGTGGTGGACGTGGCGACCCTGAAGGGGATCCATTACGCGATGTGGTCGGGCATCCACGCGGCCCGGACGATCCATGCCGCCCTCGCCACCGATGATGCGTCGGCCCCGGCGCTCGCCCCGTATGAGCACGCCCTTCGCGGCCGCTTGCGCGCGAGCACGCTCTACCGCAACCGCAACATGCGGCTCGCGTTCAAGTCCGGATTCTACCGGGGCGGAGCGCGCGCATCGATGATGCAGCTCACCCGCGGCGCCTTCCCGGGAGGCCGCATCGCGGTCGGCTCCGATGCCGACGAGCCGCGGACGAAGCGTGCCGGCATCGACCCCGCCGTCGATGGGAAACGGACCTTCGCCAAAGCGGACGCGGTGTTCCGATCGGGGAACGCGACGCGCGACGATATTCCATCTCACCTCGTGGTGGGAGAGCACGTGTCGCCCGAACTGGCCGGGATGTACGAACGGCTATGTCCGGCTGGGGTGTACGAGCGAGACGGTGATCGTCTCATCGTGAACGCGCCGAACTGCGTCGGTTGCAAGGCGACCGATATCCTGGGGCCGCGCTGGACTCCGCGGGAAGGCGGAAGCGGGCCGGCGTACAAACGGATGTAGACCGCGCCGCCGGCCGTACCTAGGTTCCTCCCTCAGGCACACCCCGGAGGTAGAGGTTTCCCCGAACCCGAGTTTGTTGACCGATTCCCTGGGCCATGTCCCGGATGACGCACCGCGTGGTCGCTACCACGGGGAGACCCGGGGCCGGCTGGCGAACGCGTTGTGGCCGCTGACCACCTACCTCGCTCCGAACCTGACCGTTCCGTTCGTCTCCGCCCTCCTGCTCGTGTTCAATCGGACGCACATCTACGGCAGGCGTCGGGTTCCCATGCGGACGAACACGCTGCTGCTGTCCAACCACCTGTCGATGATCGATTCCTTCCTCATCGTGTTCGCCGCGTTCTTCCCTCGTGAGCTGATCCAGCCCTCGCTCCTGCCCTGGCATCCGGCGGCGGCGGAGAACTTCTTCAAGAATCGGTTCTACGCCTGGATCTTCAACATGCTAAAGTGCATCCCGGTGCGTCCCGGCCGACGCGATCTGAAGGCGATCAACCGCTCGACGCGCGCTCTGAGGGATGGAACGATGATCCTGTTTCCCGAGGGGACGCGGTCGAGGGACGGATCCATCGGGAAGGGACGCCCCGGGGCGGGGCTCGCGCTGCTCGAGAGCGGGGCCACCGTGATCCCGGTAACGATCACGGGTATGGACGCCGTCCTCCCCGTCGGGAGGTGGTTCCCCCGAGCCGGACACCGGATCGTCGTCTACTTCGGCAAGCCGGTCGACTACAGCGACCTGGCGAGCGCACCCCGATCTCGGGAGACGGCGCAGCGGGTCGTGGATCGGGTGATGGATCGCATTCGCTTCCAGCAGCGCGTAATCGCCCGGCTCGAGGCCCGCCGCTGAGAGATCACGCGGAGGGGGCTGGACATCGCGGGGTCGCGCGCGCATTCTTCCGGGATGTCGAACACCCTGTTTTACGTCTTCGTGACGTCGCTTCTCGCCCTGCTCATCGGTGGCCTCATCGGGGCCGGTTTCGCCCTCGGCTGCCGAATGTCGGATGCTTCGGAGGAGGACGGCTCCGACGTCGGCTGACTCCCGCCCCGGCCATTCCACGATCTTCCGAATGAGCCTTTCGCCCGCTATTTTTATAAACTTTGCAAGATGCGGCTCCCCGGTTCCTCCAGGGTGCCGCGGCGGTCCCCAATCCAAGAGGTGGTCATGACGAGAACCTTCCAGGACGAAAACGGTCGCCGCTGGAAAGCCTGGCTCGCGTCGCGTGAGGTGTTCTGGCCGGATCCGAAAGAGAAGGCCCCGCCGCCGGACAGCGAGTCCGTCGTCTTCGTCTGTTTCTCCGATCCCCATCAGCCCCAGAGGCGGGCGCGAATGCCGCAGGGTTCTTTCGCGGAACTCACGCCCGATGCGTTGAAGGGTCATTTCCTCAAGGCGGAGATCGATCCGACCATTCGATAGAACCTCGCCGGAACTGAACACCGACATGACTGTGCAGGCCAAGAGCCGGGGGTTGGAGGGCGTGGTCGCCTCCGAGACTTCCCTGAGTTTCATCGATGGTGAGGAAGGGATTCTGATCTATCGAGGATACGACATCCACGACCTCGCTCCGAACGCCTTTTTCCTCGAAGCGGTGTACCTGCTGTGGACGGGCCGCCTCCCGACAAGAGACGAGCTTTCGGGCTTCGAGGCCGATCTCGCCGGACAGCGGGCGCTGGACCCGCGAACCCTGGAGGTGTTGCGGGCCCTGCCGCGGGACACCACCCCCATGGCCGCCCTTCGGACCGCCGTCTCGGTAGAGGGAACGACGGACCCCGATGCGGAGGACAACGGAGCGGAAGCGAACCTGAGGAAGGCGAAGCGACTCGTCGCCCGCGTTCCGACGATGGTGGCGGCGTTCCACCGGCTGCGCGAAGGCGGCGAACCGCTCTCCCCGGAGCCATCGCTCTCGCTCGCGGCCGACTTCATCCGCATGACCACCGGGGCGTCGGGGACCGTCGAGGCGGCCGAGGCGCTCGACCGCACGCTGCTCCTTTACCTCGACCACGGGTTCAACGCGTCGACGTTCGCCTGCCGCGTGATCGCGGCCACGCTCGGCGACATGCACTCGGCGGTCGTCGGCGGGGTCGGGGCGCTGAAAGGCTCCCTCCACGGCGGGGCGAACGCGAAGGCGATGGAGACGTTGCTCGAGATCGGCGAGGTCGAGAACACACGGCCCTGGCTCGATGACGCCCTCGCGGCCCGGCGCAAGATCATGGGGTTCGGCCATCGGGTGTATCGGACCGAAGATCCACGCGCCACGCACCTCAGAGAGATGTCGAGGGACCTCACGCGGCAGGCGGGTCTCGACCGATTCTACGAGATCTCACGGATTCTCGAAGATGAAATGAAGGCGCGGAAGGGCCTCAATCCCAACGTCGATTTCTACTGCGCGACGGTCTACTATGCGCTCGGGATTCCCATCGATCTCTACACGCCCATCTTCGCCATGGGCCGTGTCGGTGGTTGGTCGGCGCACGTGATGGAGCAACATGTGGACAATCGACTGATCCGGCCGCGGGCACGATACGTGGGCGAACTGGGTCGGCCATGGGTGGCGATCGATCATCGATGAGGGGGGCGGGCACATGAGCGAGCTGACGGTCAAAGAGGGCGGTCCCGAGGCGCGCGAAGTCGAGGTGCTCGGCGTGCCGTGGGTGGAAGGCACACCGACGACCGGGGCGTGGTGGGAGTCCGCCGCCGAGCGCTGGCTGGAACGGCAGGCCGCGGCGGGGGCGAGCGAGGCGAGCGGGTGGGTTCGCCTGGGGAGCCCGGATCGTCCCGACCTCTTCGTGGTGCGTGTGCCTGCCTCGACCCCCATGCCGTGGGCGATACGCCGCGCTGCGGGCCTCGCGGCGCGTTCCGCGCGCGAGCGGGGAGCGGAGTCGGTCGGCTTCCTCCTTCCCGCCGATCTCGACGACGACGCGGCCGCGTGGCAGGCCGCCGCGGAGGGACTCGAGCTGGGCGACTGGCGCTACGACGCGCTGCGCGACGATTCGACGCTGACGCGCCCGCCGGAGCGGCGCGTGCTCTACACACGGGATTCCCAAGTGGAGGGGGTGGTCGCCGATGCCGTCGAGCGCGGCCGGGTCCTGGCCATGGCTCAGACCGCGGCGCGTGAGCTGATCACGCAGCCGGGCAACGTCGTGACCCCCGGCCACCTGGCGGAGACGGCGGTGCGGCTCGGCGCCGAGCACGGATTCGAGGTCGAGGATTGGGGCGAGTCGAAGCTTCGAGAAGAGGGCTTCGGCGCACTGTTGGCCGTGGCGAAGGGGTCCGTGGAGGAACCTCGCTTCGTGATCCTCGAGCACGCCGGTTCAGGGGGCGACCCCTACGTGATCGTCGGCAAGGGCGTGACCTTCGACGCGGGCGGCATCTCGCTCAAGCCCGCCTCCGGGATGGAGGACATGAAGTACGACATGTCCGGCGCGGCGGCGGTGGTGGGGGTGATGATCGCCGCGGCGGCGCTCGACATCCCCCAGCGCGTGATCGGGCTCATCCCGACCACAGAAAACCTCCCTTCGGGAACCGCCGTGAAGCCCGGCGATGTCGTGCGCGGGTTGTCGGGGACGTCGATGGAAGTCATCAACACCGATGCAGAGGGACGGCTCATTCTCTCCGACGCGCTGACCTACGCCCAGCGGCTGTCCCCGAAGGCGATCGTCGACCTGGCGACGCTCACGGGCGCGTGCGTGATCGCCCTCGGACACCACGCGACGGGACTCATCACGCCGAGCGACGCGCTCGCCGCCCGGCTCGAGGAAGCGGGCCGTCGATCGGGGTAGCGGGTGTGGCGGCTTCCGCTGTGGCCGGAGTACCGCAAGCAGCTGGATTCCGACATCGCCGACATCAAGAACAGCGGCGGGCGTCCGGCGGGGACGATCACGGCGGCCTGGTTCCTGAAGGAATTCGTGGAGGACGGGGTCGAGTGGGCGCACCTCGACATCGCCGGGACGGCCTGGGCCGAGGAGGCCACGGGCTGGCAGCCCAAAGGCGCCGCCGGCGTCGGGGTCCGGTTGATCCACGAGTGGTTGAGGAACCGCCCCTGATCGACGGACGTCGGTTCCGCCTCTTCGCGTTCGCCGCCGCCGCTCTGGCGGGGACCGCGACGGGCGCACTCGGCCAGGTCCCCACCCGCCAGGACACGCTCGTCGAGACACTGCCGGACTCGGCCCGCGCGGTGTTCGGCCAGCCGCGCCGTAGCGAGCCGCAGGCGTTCCCGCTCCGACGAGGAGCGTTGCGAGGCCCCGCCACCGAGGTGTTCGAGTGCGATCGGGCGTGCGTACAGGCCTCGACCGCCCTCTCGCTTCTGGATCTCCTCTCCGAGCACGTCCCGGGGATCCGGCCGCTGCGCGGCGGGTTCTTCGCGGGCCCGCATCACCTCTTCGATGGGATCTACGGCGCCGGATTCGTCACGTTTCGGATCGACGGGCGTGAGATCCCCTCGCTCGAGCGCGCGCAGACCGATCTCAGGCGCATCTCGCTCATCTCCGTCAGCTCGGTGCGGGTCTACCGGGAGGCGGCCGGGCTCATCGTCGAGGTCGACACCTATCGGCACGACGCCGGGGAGGCGTATTCGCAGATCGGCGGAGGCACGGGCTCGCCGAGCCTTCAGACGCTGAACGCGGCCTTCGCCAACGGACTGGCGAGCGCCTACACGATCGAGGCGGCGATCGACCTGCTCGACGAGAAGGATGGCGGGGTGCCGAACGATCGATTCGAGGCGATGGCGCGGCTCTCGTGGATGCCGGTCGGAAACGACTTCGGCGTGCAGTTCGAGTATCGAAGCGAGACCGTCGATCGCACGGCTGTCGATACGGCGGACATTCGCCGCAAGTCCGTCCTCCTGCGCGCCCGGGGGAACGTCGGGGAAGAGGGGCAGGTAGAGGTGTATGGGGCCCTGTCGAACTATCGCCTCAAGCCCCAGAACGTGGTCGGCGACTCCACGGAGCCGACCCGCGACGCGAACGTTCTCGGCGCGAGGCTCACCACGCCGATCGGGGCGGGCCGGGCGCGCGTGGAGGCGCGCTTCTCGGGCGGAAGCGCGTATCCGTCCCTTCGTACGGAGATCTCCGGCACCTACCCGGTGGGCCCCCTGTGGGTCGAGGGCGGGCTCGACTTCGGAAACTGGACCGACTTCTCCGCCTCATCCTGGCGTGCGGCCGCGGCCTTTTCCGACACCCTCCTCGTCCCCTTCACCGTGCGGGCCTTCGGAGCCTCCGGCGATCGGGGGATCGGCCTGCCGGCGTTCTCCCGATCCGAGAGCGTGGGGTTCAGCTCCTATGGACTGGCGGGCGAGTTCAGGTTGGGGTCGACCCACATCTCGGGTCGATACGCCACCCAGCGCCTCGATCGACAGCTCGGTCTTGGGGCCGCGTTCGACTCGGCCGCCGTGCTCGATTCCTCGCGGGTCGATGTCACGACCTGGGAGGCACGGCTGGAAGGCCCCCTCGTTCCGATCGGCAAGATCATCCACGGCCTCGATCCGATCACGCTGCGCGCCTTCTATCGCCAGAACTCCGCCTCCGGCGCCCTGCCGATCTACGTGCCCGACAACATCGGCCGGGTCGAGTTGATCCTTCACGACTTCTTCTTCCAGGGAAACCTCGAGTTCTGGCTCAGCGGATACATCGAGCGCCGCGGGCAGCGCTTGCTTCCGCGGCCGGGCCAGACCGATCTCGTCGCCGTGTCGAGCTTTACGTGGCCCGGCGGACAGATCATGCTCAAGATCGCCGATTTCCGGCTGTTCTATCGCTTCGCGAACCCGGCCGGGCAGTTGGCCTTCGACATCCCCGGAACGAACTTTCCGCTCAACGAGGGCCTCTTCGGGATACAATGGGAGTTCTTCAACTAGGGTGATGACGTCTGATCCGCACGACACCGGAGCGGGCCCATGATACGCAGCATGACAGGCTATGGATCTTCGACCGAAACCGTGGCGGGCCGGACGGTGACGGTGGAGTCGAGATCCGTGAATTCCCGCGGTGTGAAGATCGTCGTGAAAGCGCCGCCGGGCCTGGAGGGGCTCGACATCGCCCTTCGCGATACGATCGAGGCGAACGTGCGCCGGGGCCGCGTCGACGTGTTCGTGCGGATCGAAGAGGAAGAGGACGCGGACGCCTCCCGGGTGCTGGATGATGAGCGGGTCGAGGGCCTGCTCGCCGGGCTCGCGCGGCTCCGGGAGGAGTTCGGAGTGCCGGGAGAGGCCGATCTCGCGACGCTGGCCGCCTTCGGCGGACTCTTCCGCGAGCGTCCGCGCGAGCCGGACCCCGAAGCGACGAAGGGGGCGGTGCAGGCGGCCGCCACGCGCTCGCTCGCCGGGCTCGTCGAGATGCGTGAGCGTGAAGGCCGCCGCCTGGAGACCGATCTTCGTGAACGACTCACGGGTCTCGCCGCGGGGCTCGACGCCTGCGATGCGCTCGCCCCGGCACGGCTCGAGCGCGAGCGGGCCCGGCTCAAGGCCGCCGTGGAGGAGGTGACGGGGAAGGGGTTCGACGAGGACCGTCTCGCTCGCGAGATCGCCCTCATCGCGGACCGCTGGGACGTGGGGGAGGAGCTCGTGCGCGCCCGATCGCATCTGGCGGCGTTCGACGAGTACCTGAAGGAGCCCTCCGAGGAGCCGGTCGGCAAGCGCCTCGGCTTTCTCGTGCAGGAGCTTCAGCGGGAGGTGAACACGCTGGGCGCCAAGGCGAACGACGTCCGGATCTCCCGGCAGGTCGTCGAGATGAAGAACGAGATCGAGCGGCTCCGCGAACAGGTGGAGAACGTCGAATGAGCGCGAACGATGGGGGGGGCGAGACGCTCCGGGACCGGTCCTTTCCGGTGCTTCTCGCGGGACCGTCCGGTGCCGGGAAGACGACGATCCGCGACCGCCTCCTGGCCGGGGAAGGGCAACGGCGCTTTCTCTTCTCCGTCTCGATGACGACCCGCGCCCCGCGCGAGGGCGAGCGGGATGGCCGTGACTACCGCTTCGTCGACCGGGCGTCGTTCGAGGCCATGGTCGAAAGTGGCGCCATGCTCGAGCACGCGGAGGTGCATCAGGAGCTCTACGGGACGCCGCGGGAGAACCTCGAGCTGGCACGTCGGGAGAAGGTCCACCTCCTGCTGGACATCGACGTGCAGGGAGCCAGACAGGTACGCGAGCGGGTCGCCGGGGTCGTGACGATCTTCGTCCTCCCCCCGAGCGCCGACCGGGTCGTCGAACGGCTGCGGGGGCGCGGGAGCGAGACGGAGGCCCAGCTCCAGCGGCGGCTCGACTCGGCCCGGGCCGAGCTCGCCGCGGTGTCGGAATTCGATTACGTCGTCGTGAACGACGACCTCGATGCCGCCGTGCGGGCGGTCGCGGCGATCGTGGACGCCGAGAGCCGCTCGATCGCCCGTCTGAGGGAGGAAGCGGCGGAGGTGTCCTCGACCCTCAGAGGTGAAATCGACGGGGGGATGTTGTAGGTTCACAGGCTCGCCCGACGCGCAACGCGTCGGGCGTGGATCATATCGCGCATGTCGAGCCGAGGGATTCGATGAAGGTTTTTACACCGGATGAGGTCGCCCGCGCGGCCACCAACAAGTACCTGGGCGTTCTCGTGGCCGCGAAGTACGCCCGCGAACTGAACGCGATGCCGCTCGAGCGCTCACCCTATGGCGCGGTGAAGCTCACGACCGTGGCCGCCGAGGCGCTCACCTCCGACGAGCACAAGCTCGAATACCGATTGGCGCGCAAGCTGCCAGCCCCCCCCGAGTAACCCGCCGGGCCGCGGCGGAGGAGCGACCATGCGGCCCTTCGACGGACGCCGCGTGCTGCTGGTCGTCTCGGGCGGCATCGCGGCCTATAAGAGCGCGATCCTCGCGCGGCGCCTGATCGAGGCCGGCGCGGTCGTCGATGTCGTCCTGACCGAGGCCGCCGGGCGCTTCGTCGGGCCCGTCACGTTCGAGGGGATCACGGGCCGCCCCGTCCAGGCCGATCTGTGGTCGCGTCCGATGGCGCACCTCGATCTTGGGCGTGACGCCGCCGCCATCGTGGTCGCGCCGGCGACGGCGAACACGCTGTCCAAGCTCGCCTCAGGGGCCGCCGACGATCTCGCTTCGGCGACGCTGCTCGCGGCCCGCGCGCCGCTGATCCTCGCGCCCGCCATGAACACCCGGATGTGGCTGCATCCGGCGACGGTACGAAACGTCGCGTGGCTGAACGAGCAGGGTGCGATCATCGTGGGGCCCGCCGACGGCCCGCTCGCGGAGGGCGAGAGCGGACCGGGGCGCATGTCGGAGCCGACGGAGATCCTCGCGCATGTCGGCCGTGCGCTGGAGCCGGACAGCGGCTTCACCGGGCGTCGTGTCGTCGTGACCGCGGGTCCGACGCGCGAGCCCATCGATCCGGTGCGGGTCCTGTCGAACCGCTCCTCGGGGCGAATGGGGTACGCGCTGGCCGCCGCCGCCTGGCGCCGAGGCGCCGAGGTCACGGTGATTTCGGGGCCGGGGCAGGCGCCGCGCCCGGCGGGTCCACGATGGCTCGAGGTCGACACGTCCCGCGAGATGCTCGCGGCACTTGAGAACGAGTTGACCCAGGCCGACATCCTGCTCATGGCGGCGGCAGTCGGAGATTTCGAGGCGTCGAGCATCTCCCCATCCAAGATGAAGAAGCGCGCCGGGAGCGCGCTCGAGCTGTCGCTGGCGGCGGGTCCCGATCTGCTGGAGGAGACGAAGGGCCTGCGTGCGGACCGCGGGGTGTTCACGCTCGGCTTCGCGCTCGAGACCGACGACGCGCTCGCCAACGGACGCGGCAAGCTCGAGGCGAAGGGCCTCCAGATGATCGCGATCAATCCGGCCAACGAGCCTGACGCGGGATTCGAGGTCGAGACGAACCGGGTCACGCTGCTCGACGACGCGGGAGAGATCGAGGAGATCGGGTTGCTGGGAAAAGACGAGCTCGCCAACCGCCTGCTCGACCGCATCACCGGGCGGTTGCGCGGATGACGGGCGTGATCGGTGATCGCGCCGCGCTCGTCCGTCGTTACCTCGAGGGCCTCGGCCGGCTCGGAACGTCGGCGGTCATCCTCGAGACCCTGACCCGCGACGACGCGCTGAGCCTGGCCGCGGGGCCGCGAGGCCGGACGTCTCCGTCGGTCGAGGACACGCCCGCGGGGCCCGCCCCGTCGATCGAGGACACGCCCGCGGGGCCCGCCCCGTCGAGCGGGGCCGCTCCGTCGATCGAGGAGGCTCCCGATCTGGCGACGCTCGAGCGGCTCGTGGCCGCATGCACGCGATGTCCCCTCCACGAAACCCGGAAGTCGCCGGTCTTCGGCGAGGGCGCGCCCGACGCGCGGGTCGTGTGCGTGGGGGAAGCGCCCGGCGCCCGGGAGGACGAGACGGGGCGGCCGTTCGTGGGGCGGGCCGGCAAGCTCCTCGACCGCCTGCTGCTCACGATTGGGTTGGCGAGGGAATCGGTGTATATCTGCAACGTGCTCAAGTCTCGTCCACCTCATAATCGGGACCCGCTGCCAGGTGAAGTCGAAGCCTGTTCGCCATATCTGCTCCGGCAGCTCGCGCTCATCCGGCCCGAGGTCATCGTGGCCTTCGGCGCCTACGCCGCGCGCACGCTGCTCGAGTCGAAGGCCGCCCTGGGCCGCATGCGGGGGAGGGTGCATTCCTACGCCGGCTACCCGCTCGTGGTGACCTACCATCCGGCGGCGCTGTTGAGGAATCCGGGCTGGACCCGTCCCACGTGGGAAGACCTCCAGATCGTGCGGGCGTTGCTCGACGGCGAGCGCGCGCATGGCTGACTCCGCGCTTCCGATGCGTCCCGACGTGTTTCAAGAGCGTCAGGCCCCCTGGTCGCCGGAGGCGGAGCTCTCCGTCCTGGGCGGCATGCTCATCGACGCCGATGCGGTGGCCGTCGCCGTCGAGCTGATCAACGACGCCGCGTTCTTCCGCGAGGCGAACCGCCGGATCTTCCGCGCGATGACGCGGCTGTACAATCGCGGCGAGGTGATCGACGCGGTGACGCTCGCCGATGCGCTCGAGTCCGACAGTGAGCTCGAGGCGGTCGGCGGCATGGGCTACCTCGCGCAACTCGTCGATGCCGTCCCCACCGCGGCGAACATCGAATACCACTGCCGCATCCTGCGCGACAAGGCCGTCCTGCGGCGCCTCATCCAGTCGGCCACGGACATTATCCAGGACGCCTATGATGCCTCCGGAGGGGAGGTGGACGACACGCTCGACCGGGCCAAGCAACGCATCTTCGAGATCGCGCAGGCGAAGCAGCGGAGCGGGTTCGTGTGGATCAAGGAGATCCTGTGGCCCGCCTTCGAGCTCATCGAGGAGCTCCAGCGGAGTCCGGGAACGGTGACCGGCGTGCCCACCGGGTTCTCGGAGCTGGACGACATGACGGCCGGCTTCCAGGCCGGCGACCTGATCGTGCTCGCCGGCCGCCCCTCGATGGGCAAGACGGCGCTCGCCCTGAACTTCGCGCAACACGCCGCGATCGAGGCCGAGATCCCCGTCGCGGTTTTCTCGCTGGAAATGTCCAAGGAAGCGCTCGTGCAGCGGCTCCTGTGCGCCGAGGGCCGGGTCGACTCGAGCCGGCTCCGCCGGGGCTCGCTTCAGGACGACGAGTACCAGCGGCTCGCCACGGCCGCCGGTCTCCTCAACACCGCGCCCGTGTGGATCGACGACACGCCGGCCGTCTCGGCGCTCGAGGTGCGGGCCAAGGCCCGCCGGTTGCGCTCGGAAGTCGATCTCGGCCTCATCGTCGTCGACTACATGCAGCTCATGACGGGGCCGGGCCGGGCTGAGAACCGGCAACAGGAGATCAGCTCGATCTCCCGCTCGCTCAAGGCTGTCGGCAAGGAACTGGGTGTGCCCGTGCTCGCCCTCTCCCAGCTCTCCCGGGCGCCCGAGCAGCGGACGGGCGACCATCGCCCGCGTCTGTCGGATCTGCGCGAATCCGGCGCCATCGAGCAGGACGCGGACCTCGTACTGTTCATCTTCCGCGAAGAGGCCTACAAATCGAGCGAGGAGCTTGAAAAGGAGCCGACACTCAAGGGGAAGGCGGAACTGATCATCGGCAAGCAGCGAAACGGTCCGACGGGCGGACTGCCGCTCTACTTCCACAAGAGCTACACCCTTTTCGAGCCCGTCTCGCAGCGAGACGCGTCCGGGCAAGACTCTTCCTCGCCGTTCTGAGCGGATGGGGGCGCAACAGAGGTTCGTCTGCCGCGAATGTGGCCGTGAGACCCTCCGCTGGGAGGGGAAGTGCCCCGGGTGCGCGGCGTGGAACACGCTCGAGGCGGTCGACGTCCCGAAGAAGGGAAGGGCGACCGCGGGTCTCGGGGGGAACGGCGCCGTCCCGCGGCTGATCCGGGACGCGGGCTCGACGGAGATCCCGCGCCGGAGCGTGGGGCTTGGGGAGATCGACCGCGTGCTCGGAGGCGGATTCGTGGCCGGATCGGTCTCGCTTCTCGGCGGCGCCCCCGGGGTGGGCAAATCCACGCTTCTCCTTCAGGCGGGTGCCCGACTCGCCGGGGATGGTGCGAAGGTGCTCTACGTGTCCGGCGAGGAATCGGAGGCACAGATTCGCCGGCGTGCGGTCCGCCTCGGAGGCGCGTCGGGGGAGGTGCTGTTTCTCGCCGAGACCTCCGTCGACCGGGTGATCTCTTCGGCGGTCACGACCCGGCCCGACCTCCTGTTCGTCGATTCGATTCAGACTACCGTGACGGAGGACGGCACGGGGGCGCCCGGATCGGTAAACCAGGTTCGAGACGCCGCCGATGCGCTGCGCGTGTTCGCCAAGGCGTCGGGCACGCCGACGGTGATCGTGGGGCACGTCACGAAAGGCGGGGGGATCGCGGGTCCCAAGACGCTAGAGCACATGGTCGACGTGGTGCTCGATTTCGGGGGCCGCGAGGATGCGCGCATCCTCCGCGCGACCAAGAACCGCTTCGGACGCGTCGGCGAACTCGCGGTGTTTCGGATGTCGGGTGCCGGCCTCGTGCCCGTGACGGATCCCGGCCGGGCCTCGCTCGGCGAGCGAGCGGTGGGGCCGGGATCGGCGCTCACGGTGACCGTCGAGGGCGCCCGACCTCTCGTGCTCGAGGTCCAGGCGCTGACGACCGGCTCGAGCCAGCCCGCCCCGCGCCGCATGACGACCGGGTTCTCCTCGCGCCGCCTGGCGATGCTTCTGGCGGTCCTCCAGAGAAGAGGCGGAATCGCGCTCGATCGCAGCGAGGTGTTCGTGAACGTCGTGGGGGGATTCCGC
>Ga0114931_10005355_pt1 | contig 15849 bp, 14 predicted proteins | sample 2SBtaG_FD_89579 | JGI IMG/M metagenome (GOLD analysis project Ga0114931, IMG submission 89579) | Deep subsurface microbial communities from Kolumbo volcano to uncover new lineages of life (NeLLi) - 2SBTROV14_V59a metaG | ecosystem: Environmental > Aquatic > Marine > Volcanic | place: Kolumbo...
CCGAACCCGACTCGTCTCGTCGAGGCGCTCGGCGAGACTGCGCGTGAATCCGGCCGGCATGTGCTGGGCGATCACCGTGGCCACGCCGGTACCCACCGGCAACGCCGGTACGAGCTCCGCCAGCGCCCGCGGCCCTCCCGTGCTCGACCCGATGGCGACCAGGCACTCCACCCGTCCCGCCCGCCCGTCGGTGCCCCTCCCCACCCGATCGAGGCGGGCCAGCACCGGCACCCGTTCAACCTCAGCGGATCGGGCGGCATCCAGGGCATGGAGCAGCGCGGTCGCCATCCCGCGCACCGCCCGACGCGAGTGTTCGGTCGGCTTGGCCACCACCTCGACGGCCCCGAGTTCGAGCGCCCGGATCGTCGTTCGGGCGTCGGGACCCGCGTGGGCACTCACCACCACGATCGGCCTGGGCGTCTCGCTCATGATGTACCCGATCGTCTGGAGCCCGTCGAGTTCGGGCATCTCGATGTCCATCGTGACGATGTCGGGAGCGAGTTGGTGGATCTTCCTCAGGGCATCCATACCGTCCCGCGCCGTCCCGACCACCCGATAGCGGCCGGACTCCGACACGATATCGCTCAGGACGCGCCGGAGCAGCGCGCTGTCATCGACCACGAGCACGCCGGGCACCGGCCCCGCCGACTCAAACACGGCGTTCGCCCCGACCCACCGTCCGGACCGTCGCCGTCCCCTGGGCGACATCGAACACCACGGAGCGTCCGAAGTCGTCTCCGACATCCTCCCCGACGACCGGAACGCCGACCACATCGAGGGCTGCCCGAACCGCTTCCAGATTGCGTTGTCCCATGTGCCGCACGTTCGGCGGGAGCAGGTCGCGAAACATGCACGCTCCACCCACGAGTCTGGCAGTCAGCCGCTCGGGCACGGCCCCGGCCCGGCGGAGCTGGTCGACGAGGAACGGCACCGCGACGTCCGCGAACTTGGCGGGGTTGGCGGTGTCGCGGGCAAAGGAGCGATCCGGCAGGACCACGTGTACGAGTCCACCCACCCGGGCGTTCCCATCGTGCAGCAGGACGGCGATGCAACTGCCGAGGCCCAGGGCCGCGAGCCGGCCTTCGCCCCGCGCCACCGCGTATTCACCGAGTCGGACGGACAGGATGTCACGCCAGGGATTCACTGCGCCCGGTATACCCTTTCCCGTACGTTGTCGAAAACCAGCCGGGAGCGTACGGACTCGCCGAACAGCGTTTCGGTTTTCCCCAGTACCAGTCGGCCCCCCGGGCGCAGGGCATCGGCAAACCGGTGAAAGAGGTTCTCCTGGATCGGACGATCAAAATAGATAACGACATTCCGGCACACGATCAGGTCGTAGGGCGGATCGGGCGGCACATCGCGGATCAGGTCGTGAGGAGCAAACCGGACGAGTTGCCGGACCTCGGGGGCAATCACCAGCCGGTTGCCCCGGGGACGCACCCATCGCTCCCGCCAGGCGGGGGGTAATTCGGCAAACGCGGCCTCCCGATACTCGGCCTGTCGGGCCGCCTCGAGGATTTCGGGGTCGAGATCGGTGGCCAGGACGGAGGATGTGCCCGGATCCGGTCGGCCCGCGGCCCGGGCGGTCTCGAGCAGGAGCATGGCCAGCGTGTACGGTTCCTCGCCGGCCGCGCACCCCGCGGACCAGCAGCGTACCGCTCCACCTGCCTCCCATAACGCGGGCAGACACTCGAACCGCAGGTAATCCCAGACCGAGGCGTTGCGATAGAAGCTGCTGACGTTGATCGTCAGCGCGGCGAGCAGTCGGTCGAATTCTGCACCGTCGCCGTCGAGAACCGCCGCGTATTCGTCGTAGGTGTGCACCCCACAGGCCCGCATTCGCACCGCCAGCCGGCGCCGGAAACAGCTCGACTTGTAGGCGTCGCACCGGACTCCGCGGGCCCGGGCGACGCGCTCCATGACCGGAGCGAGATCGGCATCACCGACGGCGCTCATGACTGGAGCGCGTTCATCGTCTCGAGGTTCGTGCGGGCAAGCTGGTGCTCCGGGTTGCACTCCAGGGTCTTCATCCACATCGCCGCGGCGCGTTCGTGATCCATCCGCCGGTAGGCGATATTGCCCAGCTTGAAGTAGACGTCTTCGCCGAGGTCCGGGTCGAGTTGCACCGCCCGTTCGTACGCATCCCAGGCATCGTCGTACCGGGCGCGACGATAGAGCAGATCCCCGAGATTCTTGGACAGCTGCGGGAGGACGAGCCCGGCACTCACCGCCCCCCGCAATTCCTTTTCCGCCGGTTCGAGCTTACCCTGCAGCTCGAGCAGCACCGCCAGGTTATTGTGCAGGACGGCACTGCGTGGATAGGTTCGCAACCCTTCCTCCGCCACCCGCTCGGCATGGGGCAGATCGTTCACCGCCGCGGCGGTCAGCGATCGCGCCCAGTACCAGAGTTCCGGGAGGCGGGCATCGCCCACGACCTCGGCGGCGCGTTCCAGGCGACCGGCCGCCACCTCAAAGTCCTTCCGTTTCAACGCCACCACTCCCCACCCGGTCAACACCCGGGCATCCTGTCGGGCCTTGGCGGCAGCGTCCCCGAACAGTTCATCGGCCCGCTCCAGGTCTCCGAGCTGTTCCGTGCACAGGGCCAGATTGCAGAGGACGTTGGGAGTGACCCCGCCGATCTCGATGACGCGGTTGAACGATTCGACCGCCTCGGTCCACTGCTCCTGGCGTGCGGCCACCAGACCAAGGTAGAAATGCGCCTGCGCGGACCGGGGGGCGAGTTCCACGACCCGCCGGAACTCCCGCGTCGCTTCCTCGAACATGCCGGTACGGTAGAAGGCCACCCCGAGGTTGCGGTGCTCGTCCACCTTGACCTCGGTCGCGTGCGTGGCACGCACCGGCTCGCTGACCCGGACCCGATGGGCGAACCCCGCCGTGATGAACCCGTACAGTGCCTTGCCCACCTCGAATTCGCTGAGGCCGCAGGCCTCCACCACGGCAGAGACGTCCCGTTCACCGTCGACCAGATCGATGATGGCCCGCTGCGTCTCGGTCAGATCCACCTCGGGATCGTCGAGTCGCTCGCGGTCAAGGGCAAAGACGATATCGAACGACGGGATCTTCTTTTCGATCAGACTCCATTCGTCGATGCGACGGGCACCCTCCAGCAACAGCGACTCGGGGTTGATCGACAACGGAAAGTCGGGCTGCTCCGGGCGGACGTCCACCTCGAACTGGAAGCTGCCGCGGGTCCAGGTGAACAGGTAGTAGATCGCCTCTTCCACCTGAACGCGCATGTAGGCCTCGAGCGCTTCCCGGCTCAGTGCCCCAAGTTCCACCAGGATCTCGCCGAGGCGCTTGTCCCGGTCGGCACCCTGGCGTTGGACGGCCTCGTCGAGCTGCTTCTTGGTGATGCGTCCACTGTTGAGCAGGATGTCGCCGAGGCGATCGCGGCGATTCACGATCGACGCGTAGGAGATGCGCCCGCGATCGAAATAGATGTACCCCAGATTGGTTCGGTCGGTGAGCGAGAGGCACCCGGTCTTCTGCCCCAGCGCCAGGAGCTGAAGCACATCCGGCAGCGACGCCTCCTTGAGACTGCCCTTGATCGCCATCAGCCGAGATCCTCGATAATCCGGTCCGCGGGATTGGGCCAGTCCCAGACGACCTTCTCCCGGCTCTCCACCCCGCCCGACGGAGCGACGACGACACCGCTGGTGCGCGCCGGTCGCCCTGCCGCGGCCGGGCCCTCGAGCACCTCACGCGCGATCCCGACCGAGGGCGCCGCCCCCTTGGCGTCGGCCGTGGTCAGGATCTTCTGGGCCAGGCCGAGGAGGGAGCGTACCGACTCCACGGGCTGATGGGCCAGGTAGCTCACCAACTCTTCATCGGCCCGTCCCACCCGGGCCATGAACTGTCGGACGAGCACATCGCGTCGCAAGGTTTCGTCCGGGACGTCCAGGCCGGCGACGAGCCCGCCTTCCAGGCGCGAGACGAGGCGATCGTTGAGACCGTTGACCTCCCGCGGAGGGAGGGTCGACGTGAACACGAGTTGGCGATCGGCCTCGAGCAGCGCATTGAACAGAAAGAACAGTTCGTCCTGGGCGCGGTCACTCGCGCCGAGCAGGTCCACGTTGTCGAGGAGGAAGGCATGGGCTCGCCGGTACCGCGCCCGCCAGGTGGGGATCCGGTTGTCGTCGATGGCCTGGACCAGTTCGTCCATGAAGCTCTGGGCGGACACGCAGGCCACCCACCCGACCGGTCGCCCGCGCGCCAACTCCCGGCCGATCCCGTGGAGGAGGTGGGTCTTGCCGATCCCCGAGGGACCGACCAGTACCAGCGGGTTGTACTGCACGCCCGGTTCCTCGATGATGGTCTTCGCCGCCTGCAGGGCAACCCGCGTCGATCCCGATTCCACGAAATCCCGCAGGGCAAATGCCTCGGACGGCGCCGGCGGCGGTTCGAACGTCGCCTCCGCCCGCTGCACCGCCTCCTCCGCTTCGGCGAGCGCTTCAGGGTCCCGGAACACCGGGTCCCCCGCCCGTTCCGGGTCGCACTCGGCCATCTGATGCTGCAGGGTCCTGAGCGTGGCGATATCCCGCTCGAACGCCCGGATGGTGGCATCGGGGTCCTCGGCTCCGCGTTCGAGCAACCTCTCGAGCCGATCGGTCCGATACCCCTTCGCCGACCAGTGGTTGATGGCGTCGCGTACCCGGCCCTGCCACCGGTCCATCTGTTCCTCGACGGTGCGGGTGACCTCGCTGAGGAACAGCCCGAACTCGTCGCCGGTGTCGTCCGCCTGCCCCATCCCGGCGGACGAATCGATGACCACCGGGGGGGGCTCGGGCTCCGGATCGGCCACGACGATTCCTTCCGGCAGATCCGGTAATACCTCGAGGTCCGGCGGCTCGGGTCCGGGCGGCATCGACCCGCGGCGGGCCCCACCCTCCGCCCCCCCGTCGAGCAGCGCGCGGGCGGCCTCTGGCGTGAGCGGGTGCTCGCTCACCGCCTGAAAGGCGATGAGGCGGTTCAGGACCCCCAGCAGTTCCCGGACGTTGGTGGTCTCTCCCTCGGCCACCACCCGGAGGACATCCCGTCCGAGTTCCACGCCCCGTTCATCGGCCCGGCGGTTCAGGATGGCGAGCCGGGTTTCGAGATCGGGCGGCCCGATGTCGATCACCAGTCCCCCGGCCAGGGTCGCGAGCAACCGATCGTCGAGGTCGGCGATCTCCGACGGCGGGCGGTCGCTGCTCAGGACGACCTGGGATCCCGCTTCCTGCAACTCGGCCGTAAAGCGCAGCAACTCGGTCTGCAACTCCCGCCGATGGGCGAGGAACTGGACATCGTCGATCAACAGTACGCCCGCCGACTTGTACCGCTCATGAAACGCGTCCGTGTCACCGGCCGACACCGCGGCATGATACGCCTCCACGAACTCGTCGAGCGTCACGTACTCCACCACCAGCGACGGGGAGAGCTGGCGGGCCGCCTGGCCGATCGCCATCAGCAGGTGCGTCTTGCCCAGGCCGGTATCGCTGTAGACGAACAGCGGGTTGTGGGCCGTTGCCGGATGGTCGGCCACGGAACGCGCGGCCGCCACCGCCAGGCGGTTCCCCGCCCCGACGACAAGCGTGTCGAACGTATACCGCGGGTTCAGATCGGCGGTCACGGCGCCGGGTCCTCACTTAATTTCCGCAGCACGGCTTCGGAAACGGCCTTCAGGGTTTCGAATACCCCGAATCCTTCGAGCGCATCTGCGGTCAGGGCCGGCGCCGCGCGGAAGTTCAGGGCGTCCTCGAGTTCTTCCTCCGACAGGATCAGTTCGGAGGGGAGTCCCTGCTTGTTGTACTGCATGACGAGGGGGAGGGTCCGGACGTCCACGCCCTGTTCCAGCAGGTTCTGCTGGAGATTCTGGAGGCTCTCGATATTCTCGTCGAGTTGGCGCGCCTGGCTGTCGGCCACGAACACCACCCCGTCGGCCCCCTGGAGCACCAGCTTTCGGGTAGCATTGTAGTAGACCTGGCCCGGTACCGTATACAGCTGGAACCGCGTCGTGAATCCCGAGATCGACCCCAGTTCGAGCGGCAGGAAATCGAAGAACAACGTTCGATCGGACTGCGTGGCCAGCGAGACCATCCGCCCCCGACGGTTGCTCGGCACGCGGTCGAACACGTACTGCAGGTTGGTCGTCTTCCCGGACCGTCCCGGGCCGTAGTAGACGATCTTGCAGGTGATTTCCCGGGTCGTGAAGTTGATCAGCGACATGGTCTAGGTCTCAAACAGGGCTGCGAGACTCGCATTGAGATCCCGTTCGAAGTCGGCCGCCAGCACCTGCGTCCGCGGTTCCGGTTCGGGACACACCTCAACGATTTCCTCAACGAATTCTTCATAGAACAGCTTGACCAGACCCAACGACGACTCCCGGCCGTAGATGGCGAGCAGGACCAGCGAGTCGAGCGGCGTGTCGAACGCTGCCAGAAACACGCCATATCCGCGACCCTGGTGTCCGAGCTCGGCAAAGCGTGGCTCGGAGAGCATACGGGCAATTTCACCCGTCGACGAGACAATGGCCGCTCCCAGAGCCGCCGCGGACATGACGTCGACGGCCCGGGTAAACCCGTGTTGCGCGAACACCTGTCCGGCCGGCGTCATGAGCAAGGCGAGCCGGGCCCCGGCCTCCGAGATGAAGTGCTCGAGAGGCGCCGCCGTCCAGGGCTGCACCGCCACCGTGCGGCTCACCGCACCACCTCACCCGCCCGGAGCATCTCGAGCCGGATCAACCCCACGTTGGCCCCGGCTTCCGCCAGCGCAACCACCAGGAGCTCCTCGTTCACGGCCAGCGCCAGCACCAGACCGCCCTCCGCCTGGAGGTGCACGAACTGCGCCCGCCCCGCCCCCGCCTCTCCGGTGGCCAGTCCCACCCGGGAAAACAGACTTGCGGTCAACGCGGCAACCGCATTGCCCCGCACATCCTCCATCAGGGTGTCGGCAACGATCAGTCCGTCATCCCGGGTCACCACGAGCGCCCCTCGCACCCCGCGTACGCGGGTGATGGCATCCAGCGCTCCCCGGAAGGCCTCCGTCCCGATCGTCACGGCCGTTGGGCCTCCAGCCACTCGCGCGCGGCATCGTGGGCCTTGGCCGCGAGAAAGGCCAGCCGGCCCGGCGGAATGCTGCGTTCCCGCATGACCAGCAGCCGGGTGTCTTCGGTGGGCGCCGTGACGTGGAGGTTGTCGAGTTCCCCTTCGGCGATCAACCACTCCCAGCGGCCCAGTCGCAACAATCTGGCGGCCCGAACCGCCTCCTGGGTCACGCCGGTGAGGTAGGCGGCGACCTCGTCCGCTACCGACCGCCCGTCGCGCTGAAGGGTTCCCCCGAGCACCCGTCCCCGCCGGTCAATGAGGAGCATCCCCGCCTCGGTGGCATCGAGACGCTCGAACACCGCAGGTACGACCTGTTCCGCCTCCGCTTCCTCGACCGTGGTCCGCACGATCCGCAGGGCCTCGATCACCCCCGGTTCCGCAGGATCGGCCGCCAGGGCGGTCTCCAGGTGATCGAGGGCCGCGTCGAGGTCGCCCTCGGCATACGCCAGGAACCCGAGCCCCTTGTGCGCTCCCGGGTAGCGCCCCTCCACGGCGAGGATACTCTCCCACACCTGCCGCGCCTCCGCCGGATGTCCGCGGTCGACCAGTACCCGCGCGTACAGATCCCGCGCCTCGGGCAGATCCGGGTACCGATCCAGACCGGCGAGCGCCACACTCTCGGCAGCCTCGAGGTCGCCCCGGTGCCGGAGCTGCTCCCCCAACCGGAGAAAGACGAGGCTGTCCGGGTCGCGGGCAAACTCCTGGGCCATGGCCCGCACCGCGTCAGCCATCGGTGCCCCGCAGGTAGGTCTCCAGGATCCGGGCCGCCTGCACCGCTTCCTCCACACGCCCCCCGTGGTCTCCGTTCCCACCCGTCTGCTCGCTCAACTTGATCCACCGTGTCCACCATGCGGTGGCTTCCCCGAACTTGCCCTGGCGGGCCAGGGCGTCGCCCAGGCGTCGGTGGGCCGCCGTCATCAATGAGTCGAGCCGCAAGGCCCGCCGGAAGTGTTCCTCCGCGGAGGCGGCCTGACCCTCCCGGAAGTAGATGTCGCCGGACAGAACGTAGAGCCGCGCCTCGTGTGGATAGGCCCCGAGCGCCGCCTCGACGATGCTCCGGGCCCCGACGATGTCATCGTCGGCGAGCCGGCGCCGAGCGTTCTCGAGGAGATCCTCCAGCGACGCGGCCCCGGTCGCCGGTGTTTCCGACCCTCCTCCGGGATCGTGGAGACTCACGACCCCGGCCGCTTCCATGCCGAAGATCGTCCGGGCCACGTCGAATTCGGACCGCGCCAGCGCGTTGGCAATCTCCCGCAGGTTGCGCTCCCCATCGACCAGGGCCAGCACCTCCCACTCTGACGGCAGCAGGTCGAGCGCTCCGCCCTCGTTCTCGCCCCCGGGGGCGAGGACCGGGACGACCCCGACGTGAGGGACCTTCCGTTCCATGCGCGACCATTCGTCGATCCGTCGCGCCCCTTCCATCAGGAGCGACTCGATACGAATGTGGGTCAGGGCATCGCCGGGAACGTCGTCGACCGACTCCTCGGTGAAGGAGAAGTACCCCTCCTGCCAGTTCATCATCTCGAAGATGACTTCCTCGATCTGGAACTTGATCTGGCGATCGAGTTCGGCGGCATGAATGGCGCCCATCTCCACCAGCACGTCGCCGATGCGACGCCCATCCCCCCGCTCGTCCTGCAGGCGCCGGGCCCCCTCGAGATCCGCCTCCGAGATCTTGCCCGCCCGCACCAGCAGATTCCCCAGCGGGTGGGGATTGCTCTGGATCTCGGCGTACACCACCGCCCCCTGCCGGAACCAGACCGCCCCCTGATTGTGGCGTAACGCCGACGTCAGACGCAGCACACCCGTCTTGCGATTGAGATCGAGCAGCTGGAAGACATCGTGGATACCCAGTTCCCGGAGCGGTCCTTCGATCGCCATCTCAGGCAGCCTCCGATCCGAGGATGTGTTTCAGATCTTCCGCAGACCGGATGTGCCGGCGGGCTTCCTTGGCAAACCGGCCCGATGCGTCCAGGGCCAGCACCCGACGCCACGCCGCCACCGCCTGGGGATACCGCCGCCCCTTGGCCAGGGCGATCCCGATGTAATACAGCGCCTCCACGTTCCTGGCGTCGTGGGCCAGAATCCGCCGGAACACCTCAAACGCCTCGCGGATCCGACCGTCCGCCATCAGAGCCCGCCCCAGCACCAGCAATGCGGATATTTCCCCTGGATTCGTCGCCAGCAGATCCACCAGCACATTGACCGCCTGACCCGCCATCTCCCGCCGCAGGTAAAGCCGGGCCAGGGCGACCGCAGCCTCCGCAAAGGTCGGCTGGGCATCGAGGGCCGCCTGATAGGCCGCCTCCGCCGCTTTCCAGTCCTCCCGCACCTCATGCAGCTGCCCGAGGCTCAACAACAACGGCATGAGTCCCGGGTCCAGCGTCAGCGCATCCTCGTAGGCGCGGCGCGCCACATCGTACTCGCCCATACTCACCGCGATGGCGCCCTCGATCTTCAGGATGTCGGCCCGCTGCGGCGCTCGCCGCCGGGCCCGATCGAGAGCCTGGAGCGCCTCCGCCGTATCGTTGTTGGCCAGGAGCGCCTCCGCCAGCACGATCAGGACCTCGACGTCATCGGGGTAGCGGCTGGACAGGGCCACGCAACGGGTCACGGCGTCGGCCGGACGGTCGAGGGCCAGCAGGGCTCGAACCTCGCCAAGGCCGGCATCCACGCCGGGACGGAGCTGGTCAGCGGCCCGGAACCGTTCGAGCGCTTCGCCGTGAAGCCCGCGGAGCGCGAAGATCCGGCCGAGCAGGGTCTGGGCCTCCGCGGTATCGCCGCCGCGCATCATCGCCCGATTGGCCTCGCCCGCCGCGAGATCCAGGAGCCCCTTCGAGAGGTAGTCCCGCGCCAGGGCGAAGGGATCGTCGACGGTGGGACCGGTATCCGGCGGCGCGGAAGGCGTGAGCTGCGCGAAGAACTCGTCGAGCATCGATCCGTCGAAATCGAAGTCCTTCGACGCCTGCAACGCCACGTCGGCCGAGATCTCGGGAACGACCGAAATGGACGCGTCCTCGTAATGGAGATCGATGGCGAGCCGGAACTTCTGCGGCACGTAGTAGGGATCGAGCGTCTGGGCCCGGGTCACCGCCCGCAACGCCGCCTCGTAGTCGGCCAGGGCGGACAGCGCAAAACTCAGATTGTAGTGGGCCTCGGCCGAGTCGGGATTGCACTCGACGGCCCGGGCGAAGGCGTTCCGCGCCCCCTCGTGACGTTCCAGCTCCATCAGCACGAGTCCCAGCCCGTTCCACGCTTCGGCCGAGGAGTCGCACGTGTCGATCACCTGCCGATACGTCTGCGCGGCCAGTTTGAGCCGCCCCGAGGTGAAGAAGAGGTGCGCCAGGTTGAGCCGGGGGGTGTCGAGACCCGGATCGGTGGCGGCCGCGTTCCGGAACGCCTCGAGCGCATCCCGCCCCTTCCCCTGCTGCGCGAGCGTGACGGCCAGGTTGTTGTACGCCAGGGCGTAGTCGTTATCCAGGGCCAGCGCCCGTTCGTACGACTCGATCGCTTCGGTCAGCCGTCCCAGCTGGTGCAGCACCACCCCGCGTTCGTTCCGCAGCTTGGGCAGGTCGGGGCCCTCGGTCAACAACCGATCGTACAGCTCGAGGGCCTCCACGTACTGGCGCTTGAGCAGATGGACCTCGGCCATGGCCTGATGCAGCCGCTGCGGATCCTCGCCCGCGTCGAGTCCGAGCCGGAACTCCCGAAGCGCGTCCGTATAATACCCCTGCCGCCGAAACGCGAGCCCGAGATTGTAGTGGGCGAGCGCATTCGCCCCGGCTCCGTCGTCTTCCGCCCCCTGGCCCGGCAACTGGAAGGTGGCGCTCGGCCGATCCCCCCGATACCGCTCGAGCGCGAGGTTGGTCTGGACCCGCCCGAACGAGGGGTTCAGCTCGATGGCGCGACGGGTAGCATCGCGGGCTTCTTCGTGCCGCCCCAGGTCGCCGAGCAGAAACGCAATCAGATAATGGGCTTCCGCGTTGTCCGGGTTCAGCTCGGTCGACCGGGTCAGTTCCCGGAGCGCTTCAGGGCGTCGGCCCTGATTGTAGAGTGCCTCGCCGAGGTAGAAATGCCCGACGCTGCTGTCGGGATCGACCTCTACGGCGCGGGTAAACCAGTCCACCGCCGCCGGGATGTTCCCGCGATGATGTTCGGCCAGACCGATCTGCGTCATCGCGGCCACATCGTTGGGGTCGCGGTTGATGATCTCGAGGAACTGCTCGATGGCCAGGTCGGGCTGGTTCAGGGAGGCATAGGCCCGACCCAACTCCCAGCGGGTGTCCCGGTCCTCCGGATCGGCCCGGAGGCGGGCCTGAAGCGTGGCGATCCGCTGATCGTAGTACCCCGATTCGTTGTACGCGATCTCCAGGTTCTCCTGGGCCACGCGCATCTTCGGATCGAGTTCGAGCGCACCGCGGAACTGCTCGATCGCCTCGTCGATCAGCCCCTTGCGGAAATACAGGACGCCGAGGTTGTTGTGGGCCCCGGCATCAGAGGGATCGATCCGCCGGGCGAACGACCGAAGGACCTCCGCGTCACGCTCCGACAGCGTCTGCCCACTCATCCATCAACTCACCCGGATGGCGTCGAAGATGGCCTGGAGCGACGGCACGTCGGGTAGAAGCAGGAAGTGGCCCATCAGCGAACGATTGGCATCCCGGAAGACGAACTCGGTTTCCACGCACAGCACGTACTCCCGTTCGCCCTCCGAACCGAAGTCGAGCAGAGCCGACGTCATGACCGCTCCCGCGAGATCCACCTCCAGACTCGGCACCGACGGGAGCAGCATCATGCCCATGAAATCCGACAGGGCGTTCATGTAGGCTCCCCCCAGGATGTTGCCGGCCTCTTTCAGGCTGGACTCCTCGAGCACATCGAAGGTGGTCGTGGTCCCCGGTTCCTTTCGCAACAACAGGTCGCACAGAGTCCGGGCGTCGTGATCGGGCATGAGGAGCAGGGTCCGGCCGGTCAGATCACCGAGCATGTGCATCATGACGGCCGCCACCACCTGATCGGCGTCGCCCAGCAGTTCGGCAACGTCCTCGATCCGCGCCACGTTGATCTCGGGAACGCTGATCATGATTCGCCGGTCGGTCAGCTGGGACAACGCGGTGGCGGCATGGCCCGCACCGATATTGGCCACCTCACGAAGCGCGTCCAGCTGCAGGGCCTTCAATTCTCGAACGTCTTCCATCCCGGCCTCCCTAGAGGAGTCTCGCGGCATCAAGAATGAATATCGGCCGCCCGTCACCCAGGATCGTGGCCCCACCGAAGATAGGGGCGGTGCCCACCGGTGCGCGGAAACTCTTGACCACGATCTCGCGCTGGCTGCTGACCCGGTCCACCACCACCCCCGAGCGGCGCTCCCCCACCGCTACCACGATCACCGGCTGGCTACGGGGCCCCTGGCCCTCGACATCGACGAGATGCCGCAGCCGGCGCAGCGGCACCACCTCGTCCCGCAGGACAATCGATTCGGCCCCTTCGACCTCGGTCACGGCAACCTGGTCGAGATCCAGCGTTTCTTCGACATGGGTCAGCGGCAACGCGTACTGTTCCTCCGCCACGTCGGCCACCAGGGCCGGCACGATGGCCAGGGTCGGCGGAAGCCGCAGCGTGAACGTCGTGCCTCGTCCCGGTCGGGTGGCCATCTCCACCGACCCTCCGAGCCGGCGCATCCGGGTCACAACCACATCGATCCCCACCCCGCGTCCCGAAACATCGGATACCCCGGACGCGGTCGAGAAACCGGGCGCGGCGATCAGCCGCAGCAGATCGTCATCACTCAGACTGCCGACCTCGCCCTCCACCAGCCCCTTCGCCCGGGCCTGGGCCAGAATCCGCCCGGCATCGAGACCACGCCCATCGTCAGCCACCCGGATGACCACGGTCGATCGTTCCCGGGCCGCGGACAGGACGATGGTGGCCTCCGCCGGTTTGCCCGCCGCCTCTCGTTCCTCCGGGGTCTCGATGCCGTGGTCCACCGCATTCCGGAGCAGGTGGACCAGCGGATCGCCCAGCTCGTCGAGCAGCGCGCGATCCAGCTCGATCTCTTTCCCTTCAACCCGCAGCGACACCCGTTTGCCCAGCTGCCGCGCGACATCGCGCACCAGCCGCGGAAACCGGTCGAAGATCTGCCAGCCGGGGGTCATCCTGGCCTCGATGATCTCGGTCTGGAGGTCGTGGGTCAGGTGGGAAACCTGCACCGCCACGTCCTCCAGTTCAGGATCGGCACGCCGGGCGCTCAACTCGACGAGTTCTCCCCGGACCGTCACCATCTCTCCGATCAGGTTCATCAGCGTGTCGAGCCGCCGAAGGTCCACCCGCAGGTGGCGGGTCCGGCCGGTGGGGGCTTCATTGGCCGGAGCCTCGGGGGCCTCCGAAGCCCGGAGCATGACCACCTCGCTCACGTCCCCCGCCCGGCGAATCTCCTCCTCGAGTTGCTCGTCCGACCGGTCGGTGTCGACCTGGAACTCGAAGTGCCCGTCGAAGGTATCGCTCTCGATGGCGGCCGGGGCGGGTTGGATACCGAATACGGGACCGAGGGCCTGAACGCGGGACAGCACGATCAGGGCGCGGGCGCCCTTGAGGGCCGCGTCCGGTCTGATCACCACCCGCACGGTGCGGCCCCCGAGTGTTGGAGAGGTGATGGCCGGCAGGGACACGCGGTCGGCCGACTCCGGCTCGTCGGCCGGAGCAAGCTCGACAGCCACGGCGTCCAGCTGCGCAACGAGTTCGGACGGATCGAAGCCCGGTTTTGCCCCCCCTACCGCGGCCTCGACGCCTTCCTCCAGCGCATCCGCGGCCCGGAACAGCAGATCGAGCACCTCGGGTGAAACCGGCGCGGGATGCCGGCGATACCGATCGAGGAGGGTCTCGACCCGGTGGCTGATCGTGGCCACGCCCAGGTAGCCCATCGTGGCGGCCATCCCCTTGATGTTGTGGACCGCCCGGAACATGGGCGTCACAGGCTCGGGCGAGGTCGGGTCCCGCTCCCAGGCCAGGAGCTGCTGATTGATTTGGGTGAGGTGTTCGCGGCTCTCTTCGAGAAAGATCTCCGCGTAGCGGGACGGGTCCATGTTACCCGATGACCCGTTGCACTGCCTCCAGGACCCTGGACGGCTGGAACGGCTTCACGACGAAATCCTTGGCCCCGGCCTGAATCGCCTCGACCACCAGCGCCTGTTGACCCATGGCGCTGCACATCAGGATCTTCGCGTTGGGATCGATCTTGACGATCTCGCGGACCGCGTCGATTCCCCCCATGTCCGGCATCACGATATCCATCGTGACCAGATCCGGTTTGAGTTCCTTGAATCGCTCGACTGCCTGCGTTCCCGTCTCAGCCTCCCCGATGACCTCGTAATCAGCTTGGGTCAGGATATCGCCAATCATGGTCCTCATGAAGATGGCATCATCACAGACCAACACAGTGTGGCTCACGACCCTCACTCTCCTCGCGGCAGAACCCAGTTGAGCAGCGCTTCGGCATCGACGACGACACAGGTGTCACCCCCGCATCGGGCAACCCCCCGGACGAATCGGGAATCCATTCCCGTCAGATCCTCACGCTCGGCGATATCCTCCTGCAACACGGGCACGAGATCGAGGACCTCGGTAACCCCGAGCCCGATGCTCCGTCCATCAGCTTCCAGTAACACCACGGATTGGTGGTCCCGTCCGACCCCATCCCCGGTCACTCGACCGCCATCCACCAGCGTGACGAGCTGACCCCGAACATTGATCATGCCGAGGACGCCGGAGGGCGTCCCGGGGATCCGCGTCACGGGGGACGCCGAAAGGATCTCCACCACCGAACCCGCCGCGATGGCGCAGGTCACGTCCCCGACCCGAAACAGCAGAAACCGTACCCCGGCGAGATCAACCATCGTGTTGTACGAAGCCAAGATATTCCAACACGTTAGACCGAGCAACCAATCCCGGGTCTCCGGCAGCCTCGGCAAGGCCCTTTCCCAGATCCTCGGGCCACGCCGCACGAAACTCGAGAGGGGTTCCGGTGGCGGGATGGGCAAAACGCAAGACCGCGGCGTGAAGTGCCTGACGGGGCGTGGCGGCGGCAATCCGTTCGGCTTCCCGTCGCCGGGACGGGTGGACCCGGCGGGGACCTCCCCCGCCGTAGACGGGGTCGCCGATCACCGGGTGCCCGATATGGGCCAGGTGAACGCGAATCTGGTGGGTGCGCCCGGTATCGAGGGTCACGCGGACGAGATCGCAGGTCTCGAACCGGGCCACTTCCTCCACCCGGGTGCGGGCCGGTCGGCCGGTGGCGATCACCGCCATCCGTTTGCGATCACCGGGGTGCCGCGCGATGGGGGCCTCGACCGTCCGGGGCGCCCCCCCAAGGTGTCCCCAGACCAGGGCGGCGTAGATGCGCCGGATCTCCCGCCGTTCGAGCATGCCGGCCAGGGTACGGTGCACCGGCTCGGTGCGCGCCAGCACCATGAGGCCCGAGGTATCCCGATCGAGGCGGTGGACGATCCCCGGGCGGTCTCCCGTCCCCCGCGAGAGCCGCAGGCCCCGGGCGATGAGCGCGTTGACCAAGGTGTCATCCCGGTGTCCCGGGGCGGGATGGACCACCAGCCCGGCGGGTTTGTCGATCACGAGGAGCGCCTCGTCCTCGTATACGATGTCGAGATCGACGGGGTGGGGCGGGAGGTCCCGACCCGGGGCAGGATCGGTCACGGTGACGGTCACGGTATCTCCCCGGATCAGCGTGTGACCG
>Ga0114931_10005356_pt1 | contig 15849 bp, 7 predicted proteins | sample 2SBtaG_FD_89579 | JGI IMG/M metagenome (GOLD analysis project Ga0114931, IMG submission 89579) | Deep subsurface microbial communities from Kolumbo volcano to uncover new lineages of life (NeLLi) - 2SBTROV14_V59a metaG | ecosystem: Environmental > Aquatic > Marine > Volcanic | place: Kolumbo...
CGAGTTTTTTGCGCTTTGAGCCAAGCCGCGGTCGGCTCATCGAGGGTGTTATCGGCAAGTGCGTCTGCCACAAAACATGGTTCGGTGCTGACCAGCGTCGCCATCGAAGCATCCAGCGATTGCACAAATTGTTTGCCAACTTCGACAGGGGGAATTCCTGTGCCGCTGTGCCAGTTGGCAATTACCGTTAAAGTTTCGGTACGGGTGAGCAAATCACGGTTCAACGTGAAGAGCAGGGCGCGGTTAATATCGGTGATGGGGAAGGCGTTCAGCACCATCGACAGCACGTCTTGTAAATTGTTGGCTGCGTTCAAACTTTGACTCACGTCGTATAGACGTTCGGTATTGGCCAAGGCTTGTTGCGTTTGTTTGAATAACCGGCGGTTTTCAATGTTTGCCGACAGTAGTGCAGCAATTTGGATGAAGAAGGTTTCATCCTCGGTGGTATATGTGCCCGCCTCGCCCGCGCCAACACTCAACGCGCCGACCACTTGTGTGCCCACGGTTAACGGCGCAACCATCAATGACCGGATGCCGCGCGTTTCCCATTCTTGCACATCTGCCCACACACTATTTTCAGTGTGTGGCAAAACAGCCACGTACATCCCTTCGCTCGATTTTTTGGCAGAAATGCGCTGTCGGTTTTGAATGACTACCGACCCCAGCAGCGTGTTTTCGACAGCCACAACCGCCGACAAATCCGCTGCGTCGTCAACGGCGTGAGCCATCAATTCAAGAAGATCGGTCGTACGGTTTAGCAAATACAGTTGTACCGCATCGGCACGCAAAATATCTTTGATGTGCTGCGCCGAAATGTTGAGCACCTGCCGTTCGGAATCGATATGGCTGAGCGCTTGGTTCATTTCGTTGAGCAGTGCCGGCCGCCGCGCCTGTTCGGCGAGGTTGCCCAGTGCCTGCTGGACTTCGGCAAACAGCCGGGCATTATCCAACGATAATGCGGTTTGCCCGGCAACATTCAGCATCAAAGTAATATCGTCTTCCGTCCAGCGGCGCATATCATTTTCATCATAAACTTCTATCGCGCCGAGTACCTGCCCACGCAAAACAATGGGTACTGCCAATGCCGATTTTACCCGCGCCGATACGCCGCCGGTGGCGGTTGCAGGGGCGCGGCTGATAAGCGCCTGACGCATTTCACTGCGCCACACATCGCCGGGAGTGGTAAATATATTTCCTGCACGGCGGAAAAGCTGGGCTTCTGCACCGGCTACCAACATTTTCCAATTGTCGGGCAAACGCAAGTCAATCGGTTTGGATGTGGTATCATCGGCGGGCGGAGTACCAAGCCGCGCCAACCCGTGGGTGGTATTTAACGCCAGCGAAAGTTCACGAGCAGCGGTTTTTAAGATTGTGTTTACATCGACACTGCTGGTTAATTTTGTGCCGATTTCACGGCTTAACTGTTCGCGGGCGGCACGAGATTGCGCCTCGTCCAGTAACCGTTGGTTCTCTAAACTGATGACGACTTGGTCGGCGATAGTGCGCATTTGCCGGAGGTGGTTTTCGACAAGCCCTTTTAGGGGTTGGTCGCTAAAATAACCAAGCATTCCCAGCGGGTTGCCGCGGGCATGCAAACCCAGCAGAACGCCTCCGCGCAATTTTAGCCCCCGCAAATAGCCGCGTGCCGCCGCAGAAATTTCCTCTTCTTCATCTTCTGCGTCGCGGAAAATGGTTATTGCTTGTGGGTTTTGTGCCGTGTAACGCGCTGTTACCGGGTCCCACAGTGGTACATTGACCATCTGCGGTTGTAAAACAAGTTCGTTTTTATCCACCTTCACGGCGTACACATCGCCGTGTGTGGGTGTGCCATCGCCATCGATTGTGGTAAACAGTGTGACGGCACATTGTGCCATGTTCAGCGAGACGGCAATTTGCGCTGCGCCCATTGCCACATCGGCGACATCTGCGGCGGCGCCAATGGTACGCCCGGCGCGGTACAGCGTTTCGGTTTCAAACAGCGAGGCACGCAATTCTGCCGCTTGCCGCCGTGTTTGTTCAAATAGCCGGGCACGTTCCAGCGCTTCGGTAATTTGGGTGGTAATGTCTTCCAGCAGGGCTTCTTCTTCTGCGGTTAACGGTTCTTCCGGGTCATCAACAATGCCCACCTGCCCGATTCGTGCGCCGTGAATATTGAGTGGACGGGTGATGACATTTTCGTCCGGCGCAGCAATATCATCTGCGGGCAGGGGTTTCACTGTGCCATGCCGAAATTGGTATCCGGCGGCAGTGTTCTGCTGCCGTGCCGAAAATTCACGCCAGCCATCCAGAGTGGTCAACTGTTGCAGGGTACCCAGTTCTCGCAAACGGGTTTCCATCTCCTGCCGCAGCAGTGTGCTTTCAATGGCAATTGCCACCTGCCCACAGACTTCTTCCAAAATAATTTGGTCATCCACATCCAGCAAGCCGGGAATATCGCTCTGCACATCAAGCAGCGCAAGCACGGTGTCGCCCAATTTGATGGGCACCACCAGTTCGCCCGCGGTATCGGGCAGATGCGGGTTGGGCAGCCAGTCGGGGTCGCCGCTGACATCCGACCGCAAAACGGTTTGTTTGCGCTGTGCTGCCAAACCGATGAGCCCTCGCCCAACCGGCATTTTATACGCTTCTGCCATCATCTTTGCGCCGGTGTCGCCATAACCTGCAACCAGCACAGCGGCATTCAATCCGGCGTCAAATCGCAATAATTGGACATGGTAATAGTGAAAATGCTCTTTAATTTGGGTGACAACCTGCCGATAGAGTTCTTCCAGATTGTTTGCCGTGGCGATGGCTTGATTGACCTGCGTCACCAATTGCACTTGCCGCCGTCTGCGTTCCTGCCACTCGATTTCTGCGCTGGCTAAAGCTTCTGCCTGCAAATGTTCCTGTCGAATATCGGTGAGTGAAACCCGCAAAAACGGAACGCCGTCCATTTTAACCGATTTTAAATTGACCCGCACGAACACGGGCGTTTCATTTACAGATTGCAGAACGAATTCAAAGGTTTGCGGTTGTCCCGCCAGGGCGTTTTCTTCTCTTTTAATCAGTTCGGTGACGGATTCACGGCCATCGGGCTGAAAGGCGGGCACAAAATCGGTGAATAGTTTGCCCAAGCATTCGTCTCTGCTCACGCCCAGCATATGCAACGCGGCAGCGTTGATATGCACACACTGTCCGTCACGCAGCAGGATCATCCCCTCGCTGGCGGTTTCAAATAGAAATTGGTACAAACTGTGGTCATCAGTTGTCATAGCCACATCCCTTTAACCGGTAGCATCGTTGGGCATCCGCTCATTACGCAATTGAACAAATGCCTGTCGCCCCCACGCGGTTCAGTTGCTCTGCAGAAACCCGCAACACCGAATCGACATCGGCGGCACCGCGAATTTTGGTTGTCACTTCGCGCAAAATTGTTTCGCGACGGGCGCGCACCTGTGCTTGGCGATACAGGCGTGCATTTTGAATGGCAACCGCCAAATGGTTTGCCATACTATTCATCAACATCACTTCCCGCTCGGTGTAGGCGTTGAATTGGTAACTCTGCACCGACATAACCCCCATCATGTGGTCGCCCAACATCAGCGGCACAAAAAGAAGGGTTGCCGAAGGTTCGCCTTTTTCGGAAGCAGTCTCCGGACGGCGCAAAGCGATATCCGCCACTTCATCCGGTGTACGAGAAATGAGCAGCGGTTCGCCAGAGGTGAGGACCCGGTAGATGTTGTCGTGTTCCGAGGCAGCCACATCGGGTAATTTGCGTGTTTTGCCGCCATCGTACACCAGCGGAAAGCTGAGCATTTCGGCAGCTTGGTCATACAATGCCACATAAAATGCTTCGGCGGGAACGATGCGCCGCACTTCCTGATACACCGTCTCCAAAACGTGTTCCATATCCAACTGGCGAGAGACCTCGCGCAAAACTTTGTTCACCGATGCCAGTTCACGGGTTTGCTGTTCGGTTAGGTGCAGCGTGTACAGGTTTTGGGTGGCGACCGCCGCCTGCCCTGCCAGCGACATTAAGCGCCGTGCTTCGGAATCGGTCAGGGTTAGTGATTGAGAATAACTGCCGGTGATGAACCCCACGACCTTTCCACCGACCACCAACGGCACAACCAGCAGGGTTGATGCCCCCAACTGCCCGCCAAAATACCCACGCAGCATGTGATGCAATTTACCGTTATGCGAAACTCTTTCCAGCACCAACGGCCGCTCGGTATCCAGCGCATCTACCATCGAGGCGAAAAGTTCATACGACAATCGCGGTTGGATGTGAACATCCACTTTCTCGGTTATCGCCGACACATTCAAAACCCAATTTGGTTTTTGCTCATCCGTTTTCGGTTGGTCAAAAAAGTATAACCCGACATCAATGGGGTCTTCACCCAGACGGGTGTACCGGTATACCGCCTCTAAAATTTCATCATACGATTGCGCAATCACAATATCGGCACTGGTTTCATACAGAATTTCCGCTTCGGTAAACGCAGTCTGAATTTGGTTAAACAGCCGCCGATTGTGAATGGTTGAAGCCAGAAACGAGGCGATATGCAGCAACATTTCTTCGTCGCGGATATCATAGGCATTAACGCTTTTGCTGCTGACGCTCAACACGCCGATGACTTGCTGCCCCAACACCAGCGGCGCAGCCATGGTCGACAAAAATCCTTCTGCGGCAAGCTGGCGACAATCAACATATTTGCTGCTGGTTAAAAACGGAATACCAACCAGCGTTTTTTGTTTGATAGCTGATTCCAGCATAGTGCCCACCAATGGCATACTGGTTTTCGATTGCAGTTTACCGGTTTCGCCATCGAAGGTATGCAGCTCGACCCACGCCTCTTGTTTCGGTGGTATCAATGCAATTCCGGCTCGGGCAGAATGGACAATACGCCCGATAAATTTTGCCGAAACACTCAACGCCTGGTCAAGCGTGACCGTCATGTTCAATGCCGTGCCCATCTCATTCAGCAAAATTAATCGCCGCGATTGGTCTTCGCTGCTGTGCAGTAGGCGAATGTTTTGCGATGCGACAACAATTTGCGCCGCGATTGTTTTGAAAATTGGCAATTGTTCCGGGATGAATGCATCGGGTGCATCGGCTTGAATTTCGAGCGCGCCGATGATGTGGTCAACGATGGTCATCGGTACAGCCAGCCGGGAGATGTTGTCTTTTGATGGTTCAATAATCCCGGTATGGTCTCGCGCCATCTGCGCAATCAAATCGTGCGGGTGGTCGGCGGCAATTCTGCCGCGCGCGTTGCGTTCTGTGTCTGAATATCCGGAAGTGGCCGTTAAAATAAAGGCAGGTTTGGCAGCATCTTTGTTCAAAAAGTAAATGCCCACTTTTGCCACATCAAAATTGCTGCGAATGAGGTCTGCGATTTCGTCCAACAGGTCATCCGGGTCGAATACGGTGGCGGTCAAATCGCTGATGGCGGCGACAGTTTCCAATTCTGCATTGATGATGGGGCGTGGCGCGGCGGCGGGTGTGGGCGACGGTGGTGGGGCAGCACGTGTTTCCGGTTCGGCAGCGGGTTCGAAAATATTGCCGAAATCGGAGAAAAGCCCGTCAAGTTGGTCGTTCAGGTTATGGTCGGCCATTTTGATTTAACAGCTCCTTTGCCAATGCCCGATACTGTTCGGCACTGCGCGTTTTCGGCGCGTAGGTGGTAATCGGTTTGTTAAACGCCGGGCTTTCGCGCAATTTGGTATCCACCTCGATGATGGTATCAAAAAGCATGGGTTTGATTTCGTTTTGCAACTGGTTCAAAATTACGCGGCAAATTTTGTTTCGCCGGCCGTACATCGTTACCAGCACCCGATAGCGTAAATCGGGGTTGGTGCGCTGTTGGACGAGTTTTGCCAAATTACCGAGTTGTTTCAGCGACAGTGATGCGTAATATTCTGCCTGCACGGGGATGATGAGCAAATCGGCGGCAGTCAGCGCATTGAGTGTCAGTGGCCCCATCGAAGGCGGGCTGTCAATGAGCACAAAATCGTACATGCCGCTGTCAATGGCGGCGATGCGCTGTTTCAAATTAAATTCATAGCCTTCTTGCCCGTAAAGCAGTTTTTCTACCGTGGCCAGCCGCGGGGTTGCCGGGGCGATATCCAGCCCCAGCACGCTGCTTTCGCGGCTGACACTGACCAGCGACGATTTTCGCAACAGTGAATCGCCGATGTGCCGGTGCAGTTGGGCGGGGTTTACGCCCAACGACAACGAAAGGTGGGCTTGCGGGTCGAGGTCTATCATCAACACGGTGTAATTCAGTTCAGCCAGTGCGCCCCCCAGCGATAAACAGGTGGTGGTTTTTGCCACGCCGCCTTTATGGTTGTTGATGGCAATTACTTGTGTCACAGCATCACTCCTTTGCCGCGGGCTTGCCGTTCATCCGGCCATTTTCGGGCACATCAGACGGGGTGTCGGCCGGTTGAACCCCCCTGCCGGGTTGCAATTTGTCTGCGGTTCCCAGTTTGACGAATGTTCGCGCGCCGCCCAATACCCGTTCCAACTCAGAGACCGTTACGCGCATCAACGTTTCAATGTTGGGGGCGCGACGCATTTTGTCGCCAATTTCGGCAATCAATCGTTCACGACCGGCACGTTCCTGCGTTTCTTCAAACAATCGCAGGTTTTCAGCGGCTTGGGCAACCTGATAGAGTACTACTTCGATAAATTGCAGTTCATCATCTGTCCATGCTGTGCCGGTATCGCGCCCGTAAAGTTGAATATCGCCAATGGGAATTTTACCGATTTTTATGGGCGCGACCAATGCCTGTTCCAACACATCGTCTCCGGGAACAGTGACAACTGCCGGTTTATTTTGCGATAATGCTTGCTGCCTGCCCTGCCGGATGAGCGTTTCTGGCAAAGACCGGACTCCGGTACGGCTGAAGACGGCTTTGCCGCGGTGACGGCGAGCAATCCGGGTTCGGTCCCATGCTTGCAGCTGATAGTGTTCCTGCACGGCTTTCGCTTCGGCCAGCGCCGCATCCACACGTTCAAAAATGCGGATGTTCCGTATGGCGGTGGCAATTTGCGCGGCGATGGTAGTCAGCATGCTGGCGTCGCCTTCATCAAAAGCGCCAATGCGGCTTTCCTGAACATCGAGTACGCCCACCACTTCTGTATCGATAATCACCGGTACAGCCATTTCGGCATAGGTGTGTGGCAGCAACGGGTTTGGCAGCCAATCTTTTGATTCGCGGACGTTGTCAACCCAAACCACTTCGCCGGCACGGGCGGCACGCGCCACCAAACTGGTTTCGGCGGTGCGCGCGATGGCGTGCCGCTGCGCTTTCAATTGCGCCCCGGCATTGCCTGTGCCTTCTGCCACAACCAGTTCATCGGTTTGGTCATCCAGCAGATAGATATGTGCATGGTAATAACCAAAATTCGAGCGGATGTGCTCCAGCATAGTCTTCAGCAGCTCATTCAAATCCTGCCGCACCGAAAATTGCTCACTCAATTGGGTGATAGCCCGCAGCTGATTGGTTCGACGCTCTAGCTGCTGTGTCAATTGTTGCAGTTCGGTCACGTTTTCGCGTTCTTTCATCAGATTGATGAACATGTGCCGCAACCGGCTTTCGCGCAATGCAAGCACAAACGCATAAACGCCCAAAAAAAGCGGCGCTGTGTCAATAATCCACAGCAAGGGTTCCTGTTGCTGCAAAATCAGCATATTTTGCAGGGTGATGGGAAAACGTCGTGTTACCAGCAGATACAGCATCGATACCAGCGGGAAGAGCAATCCAAGCCCGATGGCTACCAACAGGTACGATACGACATATGGAATACGGGGAGGATTCGTCAGTGTTTCGGATTGATGAACCGGCCCGTGGAATATCCGGCTGAAAAAACGGCTAAACATGTGATTCCCCATCCTCATTTTCGGGTGGATTTTGTCGGGTTTCGGATGCGGCGGGGCGGTCAATGCCCAATTCCAGCACACTGTGCCGCACGCCAAGCCGCGTGCCCAACTCTTCTGCGGCGGTTTCGAGCAGCATGTCGAGGTTCGGCGCGGCGCGGAGTTTTTCGGTCACTTCGCGGATTGCCTGCTCGTGTTGCGCCCGTTTTTGCGAATGCGCCAGCAGGTTGCGGTTTTCAATTGCCGCCGCCACTTGGTTTCCGATGGCTGTCAGCAAGTTGACATCTTGTTCTGTAAAATCTCGCCCATGCATGGGGTTGATAGCGCTGAGAACCCCCAGCAGTTTGTCGTGGTAGTGCAGTGGTACTATCACTATCGAGCCGATACCCATACGCAAGCGTCGCTGCTGCTGTTCCAAACTTTCGCGCGAGTCCGGTTCGCCTTTGGGCGATAGCAGCGGCTGAACTTGCGTCAACACCCAGCCGCTCAAACTTGCCATCAGGTCATCGAAGGTTTCGGGGAGCATATCTTCTGCATCCGGCCCGACAGCTGTTTTTTGTTCAATCCGGTTGGAAATCATATCCACCGTTACCAGCATCGTCCACGTTGCCGACAGTGATTCGGCTACCATTTGGGCGACGCTGTGCAGCAGTGCCGGCAATTCGGTGATGGTGTTCAGTGTCCGGCTGACATTGTACAGTGCTTCGGTTTCGGCCAGTGTTGCCTGTGCCCGGCTGAAAAGCCGCGCATTTTGCAGTGCGACCGCCACCTGTGCCCCCAACGCGGCGTAAACCGGTACATCTTCATCGGCAAAAAACCCGACCGTATCCGCCTGCACGTCGAGTACCCCTAACACATCGCCGCCCACCGCCAGTGGCACCGCCAATTCGGCACGGGTGTGCGGCAGTAACGGGTTTTGCAGAAAATCGGTGCCGCGATGCACTCTATTCAGCACCACCGGTTCTGCCGAGCGAGCCGCCCGTGCCACCACCGACAGCGTGTTTTCCAGCGGGATGTGCCACCCTTCGGCGACCATTTGCCGCCCCACGTCTCCTGCGCCTGCCACCAACCGCAGCAATTGCCCGTCAAGCACGTAAACGTGCGCGTGGTAAAGCGAGAACGCACTTTTGGTTAAATCAACAACCCGCTGCAACAATTCGTCGGTGTCCAGCACCCGCGAAATATCGGTGCCGACCTGTGTCACGGCTTCCAATTCGGTAGCGCGGTGTGCCAGCATGGCCTCCATTTGTTTCATTCGGGAGATGTCGCGCCCAATGCCCACCAGCCCGATAATTTTACCGCCGGTATTTCGATATGGAATAATATGCTCCGACAACCAGTATTTTTCGCCGGACTGGGTGGTTATTTCCATTTCGCGCGCCATTTGGGGTTGACCGCTGCGCAAAATTTCTTGTTCCAAATCGTACCGCGCTTTTGCTTCCTCTTCCGCAAAAAAGTCAAAATCTGTTTTGCCGATTACCGCTTCTGCTGTTTTGGCTCCCAGCAGATGGGTGGCGTGTGCGGTATTGCTGCGCACATAATGCGACCGCGTATCTTTAAAATAGATGAAATCCGGTACATTTTCCATCAGTGCATTCAGCAAGTCGCGTTCTTTTGTCAGCGTTTTTTCAATTTTTTTGCGCCGCCGAATTTCTTGCCGCGATTGCTGGTATAGTTCTGCATTGGCAATTGCCGTGGCGACATGATTGGCCATAGCGCGCATCAATTTGATGTCGCGTTCAGAAAAATCGCGCTGGTCAAGCCGGTTCATCGCCGTGAGCGTACCGAGTGCTTGCTCGCCAATATGCACGGGGACCACCGCCACCGCTCCAATATTATTTTCGGCACGGCGCTGGTGAACTTTAACGCTTTCCCGGGCTTCGGGTTTATTTTTGGGAGAGAGTACCGGCTCCATTTCGCGGAGTGCCCACCCGCTCAACCCGGCGAAAAAGTCATCCGGCGAAATGTCGGTGCTGATGCCGCCACTACCGCCCGCTACCACATGCCGAATCTCGTTATCTGCCAACGTAACCAACATCACCGTATCGGCGGGCAATGCGGTTGCCACATTGTCCACAATTTTTTCCAGCATTTTCGGCAGATTATCGAACGTGTTGAGCGAGCGTGCCGCTAGATGCAACACTTTGGCTTCGGCGATGCTTTCTTTGGTTTGTTCAAACAGCGCCTCGGCTTCGGTGCGCATTGTTGCTTCTGCCTGCGATTGTTCTTTCAATCGGCGTGCAAAATCGGCAAACGATTCCGCCAACGTGTTTCCCCAATCGGTATCAGCGGTAAATTGTGGCTGATAGTCGTAATCGCCATCTTTATATGCTTTTAGTGTTCGCTCCACTTCTGCAACAAGCGCAGCAATATCCATAGGCATTCATCCAAGTTTGATGCTTTCATTATAACCGTTCTTGGCTGTTCGTAAAAATTGCCAAGCCATACTAACTCTTTCTATTTTACAATAATTATCAAAAAATTAGAAGAGCCAAAAGTACTGATTATCGTGATTTTTTGTTGACATTTCAGACTGAACGAGATTTATGCTATAATTTCTGGTGACTTCCGTAAATATTCACCCGCTAAACCTCACATTTCCCACACTCTCCCGGTTACACCTGTTCTTTGAACGAAAGGATATGTAAAATGCCTCTTGACAAGAAATTTTATATCAACACCGGTAAAGATGGTATCCTCGCCGATACCACACCGGCAGATGTGCAATCGCTGGTTGACGGCTTGCCACAGCACCCCAAATTGCTACTCCACTTTCATGGCGGGTTGGTCAGCAAAAGCGGCGCGCTGGCCAGCGCACAGCGCCTACTGCCGCAATATCAGGCGGCAGGGGCATATCCGGTTTTTTTCGCGTGGGAATCAAATTTTATCAGTGCTGTTTCGCACAACCTGCACGAAATCAATAAAGAAGCCATCTTCAAAGCGCTGGTAAAAATGCTGGTGAAATTTACTGTCGGCAAATTGCTTGATTTGGAAGGTGGAAAATCAACCGGGCAACTGCAATTGCCCACCGATATCGAAGTTGCAATTGAGCTGAAAAAAGCAGATAACGGCGCAGAACCATACGCCGAACTTTCGCCCGCCGAAAAATTGCGGGCACTGAACGATGCCGAACGCACCAATTTAGAGGCTGCACTCACCAACGACCCAAAATTCCAGCAGGCAGTCAACGAAGTGGTGGCAACTGCGGTGCCGGAACAAGCAGAACAATTGCAAAACGCAAAGGGCATTCTCACCGTTGACCGCGCCTCGGCAAAAACGCTGATGTCGCCCAACGTGGTAGAAGCCGTGCGCGCCGATGTGGAAGCCAACGCCGGAAAAGGATTGATATCCACGGCAGTGCTCATCAAACAGGCGGGCGAAATTTTGGTGCAGGTTGTCAACCGTTTCATCGAAAAACGCGACCACGGCGTGTATTGCACTGTGGTAGAAGAAATTTTGCGCCAATTTTATCTGGCAAATGTCGGCGAAAGTATATGGAACATGATGAAAAAAGAAACCGCCGATGCCTTTCAAAATGCCGGCAAAAAACCTGAACGCGGCGGTTGGTTTTTTATTGACGCTCTGAGCAAAAAAATCGAAACGGGATATAACCCCGAAATTACACTGGTGGGGCACAGCGCCGGTTCAATTTATATCTACCACCTGCTAAAATATGTCGAGCAAGCATGCACCGACCCCGACCATCCGCTGCCTGCCGATTTCCAATTCAAAAACATCATTTTAGAAGCACCCGCCATTGATATGCTGCGGTTTGCAGACATGGTGAAAAACTTGCCGCATTTGTTTGAAAATTTCCGCATGTTCACCATGAATGACGAGGGGGAAAAAGGAAAGGCGATGGTTCCGGTACTCTACCCGCGCTCGTTGCTTTACTTTGTATCGGGCGTGCTGGAAAAAGATTATACCAACCCGAAAAAACTGGCATACGACCAACCACTGGCAGGAATGCAGCGATATTATCTGGATGAAAAAACGTATGATTCGGATGAAATTATCACAACGCGAAACTTCATTTTTGCCGATAACCGGCGAGTGGTGTGGGCAAACGAAAACCGCGGCGACGGGCTGGCATCGGCGGCGGTACAGCACAGCGGTTACGCCGAAGAACCACAAACGCTGGCAAGCGTAAAACATATTGTGCAACACGGATGGGCATAAATGAACAAACAGCATTATGCGTTGGTTATCGGCATTGACCGCTACCCCGGCATTTCAGATTTGCACTCGGCGCGAAAAGATGCCGAAAGTTTCTTCAACTGGCTGATAGACCCGAAGCTCGGTGCAGTGCCCCGAAAAAACATCCGGCTCATCACCACCGACGATGCCGAAACGCCACCGGGGACACCGCGCCGCAAAGCCAAACCGGTGCGCGATCAGGTTGAAGACGCACTGTTTGAATTGTGGGATATGTGCCGCACCCACATCACCGACGAACCCGCCGACTGGTTCAACTCGCGGTTATACGTGTTCGGTTCCGGGCATGGCATCGCCCCCAACCCGCAAGAGGCGGCACTGCTGATGGCAAATGCCGGACCCGACCACTACGGCAAAAATTTTTCGTATGCCAAATATCTGTCGTGGTTTCAAAAAGCACAGTTTTTCCACGAGTTGGTCTTTTTCGCCGATTTTTGCCGCGAACGCATTGCCAACGCACCATTATTGGGACCCACATGGACAGAAATCAACAACCATAATGGCAATTTGCTCACTGTGCGCGGGCTGGCAACCTATTTCGGCGATTTGGCGTTTGAAGAAGAACCGGATGATGACGATACCGTCAACCCCGATGAACTGCGCGGGTATTTTACCAAAGCCCTGCTGGAAGGATTGAATGGGCAAGCAATTGACCCCGATACCCGGGAAATCAATTCGCAATCGCTGGCAACATACGTCACCGAGCGGGTGCGCATACTGACCAAACACCGTCCCAAACCGCAAGTGCCATTTTTTGTCGCCGAACCGGTAACGCCAACCGTCACCTTTCGCAAAAATGTACCTCCGCACGAAGCAGTGGCTCAGAGGCACACCGTTACCATCATCTTTCCACCAGATTTTGCCGCCGAAGTCGTGCTACTCGACGGAAATTTAAAAAAAATCGACACCCACTCTGCCGCCGATGGCAATTGGGTTGTCTCATTGGGCAACGGCTTGTACCGCGTTGCCCCAACCGACGGCGAAAACACCTTCGCCAACGCCGGTTTCTTTGAAATAATTGGAGCAGAACGCAATGTCGAGCTATAAAAAACAGGCAACCGTTATGCTGAAAACCGCCCGCACACCACTGGAATTGCGATTGATAAACCATCGCTTCGAAACAGTGGCGTATGGCGTTGGAACGATTAAAAAGAAAGTCGCCCCCGGGCTGTACCAAATCGAAGTCCGTTCCGGCAGCACATCCAAACGGGAATACATTGAATTGAAACCGGGCGAGATTTTTGAAAAGACCAACATCGACCTGCCCATCCAAACCATCGCACCCGTTTCCGGCGCAATCAACAGCCACGAAACCCACGGCTACCCCACCGAACACATCACCAAAACCCCAAACCGGCATTATGGCGAAGGCGGGCGGCTGGTGCTCATTTTTCGGAATGTGGGGCAAGATTACCAAAAACCAATCGATATCAGCACATTTGAATTATTGGATACCAACTTCAAGCTGATAGACGATTTGCTGCCGGAAAATGCCACAACCGATGGCGGACTCATCGGCTTTTCCGGCGACGCGAACCCCGGTGGATATGTGTTGCGCAACCGCACCGAGTGGGAGCCGAACCGCAGTACCCAAGACAAACCGATGGGCGCAGACCTGCCCATCTGGGTTGAACCGGACTGGATGACCATCGTCTTCATTCCCAATTTAGAAGACCGTTCTGTGCCATCACTGCGATTTGCTTCCATACACATGGCGCCCATATGGGCAGGCTTTTATTATGACGATGGTTCGCAGATAAACGCCGCAGTAGAGCTTGCATTGAGCGGGTTGCGTCAGGGACGTTCCGTCATCACCAAATCAATGCTGAGCATGCTGCTGAACGAAAAATTCACCAACCCGATGCTCGGCATCATCGGCGCACAAGCAATACTGTTGCAAGCAAATCCAAACTGGAATTTGTTTGACACGGTACGCAGAAATCTCAAAAAAATAATTCCCAATCATCCCGATGTGACCGCGCTATTCGTTTCCGGAAAAGAGCGGCGCGGCAACGAAAGCCGTTCGCGGGTGAAAAAGCTCGATTTCCCGCCGATGCTGGCGGAGGGGTATCGCGGCGCTATCGAACGTGATGCCGAAGAACCGGGGCTGATTGTTGGCAACTCTCTCGCCGACCAAGCCGCATCGCGTTTATACCAGCAGGGGCCGTGGACATTGTGGAAACCATTCGAATTTAGCGCCGAAACCGGCATAGACGCCTCACTTTTGGAAGACATCGCCCAAATTGAACGCATGGTTTCCAGTCCCACTACCCCACTGACGGACAATGTTTCGCAATTATGGCGTAGTGTGGAAAAAGAAGGTGCACCATCCACCGGCACACTCAGCGACCCGGAAGTACGATATGTGGCAGAGTTTATGCAGCGTACCGCACAAAATGAAAGCACACAGGGCGCGGTGCGCGGCGCAAAACAGTCATACACAGACGAATTTACAACTATAGAAATTAAAACACTGAGCAAAACCATCGGACTGCCGGTCAGTTCGGTGATGCGGGCGATAAAAACCATTACCGAGCAAGGATTTTCAAACAAAGAATGACAAGAAACGAGCGTAATTATTTTCTTGGGATAAACTGTGTTCGGGCACTGTCATTCCAGATTTCTTTGGAAAAAACGCATCCGGAATCCACGGCTATAATTTCGGATGCTCACAAAAATTTCATTGAGTTCAATAACTGAAATCCTGTTTCCAAATTGGTTCACCCTTTTATGGCAAAATTTCACATTTACATCAGTTGACAATTGTGCTAAAATTACTGTCAACTCGGATGTACATTCAAAAATATCTATCCGGGCGTTTGAATGATTCTTCTGCGGAGTTATTATATGCTGGATGTGGATGTAAATATGCCCATCAATTTAGACAGTTGGTTCAAAGAACTGGAAAGCTATCTCTCCCCTGCTGAAATTGAGCAAATTAAAGCAGCGTATGTTGTGGCATCGAAAGCACACGCCGAACAAAAACGCGCTTCCGGCGAACCATACATCACCCATTGCATCACTGTGGCTCAAATGCTGGCTGACCTGAAAATGGATGCCGAAGTGATCACCGCTGCACTGCTACACGATGTCCCGGAAGACACCGAAATTACCCTGCAAGAAATAGAAGACCAATTTGGACCAACCGTTGCCAAACTTGTCGATGGTGTCACCAAATTGAAACAGGCTTCGGAGCAAAAAGGCACACCCCAATCCCGCCGTCGAGAGTTGCAGCAAACGGAAAATCTGCGCAAAATGTTCCTCGCCATCGGCGAAGATGTGCGGGTGGTGCTGATAAAACTCGCCGACCGCTTGCACAACATCCGCACCCTCGGTTCACTGCCGGAACACAAGCGAAAACGCATCGCGCAAGAAACGCTCGATATTTTTGCCCCCCTTGCCAACCGGCTGGGGATGCAATCCTTCAAATCAGAGTTGGAAGACCACGCCTTTAAACATTTACATCCCACCGAGTACCATTACATCGCTCGCCAGCGCGAAGTGCAGCGCATCCACGCCGAAAAATTTGCCAACCGCATCGCCAAAGAATTGCAAGATGCGCTGGAAGAGGCTGGCATCGACGCGCAACTATATTGGCGCACAAAACATTTGTACAGCATTTACCAAAAAATGCAGCGCAAAGAAGTTGACATCACCCAAATTTTCGACATCACCGCATTGCGGGTAATCGTCAATTCAATTAGAGACTGTTACGCCGCGTTGGGTGTGGTACACACCAAATGGCGGCCCATTCCGCAGGAATTTGACG
>Ga0114931_10005357_pt1 | contig 15847 bp, 17 predicted proteins | sample 2SBtaG_FD_89579 | JGI IMG/M metagenome (GOLD analysis project Ga0114931, IMG submission 89579) | Deep subsurface microbial communities from Kolumbo volcano to uncover new lineages of life (NeLLi) - 2SBTROV14_V59a metaG | ecosystem: Environmental > Aquatic > Marine > Volcanic | place: Kolumbo...
CTTAGGTAGTAAAAGGATAAATGGATAGTCTAATTTGAATATCGGAATGCCGCCATGAACCTTGACGTTAAAGTATTGTCGTTTGATTTTTCCGACAGGATTGAATAAACTGCACCTTTATGGAATTATCATCGCTATTTTGCAAAGTGTGCAAAAGATGGAACACCGATAAGACGGAATTAGCCGATCTGAACAGAAAGAGTGAGTCAAAATAGATTGAATTTTTTTGAATTGTCTAAGTTGTGCCCTTGTTCTTATCAAAATCAGGCCAGTGGTAATCAGGTCTATCCGTCGCATCCTTGTTCTATTCATTTGTGGCGGCTTCGCTGCGCCAGGAAAAGGTGAGTCTGTTGCATCGCAAGGAGTCAAAACTGTACCTCTATCTGGCTTTGGCGCTCTTGTCTGAGCTTGGCTACCTGGCTATTGGCTCACGAGGAGACTTGCGGCCACACATATCCTTTTACCTCTCATGCTATGCTGCTTTGTTCTTACTTTATGTAATCTCCATTCGCATTTTTTTCCTACGAAGCCAGGATGAGCAACAGAGCCATCTCGCAAAGAGAGATTCTACTTCAACTGTCATGACGTGGCTAATTGAATTCTTCCAAAGAACGCGGATAGCGCACGATGTTTCGAGTCAGGATTTGTTGCCCATTGGGATTATTTTCGCCATTCTGTTTCGCTTGACACTGCTCTTTACGACCCCAAGTCTATCCGACGATATTTACCGCTATGTTTGGGACGGGCGTGTCGCGGACAGTGGCATCAATCCTTATCTGTATGCGCCAGAAGCAGAACAACTGTCGCATTTGCGTGATTCGAGGATTTATCCGAATATTAACCACAAGGAAATCCCGACCGTCTATCCACCGGTCAGTCAGTTGGTTTACCGGGGAATTGCTGCTCTGGGCGGTGGCGTGTCAGAATTTAAGGCTGCATTCGTAATCCTGGATCTGCTCAACATTCTCTTGTTGGTCTTGATCACGCAAGCACTCCGCATTAACATGATGCGGGTACTCATTTATGCCTGGAATCCTCTCATTATAGTCGAGTTTGCCCATAGCGGACACGCGGATGTCATCGGTGTTTTTCTAATGCTCCTTGCCCTGTGGTTGATGGTGGAGGGTAGACTGGTTTGGGGGAACATTGCGCTGGCACTATCTTTCTTAACCAAATTTGTTTCAGGCCTGTTTTTGCCGATTTTCATGACATGGCGGCGGGACAACAAGATGATGGCACCTCTCTGGTTTCTCATCGTCGTCGCCCTTCTTTACTTGCCGTACGCAGAGATTGGTTCGCGTCTGTTCACGGGATTGGCGGTTTACTCCGACAAGTGGGCATTCAATAATTCGGCATTCGGGCTCATTAACTCCGGTTTCAGGGCCGTCTTAGATGCAGACTGGCTTCACCGCCTCGGCAAGCAGCCCGACTCTCCCTTTGGTTCAATGCTGCGATGGATGATTTCGGACAACGAGGCAAGTCTGAAATTGTCCAAGGGTGTTGTGGTAACTTCTTTCCTGACGGCTTTTCTCTATTATTTGATGCGGTTGCGCCGGGATTTCATGGCGCAAGGACAGCAGTGGTTTTTTAGGCTGGGACTCATTTTGTTCGGTTTGTTTGTTATCCTGAATCCAACCGTACATCCCTGGTATCTGACCTGGATCGTTCCCTTTCTTGTGGTTCACCCCAACCGGGCATGGCTTCTCTTGACCGGCCTGGTAGGCCTTTCGTATTGGGTATTGAATGAGTATTGGATGACCGGCATTTGGCAGGAAGAGCAGTGGGTTAAATATGCGGAATACTTACCATTTTACACCTTTTTGGGGTACGACGCAGTGAAGGAATGGTTATCCCGCAACTGATGGGTCCCTCTGCATGCGTGCGCTGGTGTCCTATCAATGTTCGATTTGGCTGCGGCCACATCGGAGTCGATGAATTGCCGAGACACGATGCGTTCCTGGTGATAGCCTTGCCAGCATTATCTGATTGTCGAGTCTGAGCCAAACTTCAGCGAACTCACCTCGAAAGAGCCAGCCAGCCTGTAAGCGCTGACAGAATGTGTTTAAATCAGGATTCCGGCAATGCTCGCTGTAAGCCAGGACGCCAGTGCACCGGCAATCATGGCCTTCAGCCCCAGTCTTGCCAAATCATGCTTGCGTCCGGGAGCGATACCACCGATGCCACCGATCTGAATGGCGATGGAGCTGAAATTGGCAAAGCCACAAAGGGCGTATGTCCCCAGCGTGAAAGAACGCGGCGACAAGACCTCTTTCCATTGACCTAGCTGAACAAATGCCACAAATTCGTTCAGAGAAATCTTGGTTCCAAGCAGATAGCCAAAGTTGAGGGCGTCGGCTGCTTCCACACCCATGACCAGCGCAATCGGTGCAAAAGCGTAACCAAGAATTGTTTTCAGGCCGAAATTCTCGAGGCCAAAAAGTGAACCAAGTTGCACGAAGCCATAATCCAAAAGATTGACCATCGCATAAAATGCCAGCAGCATTGCGCCCACGTTGAGCGCCAGGCCAAGTCCTTCTGAAGCGCCGTTTGCCGCTGCATCCACGACATTGACGGAGGTTTTTTCAAGCTGGACCTTAGCGCCGCCTTTTGTCTCAGACTCCTCAGTTTCCGGAAACATGATTTTGGCCATTACGATGGCGGCAGGCGCTGACATGACGCTAGCTGCCATCAGGTGGCCTGCATCGGCCCCAAAGCGTACATAAGCCGCCATTACACTGCCGGCGATCGTTGCAAAACCACCCGTCATGATCGTCATAAGTTCCGAGTTCGTCATCTTGGCGACAAAAGGTTTCACCACCAAAGGGGCTTCCGTTTGGCCTACAAAAATATTCGAAGCGACCGAGAGGCTTTCCGCCCCGCTTGTTTTCATGAATTTAGCCATCACCCATGCAACCCCCGTTACCATTTTTTGCATGACACCGAGATGGTATAAGACCGACATCAGGGAAGCAAAGAAGATAATGACCGGCAACACATGGATAGCGAAGGTAATGCCAATGTTCACGAAGGCTTGCGCATTGGGATCCCATACCTGGTAGGGGCCTGGCATATGGAGGGACTGGGAGATACTCTCGTCCCCGAGATAGAGGTTGCCGAATAGGAACTGGGCACCATAATCCGCAAAGCTGAGCAGCTTGAGGACAGCCGCTTTACCATAGAAAAAAAAGACGCGCCCGACTGGTGTCTTCAGGATAATCAGGGCAAAACCTAATTGCAGAAAGAGTCCCCACAAAACGGTGCGGTAGTTGATGCTTTTCTTGTTGTTTGAAAGCAACCAGGCAATCCCCAGCAGCACCAGGCATCCGAAAAAGCTAACCAAACGTTCCATCGGCTCATCCTCGATTATGTGAAAAGTATGTTAGTGCTTAACCGATCTTCGAATTACAGCGGATCCCGCAAAAAAGCTTACGTTAGAACAGACTATGCAAGCGATTGCGCACGGCGTAGGCATGTAGCCATGTTCGAACCAGGCAGTTACGATTCATTTGGGGGTTCGTAACAATTGCGGCACCTGGCTTCGTAGATATCCGAGGCGCCAACTATGACACGCCCGGAGCTATCTGCGGTTCGTTGCGTTTTGTTGGCGGGGTTGCCACATTTCACGCAGATCGCTAAGGTTTTGGTGACATATTCAGCGATGGCCATGAGTTGCGGCATCGGTTCGAATGGCGTGCCGCGGTAGTCCTGATCCAGGCCGGCGACAATGACACGTTTGCCAGCATCCGCAAGAGTTTGGCAGACCTCGACAATGGCCGAGCCAAAAAATTGCCCTTCATCGATAGCAACCAAATGGGCATTCCCGGCCAACCCGATGATCTCATTTTCGTGTTCCACGGAGACTGAGCGAAACCTCTGTTCGCTGTGCGACACGATATGTTCGGCTGAATATCTGTCATCTATGACCGGTTTGAAGATAGCCACCTCCTGCCGTGCTATTTCCGCCCGGCGCAAGCGTCTGATCAATTCTTCAGTCTTACCACTGAACATGCTACCAACGATAACTTCTATCCAGCCAACATCTTTGCTAACGACATTTAGCATCGACGAAACTCCTTTTCTGGACAGGCCTAGGAGCGTTCCCGCAAAATGGCCTGAATCTTGGTTGTGATTAAATCGATCGCCACTTTGTTGTAGCCACCCTCAGGCACGATGAGGTCTGCATACCTCTTCGACGGTTCAACGAACTGAAGGTGCATCGGCCGTACACTTTTCTCATATTGTTCGATGACGGACGACATTGACCGGCCGCGCTCCAGAATATCTCGTCTAAGTCTCCGGATGAGGCGAATATCTGCATCCGTATCAACATAAATCTTAATGTCCATCAAATCACGGAGGGCGGCGTGGTCGAAAAGCAAGATACCTTCGAGAACAATGATCAGGTGCGGCCCAACAAGTTTGTGGGATTTCGTGCGAGTGTGGGTTACGAAATCATAGACGGGCAGCTTAATCGCCTTTCCATTCAGCAGGTCCTGGATGTGAGAAATGAGGAGCTCCGTGTCGATGGAGTCGGGGTGGTCAAAATTATTGTTCTTGCGCTCTCCCGCCGGCAGATGGCTCAAGTCTTTGTAATAGGAATCCTGACAGATAATGGCCACCTTGTCAGAACCCAATTCCGAATAGATAGTATCGGAAACAAGTGTTTTTCCCGACCCAGACCCGCCGGCTATCCCAATAAGGATACCTTTGTCCGATAAGCGATCATGCATTCGAGTAGCTCAGGCCCATGGGATTATTCATGCGTATCGAGAAAATCTGGATTGAAGGCCTCCGGCAGCAGGTGCGTAAGAGTGGTTTCCTTTGTCTGGCCCTTCTTGTTGATGAGTATGATCCGTAAGTCCGGTGCGAAGTCCGCCAAGACCTGCCTGCAGGCGCCACAAGGAGGACAGAAATCCTCTGTTTCCGCCGCGATCGCTATTACCTCGAAAGCTCGTTTCCCTTCAGATATCGCCTTAAAGATCGCAACCCGCTCAGCGCAAACCGTTAAGCCATATGAGCTGATTTCTATATTGCATCCGGAATACTGTTGGCCGTCGGGCGTTTGAATGGCGGCGCCAACTCTAAAATGAGAATATCGGGCGTAGGCCTGGTGCAGGGCACCCCTGGCCTTTTCCATCAGAGGGGCAAACTTATCGTGAGTCACGGGCGCTCATTTAACCTTGATTGACAACAGCAGCAAGTGGGGGGCCGTTTCGAATCCTGTGGTCCCGTCTGAAGGAGGGAAGGAGGTATGAACGACCTTAGAGTACTAATATGACAAATCTGCAACCATTTGCAAGAAAATTGTGAGACCGCGAATCCAAATCACGTCCCTGTCAAACGGCAGTTTGTTAGGTGCTCGGAGCTGCGAGCCAAATATGTTTTGTTCCAGACAAAAAAAAAGCTGCCAGGTCCGGCAGCTTGTAAGTCCCAATGAATGTACGATGAAACAGCGGGGAGAGGTCCTAAAATGGCAAATCGTCCTCACTCTCCATTTCTGGTGGGGCTGACGGCTCGCTCACTGCTGCAGCCGGTGCCGAACCAGCGTTTTCACCGTCTCCTCGGGAATCCAGAAACTCCATTCTGTCCACAACGATTTCGGTGGTGTAGCGTTTGTTGCCGTCTTTGTCATCCCAGGAGCGTGTTTGCAGTTTTCCTTCCATGTAGACTTTGCTGCCTTTCTTGAGGTATTCTCCGGCCAACTCTGCCTGTTTACGCCACAATACCACGCGATGCCAATCAGTTTTTTCCTTCTTGTTGCCATCCTGATCTTTCCAGACCTCGTTGGTGGCAAGGCTGCAAGTGGTTACGGCCGCACCGCTCGGCGTGTAGCGTAGTTCCGGATCTTGTCCGAGGCGTCCCAGCAAAATGACTTTATTTACAGTTCCCCTACCCATGATCTTCCCTCCGTAATGTTTGTTAAAGGAATGAAAAGAAATACAAGCTGATCGTAACAAAAAAAAGAAACTTTGTCAAGGTTTTTTGCATCGGCCTAGTGCTGCGCAAAGGAAATGATTATTTCCGGGAGCGAGGGGTAGCTCAGATCGCCATTTGTGGCACGGCTACGCAGATGAAGAAAGACCTTTTCGCCGGAATTTAGACCACGCAGTTCGTACGACGTTGCACGCTTGGGCACCACATACGGCTGGGGAAGATCTGCCACTGGGGAAAAGATGAGGCTGTGGTCTGCGACATACAAATTGTATCCGGCGAAAGTATTATCCGCTTCGTGCCGGCTCGCTTTCCACGATACCTTCACGATGCCATTCTGTAATGAGTAGGTTACGTCGCCCGGGGGTGCCAATTGTGTTACAGCCTTGAGGCGTGGGGTCGAAGCAGCACAAGCGGACAGCAAGAATGTCAGGCAGACGACGAAGACAACAAAAAGCGCATTTTCTGGCGACCTCGCCACCGATTTGGCCACTTGCCAGGGTTCGCAAAGAGGACTAGAGTATTGCAACAATGCGAAGAGGTCCGCCACTGCCGCCACCAATTTTCATGGGCAATGCGATAACGCTGAAGTTCTGTTCTGGCAGCTTGTCGAGATTGGCCACGTTTTCGAATGCTGGAATGTTATGGCTGTAGAGCGCCACGTGGCTCTCAAAGAAGGTGGACTGGCCGTAGTCAATGCTTGGTGTGTCCAGGCCAATAGCCTTTACGGATCTATTCTCGGCCAACCACTTGGCAGCATTTGGATGGAGACCCGGAAAATGAAGTTTCGGTACCGCATCCGAACCGATTTCGGCTGTGCCCATGTATTTCTCGCGGTCAGGCCAATACTTGCCAAAACCGGTTCTTAGCAGAATAATCACGTCGTCAAGCTGCCTACCGAATTTTGTTTCCCAGTCTTTGAAATCTTTTTCCTGAATCTGGTAGTCCCGATTGGCCGCACATTGTTTTGAAACATCTACAACGACTGCCGGACCAAGCAATCGATCCAAAGGAATCGCGTCAGTGGTGTAGCCGCCCTTCGAGAAATGGGCCGGGGCATCAATGTGAGTGCCACCGTGCTCCGCCGCTGAAAACCTGTTGGCTTCGTAGTGATAACCCTTTTCATTTTCTCCGCTAAACACCACGTCCAGCTTGAAGCTTTCGGCGGTCGGCCAATAGATGGTGTGTTCGTCAAATGAGTGGGTCAGGTCTACGACCTGTCCGGCAGGGAACGACGTTTTCTCTCGCTGGCAAGCCACAGACAAGAGCAAAACAGCCAGCCCCACCAGCATATTTTTCTTTTTCATCGAATTTCCTCCCATGCAAAATGTCTCTTAGACAGGCAGTGTTAATCTTAATGGAATATGTCAAAGTCAGTGAAATATGCAGTTCATGACTCTTGAGTCAAGAATGAACTCCGTCTGAATGCGCTTAGCTGCTGCAGCCGTGCTCCCTTCATTTACGCCGCTGCCCGGTTAGGATTTTTGTAAGCCCGTGGAGCCGAATCCGCCTTCTCCACGGGAGCTCTCCGTCAAATCCTCACCTTCCTGAAATTGCGCATATGCCACCGGTGCGACCACGAGCTGCGCTATTTTTTTACCTTTTTCGATGTGATATGGCTTACTGCCGAGATTGATGAGGATAACTTTGATTTCGCCGCGATAGCCAAAATCGATCGTGCCAGGCGTATTAAGTACGGTGAGTCCGCTCTTCAGAGCGAGACCACTCTTCGGCCTCACCTGCAATTCATAGCCCTGTGGTACTTCAGCAGAGAGCCCAGTCCCGATGGCCTGACGTTCCATGGGGTTGAGGATAAGCTCTGCTGTTGCAAAGAGATCTGCTCCTGAATCCCCAAAATGAGCATAGGTCGGCACCTCTGCTTCCGGGTGCAGCTTCTTGAGTCTTATTTGGCAGGTGTATTGATTGTCTGGCATTCAGGTTTCCCGTAACGTTTATTGGCTGGCTTGCTTACAATCCGCGCCAGGCTGCCAGGCCCAAACAGGTCCAGCCTGCCAGGAAAGCCAGGCCACCGATAGGGGTGATGGCACCGAGCCAGCGCAGATCCGTCACGCTCAGAATATAGAGACTGCCGGAAAAAATAGTAATCCCGGCGACGAATAACCAGCCGCTGGCAGTAGTGAGCGTGCCGGGCCATTTGTTGCAAGCCCAGGCGACCGCAAGCAGGGCAAGTGCATGGTACATGTGGTAGCGAACGCCGACCTCAAAGATCTCGAACAGGTCCGTTTGCAGACGGGATTTGAGCCCGTGTGCGGCAAAGGCGCCCAGGGCAACGCCCGCAAACCCTAAAAATGAAGCGATCGTGAAGAAAAGCTTGTCCATTAGTTTTCCCGAAATTGGTTCTATCGGAACAGATGCTCCGGAAAGATGTAACAGCTAAGTTTTCTAAGTGTGCTCCCGGTGCTAACGAAATTCACGCGAGCTGTCTTAACACGTACTGCAAAATGCCACCGTGCCTGTAGTAGTTGAGTTCTTCAGGTGTGTCCACGCGGCAGGTGACGCGAAAGGATTTTTCGGTACCGTTTTCCGATACAGCCTTCACGGTGAGTTCTTTGCCTGGGGCGAGGTCATCCGAAATACCCTCGATTCGGATTGTTTCAAAGCCGGTCAAGCCAAGGGTCTCGCGCGTCTCATTAGACTTGAATTGAAGTGGGAGCACGCCCATGCCTATCAGGTTGCTCCGATGGATACGCTCGAAACTTTCCGCCAAGACGGCTCTTACTCCCAGCAACGCAGTATCTTTGGCGGCCCAATCTCTGGAAGAGCCTGTGCCATACTCTTTGCCCGCGATGACGACCAGTGGCACATCGTCGTCTTGATACCGCATGGCCGCCTCAAAGATGGACGTGAGTGTTTTATCAGGCATATGGACTGTCCAGTTGCCTTCCGTACCCGGAGCCAAGAGGTTGCGCAAACGAATGTTTCCGAAAGTGCCCCGCATCATGACTTCATGGTTACCACGCCTCGATCCGAAAGAATTAAAATCGGTTTGGGCCACACCCTGTTCCAGCAGATACTTGCCGGCCGGACCGTCCAGCGGGATGGCCCCCGCCGGTGAAATATGGTCGGTGGTCACGGAGTCACCCGCCACAACCAGCACGCGGGCGTTTTCAATGTCGCTGGGCGGCTCTGGCTGAAGGGACATGTTTTCGAAAAAAGGTGGATTCTTGACATAGGTTGAACTGCCGTCCCACGCATAGAGATCACCCTCAGGAATTTCCAGCGCGCGCCAGCGGTCATCGCCGGTAAAGACTTCGGCGTACTCCTTCTCGAACATTTCTTTTCGAACCGAGGCCTGCACCGCCTCTTGGATTTCAGTGAGGTCAGGCCAAATATCCTTCAAGAAGACTGCTTCGCCTTGCTTGTCTATGCCTATGGGTTCGCGATAGAGGTCGATGTCCATTCGTCCGGCCAGGGCATACGCCACGACCAGGGGCGGAGAAGCAAGATAGTTCGCACGTGTGTGAGGGTTGATGCGGCCTTCGAAATTGCGGTTCCCACTCAGCACGGAGGCTACGACAAGATTTCCTTCCGCGATACCGTTTGCGATGGCGTCCGGCAGCGGTCCGCTGTTGCCGATGCAGGTTGTGCAACCGTAGCCGACCAGATTGAATCTTAGCGATTCAAGGTAGGGCATGAGTCCCGCGTCATTGAGGTAATCAGTCACGACCTTTGAGCCGGGGGCAAGGCTGGTCTTTACCCACGGCTTGGTGGAAAGGCCACGCTCGACAGCTTTCTTGGCCAGTAGGCCCGCGCCAATCATGACAGACGGGTTCGATGTGTTTGTGCAACTGGTGATGGCTGCGATTACGACAGAACCATTTTTCAGGGCAATTTCGTCGCCGTTCTGACCTATTTTTACCTCGGCCCGGGTGTTTTCCTGTTTCAATGTTTCAAGAGCGGTAGCAAAGGCAGTCTTGGATTCTCGCAGGCGGATGCGATCCTGTGGTCGCTTCGGGCCGGCAATGCTGGGTTCAACGGAAGACAAGTCGAGCTCCAGCGTATCGCTGAAAACAGGAACGGGCGTCTCAGAGGTGCGGAAGATGCCTTGCTCCTTCGTGTAGGCTTCGACCAGATTTATCTGCTCAGCACTCCGTCCGGTATAGCTCAGATAGTTCAATGTCTCCTTGCCCACCGGGAAAAATCCAATGGTTGCGCCATACTCGGGACACATATTCGCGATCGTCGCGCGGTCCGCCAGGCTCAGGCTGTCCAGGCCCGCTCCAAAGAATTCGACGAATTTGCCGACAACGCCTCGTTGCCGCAGCATCTGAACGACCACGAGGACGAGGTCGGTGGCGGTAGCACCTTCTGCCAATTGGCCCGTCAGTTTGAAGCCGACCACCTGGGGAATCAACATTGAAATTGGCTGGCCAAGCATGGCCGCCTCTGCTTCGATGCCTCCAACTCCCCAACCCACGATTCCCAGGCCGTTGATCATGGTTGTGTGCGAATCCGTTCCAACGAGGGTATCCGGGTAGGCATAGAGCGTGTCGTTTCGTTCGGTGGCAAATACAACTTTGCCGAGATACTCAAGATTAACCTGGTGGCAAATACCTGTTTCAGGCGGGACGACACGGAAATTTTCAAATGAATTTTGGCCCCAGCGCAAGAAGGCGTAGCGTTCCCGGTTACGCTGATATTCGCGTTCCGTATTGAATTGAATCGCACCATTGCTCCCGAACCTGTCGACTTGAATGGAATGGTCGATTACAAGGTCTGCCGGCACGACCGGGTTGATTTTCTTGGGATCGCCGCCGAGCGCTTTCATGGCTTCGCGCATTGCGGCGAGGTCGACGACAGCGGGCACACCGGTAAAATCCTGCATCAGCACACGGGCCGGTGAATAGGCTATTTCCTGGTCCGACTTACCCTTAGGTTGCCATCGCGCCACTGCCTCGATGTCCTCCTTCCTAACAGAGCGATTATCTTCGTTACGCAGGAGATTTTCGAGGAGAATTTTTATAGAAAAAGGGAGGCGTGCAAGACGAGAGATTCCCGTCTCCTCCAGGCTCTGCAATCGAAAAATCTGGTAGGTTGCGTCGCCGACGTCTAATTGTCCGCGACTGTTGTAGCTGTTCACTTCTTTCGTTTCCATGAATGTACGTCCCTTGAATTGAGAATCATAATTGAGAAGTCGGCCAAATCTTGACATGAGTCAATGGCGGTACCATTATGTATCTTAGCAAATCAAACGTTTGAAATCAACAGTTTTGGCAACCCCCGATCTTGATCTTAAAAGTCAAACAAGCAAGAATCGTGAATGCGAACAGGCCCACGACAACGGCCTTGCTGAAATCTTCTTGCGGTGTGAAGGTGTCGCCCCATTGGGTCTAGAAAAGGGCTGAAGTGAACGCGCGGTGATGTTTTTGCGTAATTTCGTGGTCGTGTCCCAACAGCGAAAACAGGGCGATACAAGCTTTCCTCGGTCCGTCATCGTCAATTTTCTTGTCGAGCATGATGGCTTCAATCCACTGCGTAATGGCGCTTTCGTATCGTTTCTGTCTCAGAGACTCAACGCCTGCCAAATACGATTGTGCTGCCTTGCTGCTCTCTGTCTCGGCCACGATTTGCTTTTGAGCGGTCAGGAGCCGGTTTAATGTTGTTATGGCAGCAGCGCGCGTGTAAAGCGGGTGTTCTTCAGGTGTGTTCTCAATCAGCTTCGCCGCTGCTTCGTTGTCATCGCCAAAGGTGAGTTCAGCTAACATGATGCGCGCTTCATGGTTGGTTTCATCAGCGACGAGAGCGTCTTTCAGTAGCTCCTGCGCGATAGCCTGATCGCCGGTCGTCAGAGCTGCACGCGCCGCTTCGAGCAGTTTTTTTGATTCTGATGGAAGGTGCTGCTCCAGCCATTTCCGGATTTGCATTTCAGGCAGAGCACCGACGAATTCAGCGATCTCCTTGCCTTCATTGAACATCTTTACAGCCGGTATCCCGCGAATGCCATACTCTGCGGAAAGCTCCGGATGTTGTTCGGTGTTGACCTTAACGAGTTTCCACTTGCCCTTCGCCTCTGCGGCTAGCTTTTCCAGCACAGGGCCGAGCATCCGGCACGGAGCGCACCATTCAGCCCAGAAATCTGCCACGATCGGCAGTCGATTACTGGCTGTAACAACCTCCTCTTTGAAATCAAATTTTGGTGCTTGCATTTTGTATATCGAATCAATTAGTTTGTATCGTACCAAGTAGGAGCCGATATTATTGGTTGCTATCAATATAGAATGCCTCGTTGTGAAATGCAATTTCTAATCTTCTTCGTCCTGTGAGCGAGAGGCGATTGTGGCAGGAAAATCAATAGAAAATCTACTTGCAAACTGTCCATAGAATGTTGTATACTGTCAATTTACACTTTTAAGAAACCGCATTCGGCATGAGATATGGCATAGTTTCGGATATCCACGGCAACCTCGAGGCGCTTGAAAGTGTCCTGGGTGAATTAGAAAAAAGACAAGTTGATTCGATTCTTTGCCTGGGCGATCTTATTGGCTATGGGCCGAATCCGAACGAATGTGTCGAGCTGATCAAAGAACGAGCCGAAGTTGTCTTGGCCGGCAATCACGACTATGCGCCACTTGACAAGCTGGACCTCGCTTATTTCAATCCCTGGGCGCGAAACGCGATCGAGTGGACCAAAGAGAGATTGAACGAGAGTTCAGTGGAATTTTTACTTTCTCTGCCCTTAAAAAAAGAGATTCACGGGGTCACGCTGGTTCATTCAACTCCCTTAATACCGGAGGAATGGAACTACATTATCACGATAGGCGATGCGCAAAAAAATTTCCCTGAATTTGACGACCAGGTCTGCTTCATAGGCCATTCGCATGTACCTATAATCATTGTGACGGACTCCGCCGAAGATTGCCGCGTCATTCAAGATAACCCACTCCAGATCCAGGACGGACTCCGCTACATCATAAATGTTGGCAGTGTTGGGCAGCCGCGGGATCTAAATCCCTTAGCGGCTTTTGGGGTTTATGATGCTGCCGAGCAATGCTACGAGCTCGTCAGAGTCAAATATGATATCGAGAAAACGCAAAAGAAAATCAGAGAATCGGACCTGCCTGAATACCTGGCCGAACGATTGGAAGTCGGTCAGTAAGACTGACAAAGGTCGCGATTCAAGATTTGTATGTATGTCTTAATGCTCGGGAGGTTTATATGGACCTAACCAATCTCAGCAGTGGTCAACAACTGATACTCTCCGAAGATGTGTTCAATGCCGTCAGGACTGCATCGCAGGACCTCGCTGCCAGCACTGGAGCAAGGCAAGTTATCTTTGCGGAGACCAACGGTTATCCCGTGACGTACGTTGGTGACGTTAAGGGATTGGACTTGCCGGGTATTACCTCGTTGGCTGCAGGCAATTTCTCAGCGACCGCCAAGATGGCGACCATGTTAGGTGAGCCCGGCAGTTTTAAGTACATCTACCATGAGGGTCAGGACCGCAATATATATATTTCAAGCGTCGGCTTTAACTTCATTCTGGTCGTCATTTTCGATGCCGAGGTTGCCCTTGGTATGGTGCGTATTTTTACTAAAAAGGCAGTCGATAGTCTTACCGACATTCTCAAGTCTGCCAAGTTTGAGGAGGAAAAGTCGCGCGAATTTCTTGACCGGGAGTTCAAAGCGTTGCTCAATGAGGAATTGGATCGAACGCTACCGTTTTAGCTGTCCCGCGCAATGTTTATCAATCATGCGCTGCAAGAAATAAGCTTCAAGTTAGTTTACTATGGACCGGGCTTGAGCGGTAAGACCACAAACATTGAGTTCATTTATCAGCAGCTAGAACCGAGTATGCGGAGTGATTTAGTTACTCTGAACACGCGGGAAGAACGGACCTTATATTTCGATTTTCTCCAGCTCGAACTAGGGCGCATCAAAGGCAAAAAACCGCGCTTTAATCTATACACCGTTCCCGGCCAGTCTTACTACAGGTTTAGCCGGAAGATCATCTTGAGAGGGGTCGACGGTATCGTGTTTGTTGCCGATTCACAGCGACTGCGGATGGGTGACAATTTGGATTCGCTCCTCGACCTGGAGAAAAATTTGATCGAAATGGGTTTATCCCTGCAACGTTTTCCCTGGGTCATTCAATACAACAAGAGAGATTTACCCGACGTTGAAACGGTAGAAAGACTGCAATCCAAATTGAATTTTTTTGGAGCCGACCATTTTGAAGCAGTCGCGTCTGAGGGTACCGCAGTGCTGCTGACGCTCAAAACACTGATGAAAAGTGTGATCGACAAAGCTGAGATACTTGTCAATTAGCCCACGGAAGAGGATATTGTCATGACAGGAGTTAGGCCGCCTCAGTCTCAGATTCAGGACCGAATGCGCGCGATCATCGTGGAAGGCAGATACGATATGGTTCACCTGTTTTCCAATGAAGGGCTGCCCCTGGCTGAGTGCTACAACGAAGATGTCATCAAGAAAGACCGTCTTGCCGAGCTTTCGATCATGTTGCGAGAAGTGAGGCATATGGCTGATGTAATGGGGCAGATTTCCAATATCAAAGAAATGATTGTTGAAGGGTTCAACAACCGAAAAATTGTTTTTCGCTTTTTTCAGGCATTTGACCAGGAGGTGGTTCTGGCCATTGTAGTGCCCCCCAAAACGGCCTATCGAAGCCTGACAAATTCGCTTGTCCGTATGATCGAATCGCTTCAGTTTTAATAGCTCCCCCGATATTTGCAGCGTAGTTTTCTCTTCCAGTTTAATAGGGTCCTTTCCCTTCTAATGTAACACCCGGGCCGGCCGTTGTCAGCTCTTTGTGAGGCCACAGCCACCTCGCGACGCCAGCGAAATGCGGCAAGACATGCGACATTGTTGTTTCATGTTTGATACAATGTTCGCAAAATAGACATATTTCATCTAGCCATAACAAGAACGTAAACGATTGTAAATATGATATATAAAGAATTTATAACTTCTCTGGCACACAACTTGCCTGTACGCACGACGAATGTGAGTTTTACACGGAGGTTTAATTCACGCCAGGTCAGATGAATCGGTCTGAAGAGGAAGGACAATTTGATTCTTCTGATTCCGGGATTTTCCCATAAAGGGACTTATGGGAAGGTCTCGGTACTTTTGTATCGAGGATACCATACCTACCGGGAACCGCGTCACCCAGTTTCTCACATCCTCCCGCCAAGCGCTCGCTTTGTTAATGCTCTGTATACAATATTAAATTATCTTAAATACAGTAAAATCACTTGCTTCTTTACAGGTTGGCACCCTAATTTGCGGTGCTATTGGCCGTATGTCTTCGTTAATTTTCTACGTCCTCCAACACCTGTCGCCTTCAATCGATGACGCGCGCACGGCTGACAATATGAACTATCCGGCTTGAGTGCATGAAACAAATGAAAATCAGCATCCTGATGGTCGAAGACAATTCCGACCACGCGTTACTTGCTCGAATCTCCCTTGAACGGACCTCCCAAATGGAGGTCACGGTGGTTCAGATGCCAGGCGAGTGCCATGCCATTTTGCGAGAGAAAAAATTTGATATCATCTTGCTCGATTACAATTTGCCCAGCCAGAATGGTCTCAGCGTCTTGAAGCGCATAAAAAAGGAAAACCTCACGGACGCACCGATTGTCCTCGTAACCGGGCATGGTCATGAGAAAGTTGCGGTAGAGGCGATGAAAGCGGGTGCCTTCGACTACGTGGTGAAGTCACCGGATTACCCAGGCATACTACCGAACGTTGTGAAAAGAGTCCTGAGCAAGTACAAAATCTATCAGGACAAGAAGAAGATGGAAGCGGAGATCGTGCTGCGAAACAAGGAGCTGCAAGTTCTCAATTCTATCTCCGAAGTGCTGAACCAGTCATTGATTCTGGAGGAAATCCTGCTTGGCGCCATCCAAAGAATCTCTGATAACCTCTACTTGGA
>Ga0114931_10005358_pt1 | contig 15842 bp, 18 predicted proteins | sample 2SBtaG_FD_89579 | JGI IMG/M metagenome (GOLD analysis project Ga0114931, IMG submission 89579) | Deep subsurface microbial communities from Kolumbo volcano to uncover new lineages of life (NeLLi) - 2SBTROV14_V59a metaG | ecosystem: Environmental > Aquatic > Marine > Volcanic | place: Kolumbo...
CCCGGCCGGCCGGGGAGGCCCTGATCCCTTCGTGGCTCGGCTTGCGCATCTTGCCCGGCGTGACGGCCCTGGACGGCGATTCGCGCCTTGATGTGAACGATTGCGCCTCTCCATCAGCCCGACCCAGAACACAGCAGAGCTCCCTTGACGAGGACAGGGTATGGAAGTGCACAGGCCGAAGATTCGATCCGCCATTCCAAGGCGGCGCTACAGGGTAGGGCAGTTCACCATGGTGGTCCTGGGCGAGGTGGACTCGCCGGACGCCACGGACTACCGGTACATCCTGGCCACGGTGGTCGAGGGAGGCTCGGAGCCGGGCCTGTACATCACCTCGGAGCGGGCCCCGGCGGAGCGGCGGGCCGAGGGCTCGCATATCATGCGAGTCATCATGCGCGACGGTGCCCAGGTGATCGGGGCCTCCGATCGATGGGCCGAGCTGGGGTCATTCACCGAGGATGCCCTGAGCGCCGCGGTCCGGATCCTGAACCTGGGGGACGAACAGATACGCCAGCTGATGTGAGGTCATGCCTGGACACCCGGCAGGCTGCGGCGAGGGTCGTGCCGGAACGGCCGACAGCGCGTCGCGCAGCTCGCCCAGGCGCAGCTCAGGGCGGGCCGGCCCCCGGGCCGCCGGTACCATTGCACCAGCCGGGGGGGCTGGTTAGGATGGTCCCCGTCGGTCCCCGCGTGCCTTTGATCCCATGCCCATTCGCAAGCTTCCCCCTCAACTGGTCAACCAGATCGCTGCCGGAGAGGTGGTCGAGCGCCCCTCCTCGGTGCTCAAGGAACTCCTGGAGAACAGTCTCGACGCCGGGGCGACCCGGATTGCGATCGATGTCCAGCAGGGTGGCATCAAGCGCCTGCGGGTCGTGGACAACGGGACCGGCATCCCCCGGGATGAACTCAATCTGGCCTTGAGCCGGCACGCCACCAGCAAGGTGGGCAGTCTGGAGGAGCTGGAGCGGGTGGTCAGCCTGGGATTTCGGGGGGAGGCCCTGCCCAGTATCGCCTCGGTCTCGCGCCTGAAACTCGCCTCGCGGGCGGCCGGCGAACCCAACGGGTGGAGCGTCCGGGGTGACGGCGGCGAGCAATTTGCCGAGCCCGTGCCCCTGTCTCACCCCATGGGGACGACGGTGGAGGTCTGTGACCTGTTCTTCAATGTGCCGGCGCGCCGCAAGTTTCTGCGTACCGAGCGGACCGAATTCAGTCACCTGCACACGGTCGTGCATCGGCTGGCCCTGAGCCGTTTCGATGTGGCCTTCGAGCTGAGCCACAATCAGAAGGCCGTCGATCAGTTGCGCGAGGCGGCAGGGCCTGCATCGCGGGAGGCGCGGATCGCTGCGGTGTGCGGCAGACAGTTTGCCGAGAATGCGGTCTATCTGGAGCAGGCCGGCGCCGGCCTGAGGCTGTGGGGATGGGTGGCCCGCCCGACCTTTTCACGCAGTCAGGCCGACCTGCAGCACTTCTATGTCAATGGCCGATCGGTGCGGGACAAGGTCGTCACCCACGCCGTTCGACAGGCCTATTCGGACGTGCTGTACCACGGGCGCCACCCCGCCTTCGTGCTCTACCTGGAGTTGGATCCGACCGGCGTGGACGCCAATGTGCATCCGAGCAAGCACGAGGTCCGGTTCCGGGACAGCCGCCTGGTTCATGACTTCCTCTTCCATACCCTGAAGCAGGCGATCGCGGCCCTGGGACCGGGGGCCCCGGCCCCTGCCGCGCCGGCGGTGGCCGGGGCGGAGTTCCGGGGCCCGCCAGGCGCCGGCGCGGGTCCGGGCACCTCGCGGCCGGTGCAGCAGGGACTGCCGGTCGGTCAGGCCGGGGTGAGGGAGCAGCTGCACAGCTACGGGGCCATGGCCCGGGCGGCGCAGGAGATCCAGGAGGCGGATTTATGCTCGGGGGCCGCCGGTCCGGAAGGGGAGGGCGCCACGGCTCCCCCTCTGGGCTATGCCGTCGCCCAGCTGCACGGGGTCTACGTATTGGCGCAGAATGCCCGGGGTCTGGTGGTGGTGGATATGCATGCCGCCCATGAGCGGGTGACCTACGAGCGCCTGAAGGCGGCCTGGAGCAGCGGCGCGGTCGCCACCCAGCCGCTGCTGGTCCCCCTGACCGTGACCATGAGTCGACGCGAGGCGGAGGCCGCCGAGCGACGCCGTGGGCAGCTGGCGGAGCTGGGCCTGTAGCTGGACAGGATCGGTCCCGAGCAGATCGTGATCCGTGGTCTGCCGGCGGCGATCGCCGATGCGGATGCCGAGGCCCTGATTCGCGACGTGCTGGCCGACCTCCTGGAACACGGGGTCAGTTCCCGGGTCGAGGAGGCGGTGAACGCGATGCTGTCGACCATGGCCTGTCACGGTTCGGTACGCGCCAATCGACGCCTGAGCATCGAGGAGATGAACAGTCTGTTGCGCGATATGGAGCGTACCGAGCGCAGCGCCCAGTGCAATCATGGGCGTCTCACCTGGTTCCAGCTCAGTATCGACGAGCTGGACCGCCGGTTTCTCCGCGGGCGCTGAGCCGTGGCCGGCGCGATCCCCGCACCGCCCCGGACGCCGGTGAGACATGCGGGCTGAGCTGCCCCCCGCGGTCTTCCTCATGGGGCCCACGGCCTCCGGAAAGACCACCCTGGCGGTCGATCTGGTGGCACGGTTGCCGCTGGAGATCGTAAGTGTGGACTCCGCGATGATCTTCCGCCATATGGATATCGGCACCGCGAAGCCCGGGCGCGAGGTGCTGTCTGCGGCGCCCCACCGGCTGATCGATCTCCTCGATCCCGCAGAGTCCTATTCGGCGGGGCGGTTCCGGGAGGATGCCCTGCGGGAGATGGCCGACATCACCCGCCGGGGTCGGGTGCCCCTGCTGGTGGGGGGGACGCTCCTCTACTTCAGGGCCCTGGCGCGGGGGCTGGCGAGCCTGCCTCCGGCAGACCCCGCGACCCGCGAGCGTATCTCCGGTCTCGCTCAGGCCCGAGGCTGGGCCCATGTCCATCGGCGCCTGCAGGCGGTGGATCCGCTGGCGGCGCGACGCATCCACCCCAATGACCCGCAGCGTCTGCAACGCGCGCTGGAGGTCTACGAGCTGACGGGCCGGCCCCTGAGTGCCTGGCTGGCGGAGCAAGAGGATGCGATGCCTCCTTACCGGATACTCAGGCTGGCCCTCTATCCCGGGGATCGCGCCGTACTGCATCGGCGCATCGCCAGGCGATTTCGGGATATGCTGACTCAGGGGCTGGTGGCCGAGGTGTCCGCGCTCAAGGCCCGGGCGGACCTCCACGCCGGGCTGCCCTCCATGCGCTGTGTCGGTTACCGGCAGGTCTGGTCCTATCTCCAGGGGCTGACGGAGTACGATGCGATGATCGACCAGGGCATCGCGGCCACGCGCCAGCTGGCCAAACGGCAGCTGACCTGGCTGCGAGGCCTGCGCGATGTGCCCCTGTTCGACCCGGAGGCGCGGGCCATGGAGGGTGTCAGGGAGGCTGTCGATCGACATTTGGGGTAAACTGGGGGCGGGTCCGCTGTACGCGGATCGACATTATGTGCTAAATAGTAGACAGGCGTAGCGGTCCCAGTAGCACCTGGGCAGGGAAGTCGGACGACGCCTGAATCTGCCCGGTTGGGGCCCGGATACATGTGGGGGGGCGGCTGCGGGGGGTTATCACCGGCAACCTTTTGGATATGGCGCGGTCGTATGAGATGATCTGAGCAAACATTAGAACAAATATAGGAGCTTTATCATGGCAAAAGGGCAAACCCTACAAGAACCCTTCTTGAACGCCCTGCGTAAGGAACGGATTCCCGTAGCGATCTATCTCGTCAATGGGATCAAACTGCAGGGGCAGATAGAATCCTTTGACCAGTTCGTGGTTCTGTTGCGCAACAGCGTCAATCAGATGGTATACAAACATGCCATTTCGACTATTGTGCCCACGCGAAACATCAAGGTTCCCTATGCGGAGGAAGGAAATCAGGAATAACATTGCATTAGGGGACAGGCCCCCGGAGGGCCGCCTTGTTTGAGCGGCACGAAGGGGGTGAGCGGGCGGCCTTGGTGGACGTGACGGTCGGTGGTCCTCGGACCCGTGCCGAACACGAGCACCAGGAGTTCATCGATCTGGTTGAGTCTACGGACGCATTGCCGGTGGCGGCGCTGCGGGCGTCTCGTGATGCGCCGGATCCAAAGTACTTCGTGGGCGCGGGGAAGGCGGCAGAGATTGGCGAGCGAGCCGCCGAGACGGCGGCCGAGCTGGTGATCTTCAATCAGACCCTGTCACCGAGTCAGGTGCGTAATCTGGAGCGTCTGTGTCGCTGCCGGGTGATCGATCGCACCGAGCTGATCCTGGACATATTCGCCCGACGGGCGCGCTCTCACGAGGGTAAGTTGCAGGTGGAGCTCGCCCAGCTGGGCTACCTTTCCACGCGTCTGGTCCGCGGATGGACCCATCTCGAGCGCCAAAAGGGCGGCATCGGCCTGCGCGGCCCGGGCGAAACCCAGCTGGAGACCGATCGCGGGCTCCTGGGGGAGCGCATCAAGAGGATCAGGGCGCGTCTCGAAAAGGTCAGGTCTCAGCGGGAGCAGGGTCGTCGGGCGCGCAAGAGGGCAGAGGTCCCCACGGTGGCGATCGTGGGCTATACCAATGCCGGAAAATCGACCCTTTTCAATCGGCTGACGGATTCCGGGGTGTATTGCGAGGATCAGCTCTTTGCGACCCTGGATCCCACCCTGCGTCATCTGGACCTGCCCCACGGAGGACGCATCGTCCTGGCCGACACCGTCGGGTTCATCCGCAAGCTTCCCCACGAGCTGGTCGCCGCCTTTCATGCCACCCTGCTGGAGACCTGCGAGGCCGATCTGTTGCTCCATGTGGTGGACGTGAACTCCGAGGAGAGGGATGAGCACATCCGCCATGTCGACGGGGTCCTGGCGGATCTGGGTGCCAGCGATATACCCCAGATTCTGGTCTACAACAAGGTGGATCTGCAGGCCGCAGGCGAGGCGGCCGTGGCGAGGGAACAGGACGGGTCAGTGGAACGCCTGTGGGTGTCGGCCCGTTCCGGGGCCGGGATGGAGGCGCTCGTCGAGGCGCTGGATGGGTTCTTTGCCCCCTCCCTGCGGCGTGGCTGGCTGTGCCTCCCGCCCCGGGAGGGCCGGCTGCGCGCGCGTCTGTATGAGCTCGGTGCGGTCCGCGAGGAGCGTGTGGCGGATAACGGGGCCCTGGAGCTCTACATCGAGATGCCCGTACGCCGCTATGAGGAGGTCGTGGCGAGGTACGCTGCCCGCGAGGTGGCGTTCCGCGATCTGAATGCGCCCGGGCACCCCGGGGACGATCTCAGCGCCACACCTCGGCGGCAGCGAGCCGCCTCGTCCTGATCACCGCGTCCGCCGGTCGCACCCGACTTCGGCCGCCGGGTCCGCGGGTTTCGGGGTGTGTGGATCCGTGTGCAGGACAAGGCGGATACCGCAGCCATGTCACTCATATGGCAAGTATTTCCAACGTCGTCGTGCGCCTGGAGGCCGAGGCGCCAGGCATGTGCCTGCAAGACGCCTCCGTCCTGACCCTGCGTGCACGCCGCGAGGACGACCGAGACCCCCGCGGACGGGTCGGCACGGGATGAACTGCCCCATCAGGAAGGCGCTGATTCGTTCTGGGGCGGACGGATGGAGAGGCGCGATCGTCCAGACCCAGGCGCGCATCCTCGCCCACAGCCCACACCCGGGGCGAGACCTGTAATGCGGAGCCGGGCGATTGTGACCGCCAGCAGTCGGGCCACGAATACATCAGGGCTTGCTCTGTCGGCCTGGCCGGTGCGTAGACGGCCCCGGGGCAGGTGGTAGCTGACAGACCGTGGTCTGGACTGCCGGGCGGCGGTAGTTATTTATGGTTCGAGGTACTAGAATGTCGCGCTGGCTCGACATCGTCCGCCTTGGGCGTCTGTTGGATCTGAGCCCGACTCAAGCTCCCGGGTGGTGGCAGTCCCGGATTTGGCGCGTCTTCCAGGAGTCTGTCCGAATCATCGTATCGCCACTGCAGCGGTACGGCTTGCGGACAGGCCTGTGGCGAGCCCAACGTTGAAGAAACAGTAGACGGAGACCGTAATGCCCTGGAATGAACCCGGTGGCGGGAACAAAGATCCCTGGAGCAACAAGTCATCCAGCGATCAGGGTCCGCCCGATCTAGACGAGTTACTGCGTAAGTTGACCGGCAAGCTGGGTGGCGCCTTCGGCGGCAGATCGGGTGGCGGCGGCGGGTCCAAGGGTCTGCCGGCCGGGATGTGGCTGATCGGTGTGATCCTCCTCCTGGGCTGGCTGGCCTCCGGTTTCTATATCGTCGGTGCCGGTGAGGCCGGTGTGGAGCTGCGCTTCGGGGCCTTCCAGACCTCGACCGGACCGGGGCCTCACTGGCATCTGCCCTATCCGATCGAGACCGCCGAGATCGTCAACATGACCGAGGTCCGCAGTGTCCAGCACAAGGCCACGATGCTGACCCAGGATGAGAACATCGTGGACGTGGAGATGGCGGCCCAGTATCTGATCAAGTCCCCCGAGGACTATCTGTTCAACGTGCGCGTCCCGGATGGTGTGCTGCGCCTGGTCATGGAGAGCTCCATGCGTGAGGTGGTGGGCAAGAGCAAGATGGACTACATCCTCGCCGAGGGGCGGGGCGAGATCGCGGATAGCACCAAGCAGCTCATGCAGATCACCCTGGACGACTATGGTGCCGGTCTGATGGTGACCACGGTCAATATGCTCCAGGCGCAGCCACCGGACCAGGTCCAGGATGCCTTTGCGGACGCCATCAAGGCCCGTGAGGACGAGGTGCGCTTCCGCAACGAGGCCGAGGCCTACGCCAATGGCATCATCCCCCAGGCCCGCGGCGAGGCGGCCCGTGTGGGACAGGAGGCCGAAGCCTACAAGGAGCAGATGGTCGCCACCGCCGAGGGTGAGAGTGCCCGCTTCCTGAAGCTGCTGGGCGAATACAAGAAGGCACCCGTGGTCACCCGTGAGCGTCTCTACATCGATGCCCTCGAGTCGGTGCTGAGCAAGAGCAGCAAGGTCCTGATGGACACCAAGGGTTCCAACAACCTGCTCTACCTCCCCGTGGACAAGCTGATGGGCCAGCCCTCCGGCTCGGCCGCCGTACCGCACACGCCACGCAGCAGGGGGACTACGCACGATGCCGCGGGCCGGGCGCTGGACGGCCGTCCGCGCCGACCTACCACCCGACTGAGGGAGGGGCGTTAGATGAATCTCAAAGCCATTGCGGCCATCCTGGCCCTGCTCGTCATCGGATTGGTCATGTCGGCCTATGTCGTCGATCAACGGGAGAAGGCGCTGCTGTTCAAGCTGGGTGAGATCAAGCGAGCCGACATCAAGCCAGGCCTGCACTTCAAGATCCCCATTATCGAAAACGTGATGAAGTTCGACGGGCGTATCCTGACGCTGGACACCCAGCCCGAGCGTTTCCTGACCAGTGAGAAGAAGAACGTGACCGTCGATTTCTTCGTGATGTGGCGGATCGCGGATACAGCCCAGTACTTTCGGGCGACGCGGGGTCTGGAACGGAACGCCTTGACCCGGCTGGCGCAGATCATCAAGGACCGTCTGCGCAACGAGTTCGGTAAACGGACCATCCAGGAGGCGGTCTCCGGTGAGCGCAGCGAGATCATGCAGATCCTCCAGGTCAGCGCCAATGAGCTCTCCAAGAATCTCGGGATCCAGGTGATCGACGTTCGGGTCAGCCGCATCGATCTTCCGGACGAGGTGAGCAGCTCGGTGTATGACCGGATGCGCGCCGAGCGTGAGCGGGTCGCCCGTGAGTTCCGGGCCCGGGGCATGGAGACCGGAGAGCGGATCCGTGCCAAGGCGGACCGCCAGCATGTGGTCATCCGAGCCAACGCCTATCGTGACGCGGAGCGTATCCGCGGCGAAGGGGACGCGAAGGCGGCAGAGATCTATGCACAGGCCTATCAGCAGGATCCGGACTTCTATGCCTTCAGGCGCAGCATCAATGCCTACACCAACACCTTCAATGGCAAGGACGATCTGTTGGTGCTCGAACCCGACTCGGAGTTCTTCCGCTTCTTCAACTCCATCGGTGGTGCGGTCGGCGGTGGACGTTGAGCCGTGGGCCGGGCTGAGCTGGGATGTGGGACGACCTTCTGGCGGCTGTCGCCCTGGTGTTGGTACTGGAGGGGCTGATGCCCTTTGTTAGCCCTTCCACCCTGCGCCACACCATGGAGCAGCTCATCCGCCTGCCCGACCAGACCCTGCGGATCATCGGGCTGGTGAGCATGGTGAGCGGGGCCCTGTTGCTGTATCTCCTGCGCCACTCATGACGGCGGAGGATCGGTGGCTGCTCCCGGAGGGGATCGACGAGGCCCTGCCGGAACAGGCGGCGGTGCTGGAATACCACCGACGCCGTATCCTGGACCTGTATCGCGCCTGGGGCTATGCCCAGGTGGTCACCCCGTTCATCGAGTATCTCGAGTCGCTGTCGATCGGTGCCAGCCAGGACCTGGACCTCCTGACCTTCAAGCTCACCGATCAGCTCAATGGCCGCCTGCTGGGGGTGAGGGCGGATATGACACCCTAGGTGGCGCGCATCGATGCCCACGTCCTGAAGCGGGAGGTGCCGGTCCGGCTGTGTTACTTCGGGACCGTGCTGCGTACCCGGATGGACCCCCTGGGTGGCTCACGCAGCCCCATGCAGGTCGGTGCCGAGCTCTACGGGGACGAGGGTGCGGGAAGCGATGTCGAGGTCATACGCCTGATGCTGGAGACCCTGGAGCAGGTGGGGATCCCGGATGTCCATCTCGATCTTGGCCATGTGGGGATCTATGGCGGACTCGTGCGTCAGGCGGGGCTGGCCCGGGAGCTCGAATATACCCTGTTCGACATGCTCCAGCGCAAGGCGGGCCCCGAGATCGGCGCCCTGCTCCAGCAGGTGGAGCTGCCCGCCGGGATGAAGGCCATGCTCGGGGCCCTGGCGGAACTCCATGGCGGGCGGGAGGTGCTGGAGCAGGCCCGAACCACGCTGGGCGCGGCCAGTGAGGCGGTCCTCGAGGCCCTGAGCTACCTGGAGCGCCTGGCGGACGAGCTGCTTCGATTCTCTCCGGCCCTGAGCTGCGATTCGATCTCGCCGAGCTCCGCGGATACCACTACCACACCGGCGTGGTCTTTGCGGCCTACGTGCCGGGACATGGCGAGGAGATCGCCCGCGGCGGACGCTATGATAATATCGGCCAGGTCTTCGGTCGTGATCGGCCGGCCACCGGCTTCAGCGCCGATCTCAAGGTCCTGTGCAGGCTGTCCAGCCGTCATGAGACACCCGGGCCCTCCGCCATCTTCGTCCGGGCCGCCGATGTCTATCCTGCACAAGAGGTGATCCACCGGTTGCGGGAGGCGGGTGAGGTCGTCGTGTGCGGCCTGGAGGGGCAGGAGGCCGGGCCCCGCGAGATGGGCTGTACCCGGCTGTTGAGTCGAATAAATGGTGACTGGATCGTGCGAGGCGTGGATTGATGGCTAAGAATGTGGTCGTTCTGGGGACCCAGTGGGGGGACGAGGGCAAGGGGAAGATCGTCGACCTGCTGACCGAGGATGCCCAGGCGGTGGTCCGCTTTCAGGGGGGGCACAACGCAGGTCACACCCTGGTGATCGGTGAGGAGAAGACGGTGCTCCACCTCATCCCCTCGGGGATCCTGCGTGAGGGCGTGGAGTGCCTCATCGGCAACGGCGTGGTGGTGGCCCCGGACGCCCTGATGGAGGAGATCGGCATGCTCGAGGCCCGGGACGTCCCGGCCCGTGAACGGCTGCGGCTGTCGGAGGCCTGCCCGCTCATACTCCCCTACCACGTGGTCCTGGATCATGCGCGGGAGCGGGCCCGGGGCAAGGCGGCCATAGGGACCACCGGCCGGGGCATCGGTCCGGCCTACGAAGACAAGGTCTCCCGCCGTGGGCTGCGCGTCGGAGACCTGTTTCACCGCGAGCGCTTCGCCGCCAAGCTGGGCGAGGTGCTGGACTATCACAACTTCGTCCTCAGGAACTATCTCAAGGCCCAGAGCGTAGATTTCCAGGAGGTCCTGGATCAGGCCCTGGGTTTCGCCGAGTCCCTGCAGCCCATGGTGGTGGACGTACCCGGGCGCCTCTATCAGCTCCGCGACGAGGGCAGGAACATCCTCTTCGAGGGGGCACAGGGCACCCTGCTGGACATCGATCATGGCACCTACCCCTACGTGACCTCCTCCAATACCACCGCCGGCGGGGTGTGTACCGGCAGCGGGGTGGGGCCCCGGGAGCTGGACTATATCCTGGGGATCACCAAGGCCTATACGACGCGGGTCGGGGCCGGTCCCTTTCCCACCGAGCTGTTCGACGAGATGGGTGAGCACCTGGCGCGCCGCGGACACGAATTCGGGGCCACGACCGGCAGGCCCAGGCGCTGCGGGTGGTTCGATGCCGTGGCCCTGCGCCGCTCGATTCAGCTCAACAGCCTGACCGGGCTGTGCATCACCAAGCTGGATGTCCTGGACGGGCTGGAGACCATCCGCCTGTGTGTGGGCTACGCCAGCGAGGGCAACGAGTACCGGGTCCCCCCGGTGGGGGCGGAGTCGCTGGAGGCCTGTGAGCCGGTCTATCTGGATATGCCGGGTTGGCGGGAATCCACCGTCGGGGTGACGAGCAGGGCGGCGCTGCCGGCCAATGCACAGCGCTATCTGGCCAAGATCGAGGAGATCGCCGGCATCCCGGTGGACATGGTCTCGACGGGACCGGAGCGCCGCGAGAACATCATCATCCGCAACCCTTTCGCTTGAGGCACGACCGGAATCGAGGCCGAGGCCCCGGGTGATGGATGAGGTGGTCGGGCTGATTCCGGCGGCGGGGAGCGCCAGCCGGCTCGGGGCGCTGCCCTGCAGCAAGGAGATCTTTCCGGTCGGGGAGGTGGCAGGGGCGCAGGGTGAGATCCGCCCCAAGGCCGTGGGCGAGTATCTGCTGGAGGCCATGGCCGGGGCGGGGATCCAGACGGCCTATATCGTGCTGCGCGATGGAAAATGGGATATTCCCGCCTACCTGGGCCACGGCGCGTGGCTGGGACTGGATCTGGCCTATCTGATCGCCGGACTGCCTTACGGCACCCCCTACACCCTGGACCAGGCCTACCCCTTCGTGAGCGGCCGCCGGGTGGCTCTGGGCTTTCCGGATATCGTCTTTCGCCCCTGGGAGGCCTTCGCCCGATTGCTGCACCGGCAGGACCGGACCGGGGCCGAGGTGGTGCTGGGGCTGTTTCCTGCCGAACGACCCAGCAAGATGGACATGGTGGCCATCGACAGCCACGGACGGGTGACGGACATCCAGATCAAGCCGGCCACCACTGAATTGCGGTTCACCTGGATCATTGCGGTGTGGGGCCCGGCATTCACCCACTATATGCACCGCTACCTGGCCGCCCATCTGGAGCGGGTTCGAGCAGGCCGGTTTCCTCAGGGAGGGGTCGCGCGCGAGCCCTTTGTCGGGGATGTGGTGCGTGCGGCCCTGGATGACGGACTCGAGATCCAGACGGTCAGTTTTGAGCAAGGGGAGTGCATTGATGTGGGCACCCTGGAGGACCTGGCCGTGGCCAGCCGCCGCCTGAGGCAGTGACCGGGTGGGGTCCTACCACTCGGCCTTCAGCGAGACCGTCTCACGGCTGCGACGTCTCCCGGCCAGAAAGCCGAATCCGGCGCCATTGTCGTCGATCCGGGTGAGGATCGCCGCCTTGCGGTGGGTCTTGATGAGGGTGCCCTGGCTGAGCACGAAGACCAGCTGTACCTTGGCGCCGAGGGGAACCGGGATGACCGGGCTGGCAAGGAACACCCCCCCCATGCTGATGTCGCGGGCCGGGCAGCGGTGAATCCGGCGGTCCTTGTAGAATACGTGGACCTGGTTCTTCGGTGCCCTCTTTCTGGGGTGCAGACGTCGTTCCATGAACATCTCCTTAAGGTTCTCGGTCATCCAATGAGGCCAAGGTAAGCGAAAACCCATCCGATTGCCGCGACAGTGTTCGCGCATTGAGCGGAGTGCTAGTGCCCTGTCACGGTGATCATTACGGATTCAGTGTGCCGGGCAGCGCTCGTTGTCACAGGACTAGAAGGCCGGGGGCTCCGGGGCCTCCTTGTACATCTTGACGCTGGCCAGGATCTCGCGCTTGGCGTGGTCCACACTGCCCCAGCCCTTGACCCGTACCCACTTGCCCTCGTCCAGGTCCTTGTAGTGCTCAAGAAGTGCGCGATCTGGTCGAGGAGCATCAGGTCCACGTCCCCGACGTCCTGGATGCGCCCATAGGACCGGCACAGCTTGGGAACAGGGACCGCCAGCACCTTGGCGTCGTCCCCCGACTCGTCGGTCATCTCCAGCAGGGCGACGGGCCGGCAGCGGATCACCGAGCCGCTGATGAGGGGGACCGGTGTGATGACCAGGACGTCTACCGGGTCCCCGTCGGATGACAAGGTGTGGGGAACGTAGCCATAATTGCAGGGATAGCGCATCGCCGTGGTCATGAACCGGTCCACGAACATGGCCCCGGTCTCCTTGTCCAGCTCGTATTTGACCGGGTCGGAGTTGGCGGGGATCTCGATGATGACGTTGACCTCGTTGGGTACGTCTCGGCCAGAGCTGACGCGGTCCAGATTCATTTGCTTCTCCCTGATGACAGGCGGCGAAACCCGGAGATTAATCGTATTGATCGGCTAATACAATGGGGCAGCGGTGGCCATGCGGCGGCATGTCCCTCGGCCCCTGATCGTCTTCCCCGGCGTTGTGCGCCTGCGGGCGCGCGCGTTCGCGGCCCGCACTGCGGGTGGGCAGACCTCACAACCAGGAGCAGGCATGACACAGGGCGAAGACATCGAGGGTTCGGATCCGGTCCGCAGGCCCGGACTGAGTGCGCAGGCCTGGTCGGCCATCGCCAGGCGTCTCGGCCATCGCTGGGAGGGGAAATACCGGCGCGGGCTGTACAGCCCCGAGCAGCTGGAGGACATCAGGCAGACCCTGGACGGCCTGGCGCGGTGGCTGGCCGATCACCGGCCCGCGCGGCTGCAGGCGCTGGAGCGGGACCTTGAGCCCCGACGGCGGTTCTCGGCACGCGACGCCCTGTGTATCTCCTACGTGGACCATGTGGCCTCGCCCGAGCCGCCCCCCCCCGCCCGGGTGCTGCAGCGGTTCTTCAACCGCCACCTCAAGGACGCCTACAACCACGTCCACATCCTGCCCCACTTCCCCTGTCCGGTGATCCATCCCGAACTGCGCGGCCCGGCCTCACGGGCCGATGGGGGATTCGAGCCCATGAGCTACCAGATGGACCCCCGCTACGGGGAGCCGGAGGATCTCATGGGCCTGGAGGCGGGGCTGATGTATGACTTCGTGCTCAACCACCTCTCGGTCAAGAGCGAGTGGTTCCGGCGGTTTCTCGAGGACGAGCCCGGTTGGGAGGACTTTTTTCTCACCATACCAGCGGATCGGCTCGACGATCTGGATCTGAGCGGGGTCTTCCGTCCGCGCCAGCACCACCCGGTGATCGAGTTCACCAACTCGCGGGGAGAGAAGAAATATGTGTGGTGCACCTTCAGCCCCACCCAGGCCGACCTCAATATCAAGAATCCACGGGTCTTCCAGAGACTCATGGAGGCCCTGATCAAGGACTTCATCGGCCAGGGGGCGGAATGGATCCGGCTCGATGCCGTGGGCTACCTGGTCAAGATGCTCGGTCTCGAGCCCGGCGAACCCAGGACCTCCTGTTTCGGGATCGAGGAGACCCACGACGTCCTCAAGGTCCTGCATACCTATCTGGGCGAGATTGCCCCTGCAGTGACCCTCGTGGCGGAGGTGAATGCCACCAAGGACGTGATCAGGACCTACTATGGGGCGCACGGTGACGAGGCCCACATGGCCTACGAGTTTCCGGTCGCCCCCCTGTCTCTGTTCGCCATCTACCGGGGGGACACCGCGCCGCTGACGCGCTGGGCGCGCGAGAAGGCGCTCAACCCGGAGCAGATCGGTCTTTCATTCACCAGTTCCCACGACGGGATCGGGGTCCTGCCCATGACCGATGTGCCCGAGCTCCCGGACGGCACGCCGGCCCTGGCAGTCCTGATCGAGGAACTGGAGGGGCGGGGCGCCGGCATCAACTACAAGAGCCAGATCGTCGCCGGTGGGCAGAGGTCGATCCCCTACGAGGCCTGTATCACCTGGCTCCAGGCGGTCCTGACCGGCCCGGAGCGCCAGTCATTGCTTGCCGATGGCCTGGACGACGCGCAACTGGCGCGTATCGCGGACCGCTTCGTGGTGTCTCAGGCCTTTGCCATGACCGCACCTCACTGTGTGCCGGCGGACTATCTGGGGGCGATCACCGGCCAGCTGAACGATGAGCAGACCTTCGCCATCACGGGCCACAACCGGGACAAGAACCGGGGCCTCATCGACGCCGTGCAGTTCGAGCGGATCCTCGAGGCACCGCTCAACGCCTACGAGCGGCTGGTCCACCTGATCGTGCGCCGCAAGCGCTTGCTGTGGTCGGTCCGCGCCGCCTCGGCGGCATTCAGCCCCTATGCCCGGTGTGAGGTCGGCGTGGTGGAGGTGGACGGGGGAGCGGGGGAGGCCACTGAGCCGGTGTTCTCGGTGCTGCGCCGCGCCGAGTCGGACGAGCAGACGGTCCTGGTCCTGATCAACAGTACGGACAGTCCCCGGTCCGTGCGCCTCGATGCGCATCGCTATGGTCTCGGGAGGGGGCAGGTGGCCCGGGATCTCCTCTCACAGCGGAACCATCCGGTCGCTGCCGGGGCGCTGCGGGTGCCACTGGGCCCCTGGGGACTCATGTGGCTGGATCTGTATTCGGACCGGGAACGCGGTAAAATGGCCGTTTGACTGGGACTGGGAGAAAACACATGCGTGAAGTCGGCAATCCCGAGCTGACCGCCGTCGAGGGTGGGCACAAGGGGATAGAGGAACTCGAGCGGGACTACGAGCAGTTGTTGCAGAAGTACCGCACGGAGAAGAAAGACCGGCGCAAGGCCGTGCGCCGTTACCGGCAAGAGCAGGCCCTGAAGCCCTATCAGGCGGAGTTGATCCGTATGCAGCAGTACCTTGAGCGCACGCGCACACGCATGATCATCCTGTTCGAGGGTCGTGATGCCGCCGGCAAGGGTGGCACGATTCGGCGGGTCACCCGCTACATGAACGAGAAACACTACCGGGTGGTGGCCCTCGGAAAACCCAGCGAGGAGCAGAAGACCCAGTGGTTTTTCCAGAAGTACGTGACCCAGTTTCCCCGTGGCGGTGAGGTGGTGCTGTTCGATCGGAGCTGGTACAACCGCGCCATGGTCGAGCCGGTGTTCGGATTCTGCACCGTCGAGGAGTACAACAACTTCATGCGCGGGGTCAGCGGCTTCGAGCGGGACCTGATCCGCCAGGGCACGATCCTCATCAAGCTCTACTTCAGCGTGACCAGGGATGAGCAGGCACGGCGCTTCGAGCGGCGCAAGAGCGACCCGCTGCGGCAGTGGAAGCTCAGCGAAGTGGACGTCCAGGCCCAGGACCGGTGGGACGAATTCACCAATCAGAAATACGAGATGCTCAAGCGGACCAATACCACCCACGCACCGTGGACGGTCATTCGCTCCAACGATAAACACAAGGCGCGGCTCAATGCCATGAAGGTGGTCCTCAATGCCGTGCCCTACGAGCGCCTGGATTCGGAGCTGGACTTCGTGCCCGATCCGGACGTGGTGATCTCGGGCGCCCGGGAGCTGGAGTTGATGGATGCCCAGCGCCTGCAGAGCGGGAAATTCGTGGGCTGAATGCCTCGCCCTCGG
>Ga0114931_10005359_pt1 | contig 15842 bp, 13 predicted proteins | sample 2SBtaG_FD_89579 | JGI IMG/M metagenome (GOLD analysis project Ga0114931, IMG submission 89579) | Deep subsurface microbial communities from Kolumbo volcano to uncover new lineages of life (NeLLi) - 2SBTROV14_V59a metaG | ecosystem: Environmental > Aquatic > Marine > Volcanic | place: Kolumbo...
ATGTTCAATGCGCGCATTTTGTTTATCTGAATTCTTGCGTGCGTTCTGGTAGGCGGCATCGGCGGTAACCTTTGCCGGGATATCCACGGTGATCAGTTGTTGTACGCGATCCGTGTCAGTCCAAGCGATATTGCCGAAATGATCGTTGAAAGTCTTGAGTATATTGGATAAACGGTCAAGCTCAGGCTCCGGGCGGTGTCCGCCACCGCTGGTAGGTACCGGTTCGATCTCGGCATCTGCGTACGGCAGCTGGACACGTACTACTGCCTGTTTTTCCACCCGGTAACTGTCCATGTCAATGGCTTCGAAAATACCCTTGGACAGGTCCTCTTCTTTCGGCGCCGGGAGCTTCGGTACGAGGAAGTTCAAGAATATCGACAGCTTTTCCCATTCAGCATTGGTGTAAGGCAAGACTGATGCAAGGAATCCATAGGTACGCGTGAACGCCTTGGCATTGCCTTTAAATGCAACCTGGCCGTCTTCGTCGAGTTCCTCCCGGTACACGGCGACGCAGGCATAGAGAATGGCATCCAGCTTGTCCCGATCCGCACCAGAGAGATACAACTCGACCAGTGAGTCAACCTGCTCCGGCGTGTAAATCTGGTCTGCGTCCATCGCGGACTTGAGATCATGCAGCTTGTTGGGGTCGGTCTCTTCGCTAAGAATGGTGGCACGATAATAATCCGCAAATGATTTCTTGATGCCGTCGGCATCGTTCATGAAATCCAATACAAATACATCGTACTTCCCGGGATAGGCGCGATTCAGGCGCGACAGGGTCTGCACTGCCCGGATTCCAGACAGCGTCTTGTCCACATACATCGTATGCAGCAATGGTTCGTCGTAACCCGTCTGGAACTTGTCGGCGCAGATCAGGAAGCGATAGGGATCTTCCTGAATCTTGTCGGTGATCTGGTTCGACGGAAATCCGTTCAGAGATGCCTCGGTGACCTTGTTCCCGCCATATTCGTGTTCACCCGAGAACGCCACAATGGCCTGATAAGGACTCTTGCGTTCAGCCAGGTAATCATGAAAGGCGTGGAAATACTGGATGGCGCGCTCGATGCCGTTGGTCACCACCATGGCCCGTGCCTTGCCGCGGATCTTGTTGAGCGCGATCACCTGCTCGTGGAAATGATTCACCATGATCTCGGCCTTCAGGCGAATGGCGTGGTCATGGCTCTCGACGTAGCGCCGCAGTTTTTTCTTTGCCCGCTTGGTGTCGAACTCGGGATCCGCCTCGACGGTCTTGACCAGCTTGTAATAACTGTTGACGGGCGTGTAGTGCTTGAGCACATCCAGGATAAACCCTTCCTGGATCGCCTGCTTCATGGTGTAGCTGTGGAACGGCCGGTGCTTTACCTTCCCGTCCGGTTGCGGGTCGGGATCGCCGAAGATTTCCAGCGTCTTGTTTTTCGGGGTCGCGGTAAAAGCAAAATAGCTGGCGTTCGGCAGCATCTTGCGCGCTTCCATGATGCGATTGATACGGTCCTCGGGCGTCTCGTCTTCTTCCGCGGCGCCGCCTTCGGCAAGCGCCATCGAAAGCGCGGCTGAGGTCTTGCCACCCTGGCTGGAATGAGCCTCATCGATGATTATGGCAAACCGGCGGCTCCGGTGTTCACTTCCGATCTCGTCGAGGATGAAAGGAAACTTCTGTACGGTGGAGACAATGATCTTCTTGCCGCTGGCAATAAACTGACGCAGGTCTCCCGAGTGTTCGGCATGGCCCACGGTTGCACCCACCTGGGCGAACTGCTTGATCGTGTCGCGAATCTGCTTGTCGAGGATACGGCGGTCGGTCACCACGATAATGGAATCAAATATCTGTGAACCGTCCTTCTCCAGCCCGATGAGCTGATGCCCCAACCAGGCGATGGAATTGGACTTGCCACTGCCCGCCGAGTGCTGGATAAGGTAACGTTTGCCCGCGCCATGCTGACCGGCATCAGCGAGGAGTTTTCGCACGACATCGAGCTGATGGTAGCGCGGGAAAATCTGGGTTCTTTTCTTCCTGCCGGTCTTGGGATTCTTCTCTTCGACGACCTGGGTATAGTTTTCAAGGATATTCGTCAGGCTGGACGGTGTCAGAATGTGCTTCCACAGGTAGTCGGTCTTCAACCCCTCCGGATTGGGCGGGTTGCCGGCACCGTCATTCCAGCCCTGATTGAAAGGCAGAAACCATGATCCCTTGCCCTTGAGATGGGTACAAAAACGTACCTCATGGTCATCCACGGCAAAATGGGCCACGCAACGGCCAAACTGAAACAGCAGCTCTCGTGGATCACGGTCGCGCTTGTACTGCTCTACCGCGTCTTCCACAGTCTGCTTGGTAAGGCTGTTTTTCAACTCGAAGGTAAATACCGGCAAACCATTGATGAACAGGCCCAGATCGAGTGCCAGTTGGGTTTCATCACGGCTATACCGAAGCTGACGGGTGACGCTGAAACGGTTCTGGGCGTGGCGCTCAATCGCCACAGGATTACCCGTGGAGGGCGTACCATAGAACAGGTCGATGTGGAGCGGGCCGTGCTTGATACCCTGCCGCAACACCTCGATGGTACCGCGCTTCGTAATCTCACCTTGCAGCCGGGCCAGGAATTTGCGCCGTGTTGGCGTGTCGGTATCGAGATCCAGCGCCTTCGCCTGCTCCGGCTGGGTGGCCTCGAGAAAGGTACTGAGCTGGACCAGATCCACGGCATACTCGCGGTCATAGCTCTGGGGATGCCCGCAAATCCAGCCCGTCCCCCCATAGGCCGGACGCTGTAACTCGACCCTGTCCAGCTCCGCAGCCGGGGCACAGGGCTGACCTGTCATCACCGAGACGATGAGGTCTTCGAGGCCTTTTTCAGTGATGTCCGTCGTCATCCAGCGCCTTCTATCAATTACCCATCAATTAAACCACATTCCGATATCATCATGATTTACAACAGGTTGAAACGTAGTTCCCGCCGCCGGAAAGTGCCGCTATGCGGCCGCGGACAACACATCTGCGAATTCGTCGGGCCGTGACCAGCGGGTCACAACCGACAAATCCTCAACCAGCTTGTAGTCCTCCGCACTCCATACGTCCGCGGTATCATCAAAAAGCGATACGAAGTGAAGCGCTTCCGGTCCTGCCGCCAGATGATTCAGGTCATACCAGGCAGCCAGCACATGCTCTGCAACTGAACGGGCAGCGGAACGATTACCTGTACTCAGCACATAGACCAGTGAACTACGATCCGGCACGCGCACATGGAAATCCACATTCCAGCTGCGCCCGGAGCGCCCCACCAGCTTCTCGGCGCGCTCAAACGGCAGTTGGCGTTCTGTCAGATAGTCCGCAACTTCATCCGTGATGGACTCCACTGCCCGGGTTCGGAAGGTAAACCACAGGTCGGAAACACGCAGGGCAGCCTGTGCCACGCGGGTCACCACCATGGGTAGGGAATCACCGGGGCGGTAACGCGCCTGCAACATGCCCTTGTAGAATTCCACGCCATGATTCAGGCATGTATCCTCGATCAGCTGTCGTTGTTTGGATGAACGTCGTGGTGAGAGCGATTGCATGCGAAGCCAGCGCGTTGTTTCCCCGAGATCCGTCACAGTGACCACATTGTCCTGCGCCTCGCAATACAGGTCGATATTGTCACCATCCGGATAAAGATAGGGTGTACGGATACGCTGGTAGGCTCCCTGCTCGGTACAGGTAAAGAGCTCACCAAGGCCAGATTTCAGCGCCTCGCAAACAGCCAGAGTATTCACAGGAACAGCTCCTCCTGAATCGGGGCCGGTTGTTCCATATGCCCGTTGTGATTGATTTTGGCTTCCGTGCAAAACTCCGCCCACACGGCCACCGGGTCGGTAACCGGCGCGGTAATGTCAACCGGCGCGTAGGCCTCTTTGTCCCGGAACTGCTCACTCCAGCGGTGTTTGTGCTTGTCACCGACCTGTGTGCACTCGGGGTTATGATGATCCTTGCCCAGATCGAGCGCATAGATTCGCCCCTCGGATTTCAGGATCAGGGCATAGGTCAAAGCCCCGGCCAACCGGTTGTAACTGCCACGAATAAAAAGCGGCCAGCCTGCGTACGACTGCACTTCCACCCGGAATTCGAGCGATGGCGAATGGTCTTCGTCCTCAGACCAGCTAATCGTTCCGTCGATCTGCTTCGACGTATCCGCGAGAATCGAAGTGAATTCGGTATTGGTCAGCGACATACGAAACTCCGCTCAGGCCTCACCAATCCAACCCTTGTGAATCAGTATTTCCAACGCCAGTTCGATCTGGCGTTGGGAAAACTGTCTCTTGCGGTCATTCCAGGCATAAACGTTCGTCACCACATCATCCAGAGACTGGCTCTGTTCCTTGCTGACGACCCAATGAACCGTGGACAGCAGTTCCAGACCAAAAGGTGACTCGAATCCTTCGACCAGTTCGGATACCCGTTTGAAGTGCGACTGGGTCTCGGCCTTGTCCTTCAAAAATGACTCCGCATCCTCAAGCACACCCGGCACCAGTTGCAACTGCTTGTCGGGCTCGTCACCGCCATCCGCGTAACCGGACACCATGTGACCTTCCACGGCATTCAGCACATGTCGCAGATTCTCGGCATAGGGGCCATACAGGCCTTTGACATATTTCAATCGTAGCGGCTCACCGGCCTCCTGCATGAAGTACATCAGCTTGTGGACTTCCAGCAAGGTCACAAAAGGGTCCAGCAGCCCTCCGAGGTAGCGGCGCATGAGTTCGACCAGCGCCGCGCGGCCAGGCGTCATCTTCGGCACCTCGCGGTTGCGCACCATTTTGTCCGCCCCGGGGGCACCCTTGGGTTCGAAGATGATGACCTTTACTTCTGGCACTCCCTTCAGAGTCTCTTCGATTTTCTCCCGCACCCGAGACCAGTCCAGCCCGCCCAGGCCACTGCCCAGCGGGGGAATGGCAATCGACCGGATATGCTGTTCCCTGATGACATCAGTCAGTGCCTTCAGCCCGGTTTCGATGTCCTCCATCCGACTCTTGCCACGCCAGTGCCGCTTGGTCGGAAAGTTGATGATGAAGCGTGGATTGGTCAGCCCACCCGTCTCGAAGACGAACATGCGTCCCGGTTGCACCTCTTCGCGCTTGCAGGCAGCGGCGTAGGCCTTGAAGTTTGCCGGGAATGCATTCTTGAATTGCAGCGCAATGCCGCGCCCCATGACACCGACACAATTGACGGTATTGACAATGGCCTCGGCGTCTTCAGTGAGGATGTCGCCGGTCTTGTACTCAATCATATCCGCCTCCCATTTCAATAATACCAGTCATTCCTGATCTCTACCGCAGGTTGATGGGCCGCACCGCCCAGTATTTCCCGCACCTGATCGTAGACCGGCCGCGAACGCACACCAATCCGCGACACCAGTGACCAGGGAAAGGCCTGCTCAACGAGAAATTCCGCCTGCTTGCCTTCCTTGACCGATGGGGATACCCCTCGATAACCCCAGCCATTGTCGTGTACGGCATTCCAGTTGATCTCGTCCAGTTGTGCAAGATCAGCGCGGTCCTCGAAATAGTAGGCACCCGCATTGGTGAGCGTGAAGGCCCACCGGCTGCCCTGCCCTTCCGCCCAGGCCACCGTGGCGCGCAAGTCGGCTTCCAGATGAACAATGGCATCCTGGCCGCCCCGGTAATCCAGTTCGGGATGATTCGCCTGCCACAGCAGATACAGCATGATCGAGCGCGGACAGAAATAAAACGGCACGCAGTCACCGACATGCAGGTCCGGGTGGCTGTCCAGCGTCAATTCGTGGAGCCGCCTGTGCTTGATGTTATTCATGCCGATGGTAGTGCCGGGCGGCGACCGCCGCGCAATCTCCGCATCGCACCACAGGCAATCGGCCTCGATAATGGAAGACAGCCGATCCACATGAACGATGTGATAGATTTTTGGCTCGGCAGGAACGGGCATAGTCAATCTTCCAATGCCTCCAGTTCGTCAGATTCTTCCTCGCTGTCAGCTTCATCAATCAGCGTGTCGAGTGTTGCTGGTGTTTCATCCTCCTGCGGAAGTTGTGCTGCTGCCTCGCGCACGTCGAGCTTTCCGGTGACTACGTAGGCGATCAATCGAGTTTGGTATTCGCGCAGAAGAGCAATTTCCTGCTCAGCCTGCGCGATCGCTGTGTTAGAAGGATCTACTGATTGTTTAATAGACGCTACTATTCTGTCCTGCTCCTCTAAACTGGGATACCATAGCCAGCACTCGCCCAATGCTTCTCGATTCACCTTAGGCATAGCAACACGCAGCGAACAATCAACCGCATACCTTGTAAACGGTAAAGATAAGAGTAGTTGCAGGAGATATTCCGTCCTCAACTCCGACTTGCGAACGGTAATTGGATACATATCTGCACTACACAAGCAATCCATTGGTGCAATTACTGCTTTGCGTAGATTTGGTCGTATCTTGCTATAAATGATCTGGCCCTGTAGCACTACATATTTTCCGCTGTCAGCGCCTTGATCTTCCGCCGTTTCAAGATGGCTTATTATTCCGGTGCCGCTTTTGATATGGTTCGGGGCAATAAGGATTTTTTCTTTATGTTGAGGTTCACGCGGATCAACTTGGCCGCTAGTTATTTTTCCTAAGAACTTAAAGCGCTTCAACTTCCAATGCTCCGGCACTTCCCCCAGCCACTCGACGCCGGAGGGCTTGAGGCGGACGTTGGGGTCGAGTCCACGGGTGACGGCGCGATGGATGGTGGCCTGCTTCTGCTCCTCCAGCAGCTTGATCAGCTTCTGCTTGGCGCGGATATAACGCCGGATGCGCCGGTCGGCATAATCAAGGAAACGGACGATGGCGGTTTGCTCGTCCGGCGGCGGCACCAAACATGGCAGCTTCTTAAAGTCTTTCCAGTCTAAATTCTGACGGAGACCAGAACCCAGACCATAGAAGATCTTTTTCAGATCATATGCATGCAGGAGCAAGTAACCATAGCTAGACTCAATTCCTTCTTGCGTCTGTAACGCAATATACGCGGATGTGATTATTCCTCGATTTCCAGAATAGCCAAAACGCAGACTCGTTTTGTCATTCTGTAGATCAGTTGGACGACAAATAATTTCTCCGGGCTCGACAATTTGGTAGGTTTCAAATGATGCTGGCACGAGTCCATGCAACTTCTCTTCCGGTTTGACCACGATGCGCCCATAACTTAACGACAATACGGTTTTTTCAACCAAACCCGTATTCGGCCTCTGTATTTCTTTGAAACACCTTCTTCCGGGTGGCACCTCCCAATGGGCAGGTACATCACCCAGCCACTGCACACCAGAATCTTTCATCCTGGAATAAGGTTGAAGGCCCGCGATCACGCCTCTACCTCCTGCAGCAGGCTTTCAGGATTCCAGATCTGCTCGGCGATCCGGCGGTAAAGCTCCTGCCTGGCATCAAGGTCGGTCTTCTTGAACTCCGTGTGTGGCTGGAACGGCAATCCGGTTTCCTCCCGGAATCGTCGGAAACCGGGATTGTGCTCATAGGCCTGCTCGTGCAGGCTCTGCGCGAGCAGATTTTGCCCGTAATAGTGCTCGCGCTTGTGGGCGTAGGGTAGATCGCCATAGCTGGCGTTAAAACTCTTGGGCAGGAGCAGCAGTCCGCCGATGCGGTTACGGTATTCACTGAAATCGGTCGGGTGGGCGAATTCGTCTTCGTGGCGTTCCGGGTGGTTAGCCCAGATGTGTTCGACTTCGTAACCGTTCTTGCCGCGCCGCTGGATGTATTCGGCATAGCGTGACGCCTGTCCCGAACTTGTTTCGACATAGTCGGTCATGCGCGCCAGCAGGCGGTGAATCTGCCGTCCGTTCATGCCGTGCAGGCGGAAGCGGTCATTGGTCGCGAAGGTCTCTTCCTCGGCATTCAGGCGTTCAGTGAGAATATCCGCCAGCTCCTCTACAGGCCTGCCACGTATTTTCAGGATGACCAGCTGGAACATGTTGTACTGCATGGTGGAATAGCTGGTGGCCTTCCAGTTCCAGATGCGGCGTGCGATCAGAATATCGAGATAGGCGGCAACGATGCGCAGCTTGCGCATGATCTGGTCTTCGCTGTCACTGCGCACGAGCGGAGCGAGCAGTACCGGGTATTGCAGGGTGAAGTTGTTCTGGGCATTGAAGTGGATCGCCTCCAGGCCTTCTGTCAGCGTCCCGGCCGCCTGCCGGATGCGCTCGTACCAGTGGCTGTAAAAGGCGAAGTCCTCCTGGATGAAACGGCCAAAGGCGGCGCTACTGGTGAGTCCCAGCCGGTCCTCGTGATCACGCACCCAGCGATGGAACTCGGTGCCAATGAGGTCGAAGTCGCGGGGCCGGGCAGCACGTTTTCGTTCACGGATGCTACGGGCATGCTGGCCGCGCAGCCAAGCTTTAATGGCATCCGCATCTTCCTCCTTGCCCAGTTGCTGGAGCGCAGCGATGTGCTTGCGCCAGATGCGGCTGGCCTCGTCGCGGCACTCCGTGTCGGTGATATTGGCCAGCAGGTAGCCCTTGAGCATGTCCGTGGGCGTAAGCGACAGGCCCCGGTCATTCATGGTTTCAAAAATGGTGTAGGCGTCGGCATCCGAATAGGCGGTGATCTCGACAAAGTGCACGTTCTCGATCAGCCAGTCGGCGAAATACGGCAGTGCATCGCCAGCCAATTCTTCCGGAAGGCTCTCCTCGATATCCTGAAACCGCCCGAGGATGTTGAGTACGGACTCGGGCTGGCCATTCTCCTCGAACGTCTCCCCTGTAAAGAGTGCCTCCATGCAGGCATTGCGTTCGGGCACATCAAGGTTGAAAGAACGCTTGCCGAATTTCTGGGAGAAAATGAGATCGGTCAGCTGCCCCTTCTGTTCCTCGTCGGTCAATTGCCGATGAAGATGGATAAGCAGCAGGGTCAGCGAGGTGAGACGTTGCTGGCCATCAATGATGAACTTGTGGCCTTCCTTGTCACTGATGATGATGGAGCCGAGAAAATAATGGCCGTATTGCTCGACGGCGCTGCGTTCGTTGCCCACTTCATGACTTTCCAGGAACTTTTCCGTCAGATCGTCAATGAGTTCAGCAATCTGTTTGGTTTCCCAGCGATATTCACGCTGATAGTAATCGATGGCGAACTTTGCACCACCGAGAAGCGCGCGGATATTCTTGGCGTCACCGCGTATTTCCCTCATTGGCCACCTACCCCGACGATCTCATCCAGCAAACCTTCAGTTTCCTCCTCCAGCGCCAGAATGTCCGCACGAATCTCTTCCAGGCTGCGCATGGGTTGGGGCTTGTAGAAATAGCGGGTAAAGCTGATCTCATAACCCGTTTTTACACTGCTGGCGACATACCATGCATCGGGCGCGTGGGGCAGGACTTCACGCTGGATGAAGGCCTCGATGCCGCCCTCTTCCAGCAGGGGCACCTGCTCAGTGTCGCGCAGGTCGGTGTCCGGCTCGTACTCGACGACACACGGTTTGCCATCGATGGTGGCTTCGAACAGGCCCCGTAGCGGGTCAGGCACGGCCTTCTTCTTGTAGATCTTCTTGATGACCGGTGGCGCATCCCCGGCGCGTTCACTGGTTTCTTTCAGCGCCTTGATCTCCTTGGCGCTGTACGCCTTGTGTGGGTCGATGCCCTTGAGGCGCAACGGCCGTTCCACGGTGACTTTCCAGTAACCAAAGGTTGCGTTCGGGAAGAGCTTGCTCTGTTCGGTTTCCTCGAACTTCAGGAAGGTGTCACAGATTTTTCGGATGTCTTCTTTGGAGAGCTCGCAATTCTTCTTGCCCAGGTTCTTGCGCAGCGGCTTGTACCACTGGGTCGCGTCGATGAGCTGGACCTTGCCCTTGCGGTGTTCCGGTTTGCGGTTGGACAGTACCCATATATAGGTGGCAATACCGGTGTTATAGAACATATTGAGCGGCAGGGCGACGATGGCCTCCAGCCAGTCGTTTTCAATGATCCAGCGGCGGATGTTGCTTTCGCCCTGGCCGGCATCCCCGGTGAACAGGGAACTGCCGTTATGTACTTCGGCGATACGGCTGCCCAGCTTGGTGTCATGTTTCATCTTGGACAGCATGTTGGCGAGGAACAACATCTGGCCGTCGGATGAACGGGTGACCAGTGAGTATTCCGGGTCATTCGCGTGCTCGATCAGGAAACGGGGGTCCTTGATGCCCTTCTTGCCACCCATGCGTTCGAGGTCACTCTTGTAGCTCTTGCCATAGGGTGGATTCTAGAGCATGAAATCGAATTCGCGGGACGGGAAGGCATCATTGGACAAGGTTGAGTGCTCCGGGCCGCCGACCAGGTTGTCTGCCGCGTCGCCTTCGCCTTTCAGTAGCAGGTCCGCCTTGGCGATGGCATAGGTCTCGGCATTGATCTCCTGCCCGTACAGATGAGTAGCCACCTGCTTGCCATGGGACTCGGCCAGTTCCTGCTGGGTTTCTTCCGCCACGGTCAGCATGCCACCGGTGCCGCAGGCGCCGTCATAAAGCAGGTAGGTGCCGGATTCGATCTCGTCGGCGATGGGCAGGAAGATCAGCTTGGCCATGAGCTTGACCGCATCGCGCGGGGTCCAGTGCTCGCCGGCCTCTTCGTTGTTCTCTTCGTTGAAGCGGCGCACCAGTTCCTCGAACACCGTGCCCATGGCGTGATTGTCGAGACCGGGCTGTTTGACCGAGCCATCCGGGTTGAGCACCGGCGTGGGGCTCAGGTTAATGTCCGGGGACAGGAGCTTCTCGATCAGGGTGCCCAGCGCATCCGCCCGGGACAGGCGCGGAATCTGGTTGCGGAACTCGAAGTTCTCAAGGATCTCCTGCACATTGGGTGAGAAGCCGTCGAGGTAGGCCTCGAAATCGGCACGCAGCTGCTGCTGACTGGCGCGGGAGCGCAGATCCCGCAGCGTGAATTTCGACGTGTTGTAAAAGGCCTGCCCCGCGGCCTGGCGCAGCGCCTGATCCTGGTTGGTGATCCCGGCCTCGTCGAGCGATGCCTTCATGTCGAGTACGGCCTGCTTGGTCGATTCCAGTTCCGCATCCAGCCGGCGCAGCACCGTCATGGGCAAGATGACATCCCGGTACTTGCCGCGCACATACAGATCGCGCAACACATCGTCGGCAATGCCCCAGATGAAATTGGTGATCCAGTTGAGTTGTGAGTGATCCATGGCTTCTTCTTTTGTCGTTATGTCAGGTTTTCTGGCAGGGGAGGCAAAAACACCCGCCGTGCCCAGTCCTCGGCATCGCGTTTGGTGCGAAAGGTTTTGATCGTGGTCGGCCAGCCGCGTTTGCGGACTATTGCTTTCCACGTCTTTGAAGGTGTCCTGGTTATTGTTGCCACAGTGTCTTCCGGTACACGTTCCAGCTTGCAGGTGTACCGAAAGTGTACCGAAGCACGCCACCATTACAATAAGAGGAAACGTAAGGTACTGTTTGGATTGGTGGGCCCGCCAGGACTCGAACCTGGGACCAAGGAATTATGAGTCCCTTGCTTATTCCTTAAGTCAGTGCCATTCCCCTATACCCTGCTATCAGATCCCTTTGTTGAACGACTGATCGGGACGATTCATCGTGAATACCCTGACCGGATCCGGTTCTGGAATGCAGGTGATTTGCAGACCACATTGAATAACTTCTGTTGGAAGACTCACTGCCGAGGGCTCCATCAGCCTCCCGCCACGGCTTGATTATCAATTCGCCGTGCATAGGCCTCAAATTATAGGGCCGGCCTTCATTCTGCCGGTGGTGTTGTCCTCCACCCAGTGCATGGGCCGCGAAGCGGTGGCCGGGGTGCTCGGCACCATGGTGGGATATCTCTTTGGCAGGACCCCGCCTAAGTCATAGAAGTGACTTGCCGCTACCAGGCCTTACAAAACTACCATGTGGGACTATAATATTATTTAACTCTCATTCGGGATATTTCAATAGGCGCACCATGCAGCCACAGACCAAGCCAGACCCGCAACGGGTGGCCAGCGCCGCCCTGCAGGCTTTCTTCAACCTGAGCCAGCGTTGGGAACTGACCGCCACACAGGAGCGGATCCTGTTGGGCGATCCGCCCACGTCGACCTTTTTCCGGTGGAAAGCGAGTAAGCACGCCGCTCGCCTGGGGCGCGATACCCTCGACCGGGTTAGTTACCTGCTGGGTATTCACAAAGCGCTGAATATCCTCCTGCCATCAGCCGCAGCCGCGAACCAGTGGGTGAAGAAGCCCAACGAAGCCCCCTTGTTCGGGGGCCAGTCCGCACTCGATCGAATGCTCGGCGGCAGCGTCGTGGATCTCGCCGATGTCCGCCGCTACCTGGATGCCCAGCGCGGGTGAGTATTTCCGATCCCTACCCCGACACCGTCTCACCTGCAAACCTGGCCTGGGACAACCAGTACCGGATCATCCCGTCCAGGTATCCGCCAATTAATTTTTTCGAAGACCTAGTGGATCCAGAGCTTATGGAGGAAGTCTACTATCTGGAATCGCTGACCAATGATCGGCTGCGTGACGAGGTCGGCGATATCACGCTGGTTGCTGCTGAGGATCGGGTATCGGGCGATGCCGCCACACCGGTGATGGCCGCGTTCACGCACATTGGTCTTGAGAGTCGGTTCAGCGACGGGCGCTTCGGTGTTTATTACGCCGCCAGAACGCTCGATACCGCCATTGCTGAAACGTGCTACCACCGCACGGCCTTTTTGCGCTACACGCATGAAGATCCCGGGGAGATCGACATGCGCGCCTACATCGGGGACGTGCTGCAACCGCTGCACGATGTGCGCCCTGCTGTGTATGACTACCTGCATGAACCGGACAACTGGAATCCCTCCCAGGCCTTTGGCGCCACACTCAGACAGGGTGGCTCGCGGGGCCTCGTCTACCGCAGTGAGCGCGACCCCGGCGGTGAATGTCTGGTGGCATTTACACCCCGAGCGGTGTCGATCCTCCGACAAGGACCGCATTTAACCTACCACTGGAACGGCACTGCCATCACGGCGGTGTTTGAAAAAAGTCGGCTTATGTAGCAAGGCAGACACCCACGGAGCCTTACGGTCACGATGTGGGACAAAAATCGTATCAATCGCCACCAAGCTGTGTTCCAACAGGCTAGTACATCTGTTGCCCGCCGCGTGACGACCCTAATCTTGGTCTCGCCTTGTGGCTGAGTGTAAACCGGCATAACACCGGCATTTATATAGCGAAGGCCATATTTAGATAAAACTCTATAAATATATACATCTATTATTTTCAATATATTTAAATAATTACGTTGCCCTCGAAGCCCTGCTCTTCCCCTCCTTCCAAGGCATGACTAATAATGCGGCGTACCCCGTACCCGTTCCAACACCCCGTCCAGCACATCCAAATCCGAGTATTCAATCACCACCCGACCACTGCCATCTTGGTTTAGCTCAAAGGACAACGGACATCCCAGACCGTCAGATAATTCTTGCTCGAGTCTTAGGGTCGCGGCGTCTTTCTGGGCGTTGCTTACGGGTCCTGGCTTGGAGGTTGCACGCCCTCCCCTGCTCTTGCGTTCCCTGATTTCTTGGGCGCGCCTTTCAGTCTGTCGCACCGATAATCGTTTAGTGGCGACTTCCCGCAGCAACCGCGCCTGGCCCTCGTTATCCAACGACGCCAGTACCCGCGCATGCCCGACTGAAATCTGTCCGCCAATCACCGCAGTCTGTGTCGACTCAATGAGATTGAGGAGACGCCGGGCTTGAGTGACCTGGTGACGCGGCATGCCGAGACGTTCACCAATGTCTTCATCCGTCATTCCTTCGTTTTTCAGCTCGGCGATCGCGCGTGCTTCAGCGATTGGATTCGAGCGTCGGCTCCCTGCCCTTTCCAGAGACAACGCGGTGCGGACATTGTCATCCGACAGGTCATTTCGAATCAGTACCGGCACCCGGTAAATCTGCAGTTCCTGGGCGGCCTTCCAATAGGACTCACCGGATACAATCTCATACTCCGCGGGTTCGTCCTGATTCAGCCGGCGCACCACAATCGGGAGCAATAATCCCCGCTCGTCGATCCACTGGCGCATCTCGGCACGCAGCGGACGCACAGGATCACGCGGCCGAAGGCGTGACAGGTGAAGCCGCTCAATGTCGACCAGGAGATCCATTTATTAAATGTACCACGTGGTACACATCAAAGGTAGACCGTGCTCTTATAATGCGCTCACGACGCGTTTCTGTGCAGGTTTGAGCGAGTTTGGCAGGTGTTTTGAGGCCTGCCAAAAAACGCCCTAAATTGGGCAAAAAATATCGTTATTTACTATTATTATCAATATGTTATTAAAATAATTGGCAGCTGCCAATTTTTACTTGTAGTGGGCCTCAATAGCCTCCTGCAAGGCGTCCTTGAGTTCCGTCTTGCTAGCGCCACTGCCAGGTTCGACGATGATTGACAGGCCATCCCTGCCCTTTCTGTCGATGGTCAGCATCGGCTTGCCCTTGGCCGTCTGGTAACTCGCCAACGGCACCTTCCGTGCGGTCTGGGAGGCGGCCTTTTTCAGCTGCCCAATCACCGTTTTTCCGTCCAGCCCCTGACCGTGCAGATCCTTTGCCTTGGCCAGTATCCGCCGCCGCGTCTTGGCATCCTTGAGACCCGCGGCCAGCGCCCGACCGTGGGCCACACAAATTTCTGTGACATCGCGGTAGGCATCGACGATCTAGTCCGGCAAATCAGCCAGCGCCAGAAAGCGCGACAGCCAGTCCACCGAAACCTCCAGTCGTTCCGCCATCTGCTTTTGATTGGTGTAATAGAGTTTGAGGGCCTTTTTATAATCAAGCGCGCGCTCATAGTCGGAGATGTCTTCGCGGTCCCGGTTTTCGATATCGGCCAGTCTGAACGCCTGTTCGTCATCCAGATCACGAACTTCGGCCAACAGTTTCCAGCCCAGATAATTCGCTGTCCAGTGGCGGCGAGCGCCACAAATGACTTCGTAGCCCACCTCCCCCTGCCCTTCCACGCGCCGCACAATTGCCGGGAATTCCTGTTTACCCATCGATTTGAAGCCTTCGATCAGGTCCGCACAGCGCGTCTCGTTCAACAGGTCGTAGCGCCGGTTATGTTGATCCCACAACTTGCACTGCGCGGGTTCCAGCATGTAATGGACCCGCTTGACCCGTTCACCCCTGGAAAGCTCGGAAGCCGCCTGCATGCGGTTACCCAGCACCCCGTGGGACTTTGGAGCTTCGCTTTCGCCCTTCTCCCGCCGTGCATGCATGGACTTCTTGGCGGCATCTGCCAGACTACGATTTAAGTTCTTTGCCATGATTCTCTCCTTCCGAGCCTATAGCAGCCCTTGCTCTCTGAGTTGTTTGGCGTGACTGGGCCAGCTTCGCCGGATCAGGTGTTCGACTTCCCGGTTTACGCCGTCCAGAATGTTTAAACACCGCTTGTGTACCTGGGCAGACGTGGTCGCCTTTTCCAGCTCGTAGACGGTCCGCTGCAGGTTGCCGGCAGTGACGATTTCAGCCGATTCGCGCAGTTTTGCGCTCAACATAGCGTTACCGAACTCACTCTCGGCGAGATCGACCAGCGCGGTTTGCGCGCTCTTGTTTTCATCAAACCGGCTGATCACCAGCTTCAAGAACTTGTAATCGATGGTTCCGACCGCCCTTTCCAGTACGCCCATGGTTTCATGCAGCATGGTTAAAAACGAGATGGTGGAGGAAAAGTCATACATCGCCGGCGGCATGGGAATTAGCAAGGCATTGGCGGCATAGATCACGTTCAGCGAGATCATGCCGAGCGCCGGCGGTGGGTCCAGGATCACGATATCAAAGTCATCAGCGACAGTATTGATGCCGTCACGGAGCATCGAAAATGTCTCCGCGGTGACTTCATGGGCCATTTCATATTCG
>Ga0114931_10005360_pt1 | contig 15839 bp, 29 predicted proteins | sample 2SBtaG_FD_89579 | JGI IMG/M metagenome (GOLD analysis project Ga0114931, IMG submission 89579) | Deep subsurface microbial communities from Kolumbo volcano to uncover new lineages of life (NeLLi) - 2SBTROV14_V59a metaG | ecosystem: Environmental > Aquatic > Marine > Volcanic | place: Kolumbo...
ATGGCCTCTTCGTGTTCCTGTTCCTCGCAGGAGCCCTCGTGGATGAACCCAATGAGAGGTTTGAACAGGCGATGGGACTATTTTGGGTAATCGTCCTTTCGGCCTTGTTTGCGTCTGTTCTGTGAGGTGTGTAATCACCACCTCCACCGCCGCGACCACGACCACGACCGACAACACATACGATACCTTGGAAAATATGCTAGACAGCAATAAGGTGGAGACAACGGCATGAAAGTATACAATATCTTCCGGATAACCTCCGACCAGTGCCTTGTTTGGCATAGCGCTATCGTACACTACACTCCGATGGAGGCAATCAATCAGACAGTGAGAGCCTACCCTGAGTTAGTTCCTTACAAGAAATACCTCGTCGCCCAGCATCACGACAAGAAAGGACTCACCAGAGGGGTCTTTGGCGACCGGGTTTCCTGACAACCACTACTCCCACGAGGGAGTGCAGCAAGATTGGCCGGGCATGGTGCCCGGCCTTTTTTATAGCTAGACAGCCTTAAAGTGGAGACAACAACAAGTAAAGCTAATTGCATCATACCAACCCGGTTAGTGTCACACTGAAACAGTGCCTTAGGAATAGCCGAGCTTCTAGCGTTGACAGCGTTTGACGCCTAAAGCATTGATGGATGTAAAACACACACAACCGCGAATAAAACAGCCGGAATAGATTTGTTGGGATTGAGGTCCGGCATTTTCAAGACAACTCTAGTCCATGACTTCTGAAGAACTTGTAATAAACATTTACCTCATCATCATCTGCCTTTTGCTCGGTTTCATTATTGGGCTGTGGGAGAAGATTAGGGAACTCAAGGATGAGCGAAAGTTTCATGAAGCTGTCATCGAACGCCTCGTGAAGCACACGCAGCAATAGACAGCGCAAGGCGCGTAACAATGAAAAACACAAGGCATAAACAAATAGTTCTCTGTGCTCTGATTCTCGTTTGCATCCTCACTGGTTTCGCAGTAGAATCAACGGTGAATCGCGCAATTTTTGCCTTCGATGCGATTGTTTTTGCATATATCTTGATTTTCGACAGACCTCTACTGTGAGTGTGATAAAAAATAAGAATCAGTCACACCTCAGTTTTTGGAGGAAAGTAGTACAAATAGGAAAGATGCCACTCGTTGCGTCCGACCTCCACAGGGGTAGTCCCTGCCACACGGCAAGAAACCAACTACTGTAGCCTTTGAGATAGGAGGAAAGAGTTTTGCTCTGTATCCTCCCTAGACACCCATTTCGGCATTACACCAGCCCTGAATGCCTCCTGCGGAACGCGTGGAACTAGGTCACTAATCGGGTTCTCTCTTACTGAGGTTGTACCTTTCCGAGCCATTACAGTTGGATAATCGGCAATGCGGAGCCGAGGACCGACAGTTTTGGTTTTCGTGGGTTAGGGAGATTACTTATAGACCGAGGTGAATAGCCGAACGTGCCGTTAAGACAACAAAAGCCTAAGGCTGCCATCTTGGGTGGTCGGTGAAGCTGAAACTTAGCGGACCAGTACTTGAAGCTGCCTCGGAGCACTGAGTAATCCCCTTTCCCTTCTAATCAATAAGATAAGGTGTAGAATGACCATCATCAAAAAGTCCAACGGCTATTGGTATATCCTGAGAAGAGGGAAGTCCTACGGGCGGTATCATAGCTACGCTTATGCCTATTGGGTTGGCAGTCGCATGTCGATTATTGACCCGTAGCACGAGGATAACTAAAATGAGCTATATTTCACTAAGTTCTTGTCCGAAACTAAGGGACAAGTCTCTAGTTGAGTTGGAGACCCTCTTCGTCCATCACGACCTAGATGATGGCAGTTTTCAAGTGGCTGAGGTGAAATTCTCCGATGGCTCATCGTTCAAGGCGTTTTTCTTTCCGACCGACTTCACCCTTGTTCAAGCATCTCATTTTCTAGACCAGGTTTCCTCCACGTTGAGCTAAGGTGGGTACGATGAGAGACATCAGGCTTTATCAACAGACCAGACCGAGGCGTTCGCGCCCCACCCCCGGGATGACGTTGTACACCGAGTGGTTGAATTGGTTAGCCACTCATCACAAGAAAGCCTTGCTGCATTGTCAGGAACCGCCTGTCACGTTCAAGCAGTGGAAAGCCAAGAGGGCTGCCGGGCTTCTGAGGGATTAGATGTTCTGTAGCATCTGCAAATATGCCCCTATCGTTATTCTTGTTACGAGAGAGGGGCAGATGATACAGTGTAACTGTGGAAGGTACTGGGTCAGTGGTCAAAAAGAAAAAACGACTTCACAAGGGACGAAGCCCCATTCCGCAACAACGCTCTCAGTTCTTCAAGGACAAAAGAAAGAAACGAGACAAGGAGTGGCGTAACAGAATACGTGAGGAAGAGAAATGAGCGGACTACGAGCACTCTCGGGACCTTCACCGTTTGGTGGATGTTCCATTGCAGATAAACGAGGTTGGGGTAGCTATGCTACCCTGAAGAAGGAGACAGACGTGGGTAAGAAGCTCAGGCATAAGCGTTCGACTGCTGATGAGGCTAAGGTTAGTAATAAGAACATGACCTCGGTGCAAATCAACTCCAAGTTCGCGCAAGACAAGACCTTCATGGCGGTCTGCACGAAGTTCAGCCTCAAACCCACACGTCGCCAGTACTCCAAGTTCCGCGCGGGACGCGGCGAAGCCTTCGCGCGACTCCGGGACTTGTAGAATAGTGTGTAAAACACACTAGACAGCTCAAGGCGGCAGACAACGAGAGAAACAATGGAAATCCACATAAAACCTCGCGAAAAGCTCATCATCTACGCAGCCGCTCCCGGAGGCCTCGTCAAGACGTTTCACGTCTCATACCAAGAAATGATGGAGAGGGGCGAAGACATCGTTGACGGATTGACCAAACCCGAAATCGACGCCTTGCGAGCCAGGAAGAAAATCTTGGCAATCAAGCTTTACAAGGCCAGAACGGACTGCAATCTCAAAGAAGGCAAGATGGCCGTCGAGGATTGGGTAGCCCGCAACCACTGCTGCCGTAGATGGCCCTACTGTGAACACATGGAATGCATCGAGGGCTTGGACAGCAGCCAATGCACTTTCACGCCGAAAGGTCTACATTTCGTCTGGCATTACCCGTCAGAACTGACCATCAAGCAAGTGCACATGCTCATGAGCACCCATGGCTTCGACCATCACGACCACGGATGCTATTCGTACGTCGTGGAAAAAGGCGAGACGAGGTGGGCCTCCAACTGATAGACTACAAGCTTCAAAAATCAAAAGGAGGGGCGACCGCGAAAGCGGTCGCCCTTTTTGTATAGATTGATGAAAACCTCTCAAAACAAGACAGGGCCTGCTACGGGCAATCATTACGTTTCCCTTCGCAAGGATACAACGTGTGTCTTTTGTGGTGATGTAATACCTCGCGGCAGGATTGCCGTTGTACATCAAGGGGGAACGAAGCATCCGCACACCTATCGCTGCCTTTTATGCGATGCGCAAATTCGCAACCCTAATCGGCTCCAGGCGCAGCTGAATGCGAACGCTAACATAAATAAAGACACAGACCCTCGCGGTAGTGACAACTGTGCTTTCGTTGAGTGTGGAACTGCGCCTAAAACCGTGCAGTGTGCTTGCTTTGGTTTTCCCAAGTATGAAATGAGGGTTCGAGCGGAAATCGAAAAATGGATTCCGTTCCTCATCAAATTCTTTGGTCCACCGCCGACAGGTAGTGGGTTCTATCTTCACACAGAGAATCGCAAGGCAGGCCCTGAACACACGGTGGTATTCTGTTATAGGCAAGACAGCGAGGTTGGCGTTACATATGCCAATAAAGTTCGTGCAAATCTTCCCAACACTTGGGATGATGGGATTGTCAAGGATACTGCGCCGAGCAAGGTACGTGCTCAATATGAGCAGCATTACACTTCATCTGGTGAATATATGCTTACATGTGCAGATTGTGGTGCCCAGAATAGTAGTTTAAGCGCACCATTTTACATTCCGGGTGGATATGTTCATGGCAAAGACAAAAACAAGGGAGCATTGTGTAACCGATGCTTTCATGGATTACAATGACAAACAAAGATAAACAACATACCGATGCAGAAATCAAGGCCTTGGTGATGGAAGCTTTTTTGGAGGCTGAACAAGAGATTCGTTTAGCCACCTCAACCACCGCCAGCGTGTGCTTGGGGATTACTGAGCGTGTGATGCCGCGGGTAAACAAGGATGACGGAACCAAGTTGGGCAGGAACGACCCTTGCCCGTGTAAAAGTGGCAAGAAATACAAAAACTGTTGTTGGGAGTTACTAAACAGATGAGGAACAAACGCCTTACCATTCTGTGCATTCTATACTTCATTGCTGGATTCATTGCGGCCACTTGGTTCGCCGAGGACAAAAAAGTGATGGATGGACAGAAAGTTCAACACCTTGAAACCCAAATCAAGGAGTATCGTGGGAGGCTTGTAGATTGGTCTCGTTACGTATACAGGCTTGAAAACCAAGGAGAAATCGATGGCCAGTGAAGGTACAGTGCAACGCCGGCTTCGCCACTCTGAGGTCCACCATAGCGTTCGGTTTGGTGGCTTGTGCAAGTGTAGAGCCGAACATATCCAAGTGGCGGTTGGGGCCAAGCTCCACAAGTCCAAGAAACAAGGCGGCGAGCCTATCGAAGAGATTATCTACGAGCGTTTCTGGGGTCAAACGCCCGTGGGTTACCTCATCGACCCGCTTCGTGCAAAGATGTTGAAGGCAGCCAAGGCTGTTATCGACAATCCGCGCGCCAGTGCCAAGGCGGAACTCGTCTTGGAACGGTTCCCGCAAGTCTGGACAGTCGCGGGTGAAATCAATGCCCGACTGCCGAAGGAGCAGCGTTTGCACTTCGGTTACACCAGCGACGAAGAGGAAAACACTCTCTTCGTCATTGAGAAGGTGGTATAAATGGACGAATCAGAAGATTTTAAGACAACCATTACTATCTCGAATCGTGACTTTGAGATAGTTGGAAGAACTCGCAAGTGGAACCCACTACCGGGTATTGACCTCGAAGAATATCCTCTATCGTCAAAGATGGTGACCGAATTGGTATGCTCTGAAGCAGACCATACGGTAACGTGGGCGACCACCAAAGACATAGCCATCCAGCAAATGAAATCAGCCTTGCTTCGATGGATGATGAGCAACAGCTAACGTGCTGGTAATACCGGTACATGAGGAAATGGGTTTTTGTGCGCAGCCCTTAGAATTTGCGCCAAAGTCAATAAATACTACAAATAAAATGGTCTCGGAGGACTAGACCAATGAAGTAGATTGACACTGTATACGCGGTGAGTTTTGGAGACCGTATTGCTGTAGACAGCACAATCCGCGTAACAACGGGTAGTAACAAGGCTCCCAATGAGTCTGCCCGGGGAAATCCTACACACAAAGATTATTTAAGTTGAGATGGCCCGTCAGCTACCGCAAGCTGGCGGGTCTCTTTTTTTTGTAAGGTGGAGAACACGATGACTGATTTAACACCGACTGAAGACGAACTTCTCACTCACGAAGGCCGCAAGATTTGCGAAGCCAAAGAGTTGGGTGGGGTTATTGCGGCTCATGTGATATTGAGACGCATGTAATACAAGTTCGTGACCCGGAATCATGGATACACACGTCACTGCACAAGTGGCGAGAAATGGGCATTCGTTCTTATCGCAAAAAGAACGGCCTATGTCCTGAATGTGGACACAAAATTGATTAGCTAGCGTTTAGGCTTCGACGATAACTGAAGCCATCAACCTCATTTTGGAGTTACGAGACACATGAAACTACATGAAGCAATCGCTCTGCGTAAGGGCGAAGTGGGGCGTAACAAAGCGCGTCTCACTGAAATTTATCGGCGGTTCCAAAAGCCTGTCGTTTTCAATGGGTTCGTCAAGACCTACGAGCCTATCGACGCCGAGGGCGAGAACCTTCCCGGTGAGAGCAAGCGTGTGCAGAACAACGTGGACGATGACCTGAATGCCATCGAGAGTTCGCTTCGGTCGTTGTGGAACATGCACGGAGCGGTCGAACGTGGCAATTGCGATGCCCGCGCGGACATCGAAGTAAACGGCGAGACTGTGATGCACAATGTGCCTGTCACGTCCCTGCTATTCCTCGAAAACCAACTCACCGATGTCAGGACTGCTGTCGAGGCCGTCCCGGTTTTGAGCCCAGACTTCAACTGGGAGTGGGACGAAAACGCCGGTCTGTACAAGACGGATGTGGTGAAAACGCACCGCAACGTCAAACACATGCGGGCCATCGTCAAGTATCCGCATAGCCCCGAACACCCGGCGCAGACTGAGATGGTCGAGGAGTCCAAGCTTGCCGGTTACTGGAACATCATCCAGCAATCCGGCGCTCTTCCCGCGCCTCGGAAGGCCGTACTGCTCGGTCGTATCGAAACCATGCTCGATGCCGTGAAGGCCGCCCGAGCACGCGCCAATGGCAACGACGCGCCCACTGTGGACACGTCGCCCATTCTCAAGTTCATCTTCGCATAAAAGGTTGTGAGTAAGAGCCTCGACTGGCGATATCGCTGTGCGGGGGAATCCTTAAAACTCCACGAAGCGGGCAACATGTTTTATCTTTGGATAAATCATACTAGGCTGCAACCGCAAGTGGGTTGACGTAACCAATACCCACATTAACAAAACAACTACACAAATCAAGGCAATGTTAGTCTTAACCTTAGCCTAAAGCCCACGAGTTCTTGCAGGTTCGAATCCTGCCTCGCTCACCACAAATCCACTCGATGGTCCCGCACCCGACCCCGCAGGGTAACGTAGGACGGAAGACGCGAGTGGTACTTACGAGCGAGTGGTGGAATGGCATACACGCTACAGTCCTTAACCCTGTAGTTTAGAACTCAGGCATCAAGCTCAGACTATCCTTGCAATCTCAGCATTGTTGTGCTACTCTTCTCGACTGTGGAGGTGAAAACAGCCGCGAGAAACACTGGTCCGAATCCAGTCTCGGGTACCATAGACCCGAGTCGTCTAGTGGTAAGACGCTTGCGTTCAATCTAAACATCCACTCAACTGTTGGAGAGTAGATGAAGTCGCAACACATATAATAAAACCGCCGTGCAAGCGGCAGTCAATTATTAAGACACGGGTGAGGCTCACAGGTTATGAGTCTCACCTTTTTTTTTATCTATAAGTAGATGGCTGATAAGTTTAGACTTGACTTTTTCGTTGAAGGTAATAGTGTAGGTCTAAAACTAACGTGGGTAAACAATAATCAAAGTGTTGTATTGCCCTCAAGTTTTTGGCCTAGAGATGAAGACCATCTAAGAGAAGTGATTGAAACGACATGGCCCAGTTTCGGACTAAACGAGCGTGCTGCGAAGTTTCAGGAAAAAAGAAGGAAAGCAGAGCTGCGGAAAGCTTTGTTTGATACTGGTAACCTAATACGCAAGGTTACGGTAACTAGTGGGCTCAATAACAAGAAATATGAAATCACAATAGCAGGTAAGAAAATCACCTGTTCATGTCCTGATTTTGTATTTAGAAGAAAGAGCCGAGGGCAACACTGCAAACATATCTCTCGTTGGTTGAAAACCAAAATAGGTAAAGATACCTACAAGAGAGTCAATTTGCCTAAACCTAAAGAACCGTGTATGTCTGTAGAACAACTCGAATATGCCCAAGAACATATGTGGGAACTTCGAGAAATCCTACAACGATACAATATGGTCTCGTGGTTGTAATCGGTAACTTCCTCTGGATTCTATGCTAGGCACTCCAAGTATAGCCATTGGCGATGTGGGTTCGAATCCCACCGGGACCTCCAAACACTAGACAGCCTATTCAGAATAACAATGACAATGAAGGAAAGGTAGTTAAACAAATATTTAACATAATCCATTTTTGGTTCTGGATTTAGGTTCGTAAAATCCAAGAGACAACAACGTACATTCTTCTGTGGTTTGTGCATAAACTAAACAAAAGCAAGGACAGGGTATTGGCGCATAGGTTGTTCTCAATGGCCAAATGCTACTCTACTCGTCCTGATGACTACGTGGAGCTGTAACGATGAACAATTTCATGCTTATTCTACTACTTGTAGCAATAGTTGGTGGCCTCTCAGGATTCTTTTGTCTTGTTATGGCTAGCAAGAAACGAGGCGATGGAGCTGTTGGATGGGGTTACATGGCAGCCATTATCCTTATCGTTACTATCGTCGGTATTTTCTCTGTTCATCAGAGAGTTAAAGCCGACACCCACACCAATGATATACCCCATCAGGTATCCCCCAAATGACTATCATGCATCAAATCCAACAAGGCAAAGTTACAACCACAAATGGTAGTACAGATGTGAAGTTTCATATGCCCGACAGTGAAGTGATGCATGTGAGTATTAGCGGCACATGTGACCCTCGCATCAATGCGGCTTATGCCTGTCTTTTTGCCAATCTTCCGTTCTTTGCGCGTGAACCCCATGCCTGCATGGCGATAATCAGCAAGAACTGCGATGTGAAATTGTTATGATATCTGACCTACATTTTTATCACTTATATCGAGTGATATTAGTGTAATATAAAGTATGACACAAAAAGGAAAGAAAAATTCAAATTACCGTCATGGGAAATATGTAAATCCTACCTATGAATGCGGTAATAAGAAAGACCCACGTTCAATAGTTTGCGCTATTTGTTCTAAGAAAAGTCATCCTGTCGGCGGATTTAACAGAGATGAACAAATTAAACAAGCTGTCAAAAACAGCAATAGTTTTGTAGAAGTAGCACGAAAAACCACATGTTCTAGAGGTTATGTCGCTAAATTTGTAAAAATACATAATATCGATATATCTCATATGAGACCAGGGAGAAATCGTGAGCGAAGTAACGACGATTTGTTTGTTATAGGTAAGAAAAGAACTAACGGTACCATACGTACTCGTATTCTCCGAGATAATTTAATTGAATACAAATGTAGTGAATGTGGTTCTAATCCAGAATGGAAATATAAACCATTAACACTACAACTTGAACATAAAAATGGTAACGCAATGGATAATAGATTAGAAAATCTTACATTCCTTTGTCCCAATTGTCATTCTCAAACTAATACTTATGTTGGGAAAAACTCAACAAAAGTTACAAAAGAAAAGGAGGTGTCTGATGGATAAGCCTAAACTATTTATTGTCTCAGACACACACTTTTTCACACGCAAACATCATCAAGTATTGTAGTCGACCGTTCGCCAATACAGAGGAGATGAACGAGAGCCTCATTCTGCGATGGAACACATGCGTTGCACCGCAAGATGTTGTTCTTCATCTCGGTGATGTAGGGTTCAACTACGGGCGTCTTTTCAATATCGTGGCACGGTTAAATGGCCGCAAACTCCTTGTTCGTGGTAATCACGACTGGAATGTAAGCCGTATGAAGGCATTAGGCTTCGAATGCATAACTGCTTTCAAAAATCAGTTCCACAAAGAGCCATACCACAATCGAATGCTTATCTGCGCACACCGACCGCGCGACTTACCAACTTGGGACCCCGAGAAGCTTGTAACGTGGGACCATCGCAATGTTGTCCTATGCGGACACGAACACAATAATGGTCCACTCTTCATTAGATGGGTTAGAGACAAAGGGGATACTGCTCGTCCTGTCATGGCTTTGAACATGAGTTGCGAGCATTGGAATTACGCACCACAGCACGTAGACCGTGTGATTGAGGCGTATGACAAACAACTAGCATCAGTACTGAAATAAACGGATACGGGACTAAGACTAAAGGCGCAAATCAAGCTCACTTTTTCTATTAGGGCCTGAGTTCGCGGTCCCTACCCCCGTTTCTATATGCCGGGGTGGCGGAATTATTGTATAGAATGACAATTAGGACATAAAATCTGTAGATTGTCAAGTCTGTTATTCTCTCGATTACCGTCTATGTGGTGAAGTTCGAGAGGAATAGGTGCATCCAACCAACTAGTGCGTTGGCATGATTCACACTGGTGCTTCTTGAGACCTTCTTTTAGGAGGCGGAGACGTAGTTTGTGAGATGAAATCCGAGTTTGCCCACTTAGATAGTCTTCAATTGGTCGTCTAGGTGGTAATGTTTTTCCTTTATTCCATCCGTGGCCTTTAAAGTGGCTGGTGTCTATGTGATATTCTGCAATCAGCCGACGACACCTCACATAAGCACCACCACTATCGGGTTTTAGAGAAACTGACCTTAAAGCTGCAGCTATTGAAGATTGTGATTTCAAAGCACTTACTAAGTGTTTATCTGACACTTTGTAATTAATACGTGGCATCAACGAAGCAGGTCGGCCTATACGCTTCTCATAACATAAATGGTCATATATACGTTTACATGATTTACATTCAGACCTAAAAATAGTTTGATTATTTTTACCTTTCCTTGAAATAGGAAAGTCTATAATAGATTTTCTAACATGACAACGTTTACATAGTTTAGTTTTCATAAAAACCTCCACTATATAGTACACCAAAATAGCCCAAATAGCAGAAAATAGACACCCGATTGGTGAAATAGGCAGACACGTTTGGTTTAAAACCAAATTCTCGAAAGAGAGTGAAGGTTCGAGTCCTTCATCGGGTACCAAATTAAATGTTTAGAACAATCAAAGACGACGTTTGCAAATGGTGTGAGACTACTATCAAGCTCACAGAGCGGTGTGTCATTCACCAAGATGGGTCGTTTGAGTGTGAAAAGTGTTACATGGAAATACATAACTTGAATACACCCCAAATGTTTCTTTGGAAACTAGAAAAGTCCAAAGGAAAGAAGATTCACGGATGAATATCTGTATAAATTGTGCATTTTGTGTGCACGACCCGGACCCGCGTAGACAACCGGGAGACCATACTTTGTACGATTGGCGTTGTGCTGCTGTCGTCCATGATAAAAAAATCGACCCGGTGACTGGCAATACTGTGTATGCGTCACATGAGGCTGGATTGTTGACCACCAACAAACATCCCAATTGTCGTGACATGAATCATGACGGCAACTGCTCTTTGTACGAGGCTAAACAGCGATGACAAAAGAACAACTAGACAGGCTCGACTATTTAGCCGCCAAGGGTAGTTGGAAGCTAGAAGAACTGGCAGAGCTTGATAGGCTCCATAAACTGTTTTACGAGACATTCCGTAGACAGAAAATGCAGCAACGTCTCGCTACATTCCTTTGGAATACTGGGTATGGTGACATGGATAAGTGTCATGCTAAGGTGGAAGAACTTTGGGGATGGTGGCAAAACAATTGTGCGCCCCTTCTAGATAACAAACAGGATAAGTGATGGACATCGCAATTCACGAAGATGCTGATGGGTGGAGCCGTTCCGGTAGTGAGCAGGAACAAGTTCCTCTACCTGTATCCATCGTCAAGTACGAAAAAGAAAAACCTGTCTATGACCCTGTAGCTTGGGGTTTTCGGCAGTTCCAAAAGAAATAACCTTATGGGCGCGCTAAAGCAATGAAAGAGTAATTAACCCCGCATGTAACTTTCGGTGACAATTAGCACAGAGAATAACACACTTGCGAAGTTCTGTCTTTAATCGTTTTAGGCTCCATGCTCTCATTCCTAACGCAATAGCTTGGTCTTTGTCTCTAAGATGATGACAATCTAATACAACAGGTTCTTTCTCACCACACACTTTGCATCCACAAAATGTTTTGTATCTAGTAACAAAGTTCTTGTTACGCTCACGATATTTGTGCGTATACTTGCGGTTCATTTGAACAGATTCTTTGTTTCGATGATACCATTCGCGCCAGTATCGTCGTTGGTCTTCGATATTCTTGTAGGCCATAATGTCTCCTCTATATAATAGTACACGAATTTAAACCATATGGTGGATTAAAAACCCTTAAGCTGCGTTAACTCAGTTGGTAGAGTGGGAAACTTTTAATTTCTTGGTCGTAGGTTCGAGCCCTACACGCGGCACCAAACCACCATAACCTTCTTTGTAAGGTAAATTTACCGTAAATAAAAAATGAGTGTACTCTGAATGGGTACGACTCAGCCCAAGAGGCATCTTGGGACTGAAATTATCATCAAGAGCCTAGTAATGTCGCAAAGCGAGCGGTACTAATGCTAGGACTAACGTGATAATTTTATGAAGAAAACCGCTCGAACAATTGTGCCTGCCGTTGGGCCTTGTACAACGGCACTTAATATCACAATTTTAGGATATCATGAAAAAAACTGAAAGAGTTTTAGAGTTCCTTAGTCTACTACTTCTTCTTTTCACTATCATGTGGGTACTCGGTCTCATCGATATCCATTTCAAAGAACTCCTCACAAGATAAAATGGAATATCCTAGCGGTCTTTCAATCACTGATGCCAAAAAGCTCATCGTAAATGCTGAGCAACGCATCTTCAAGGGGACGGCTAAGTCTGGGTGGACAGACGGACCTATTAGGCAATGTGTTACCTGTAGGACTCAATTTAACTCCAATTATTTCCATCAATGTCCTCTCTGCTCAATTAGAAACGCTAAGCAGATAGAGTTGGAAAATACAAATCAACCTTCAAATAACACCAAGATGTATTTTATGCTAGTAGTGAAATACATTCTATTTATTTTACTACTACTCTTCTTCATTTGTAAGGTAATTGCATCATGAATGATGGACAAGCACTATTTACAGTTGGCTGTGTTCTTCCTGCTCTTCTCTACTTTCTCATTCATGGCATTATTGCCACAATAGTTCTTGGTGGACTGTGGGGTTTTCTTGCTATCATCTTTGGTGTGGCAGGTATAGTAGGTATCGCCTATGGTTTGGGTGCTGAACAAACGAGTATTTCTGAATCATGAAGATTTGGTTATACGATACGCGCAAACCGCCTGACCATACATGGGTATGGATGGATAATGCGCAAGTTGTCATTGATGCGCTTGATAGCAACTTAAGCATCAAAGAAGTAAGTCTAGACCACGACCTCGGGAATGAGGAGGCATACGGCAACGGCTATCAAGTATTGGCGTGGATAGAAGAAAAAGTCTATAGGGATGAAACTTATGTCCCGCCGCACGTACAGATACACACAGCAAACCCTGTAGCACTCCAAAAAATGAGTGCATGTCTTACATCAATACGGAGACAATTGTTAAAGCGCAGATAAACCTTGGTTGACCTAATGGAATGAAGCCATGAACAAAAAGAGAAAAATCCAAAGACAAGAGCTTGCCAAGAAGAATCAAGCCAAACGAGATGTTCTAGGACCGGCAGAGCAGTTACGCATTCTTGATGCACGCTTGGGTAAAGGTGTAGGTGCAGTCAAAGAACGAGCGCGCCTTGCACGACTCATGCGACCCAAATCGCGAAAGAAGAAGAGTGAAACCAAACAAAGTCAGGATTAGTTCCCGCCAACTCTATGCTCGGACGCTCAAGCTAGAACATTTTGTTATCCAAGTAGGGAAACGTTGGTGGATTCCTGAATACGGTAGGTTTAAGCTAAGACTCAGTGATACCTGTGTATTTCACGGGATTGTACCGACTGCTGCACAGGTGGGAATTGTTCGTCACCTCACTGGTACTTTAGTCGGGGTACGCATTCTGCCTCCAACGGATGCTGACGACAGTGAGAAATGGGGTACTGTCCATGAGGCAGACGTAGTCTGTCGCCTCATTCCCTACGTCCCTCCAACAAGGTTTTGGCGACTATACATGACCTATCCCGGGGTATATGGTGCAGAAATCAATTGTACCATTAAGATAGACCAAAGCAAAGAACTACTGATGCGAGTGCGTGACGACCTTATCAGTAAAGCCGGGGCGGAAACTGAATATAAGTACTTCATTGTACCTATTAAGGAAACTACATCCAATGTGTAAAATGTTCACATACGCTGGTCGTGTTCGTTCCTTGGGTGTGGATGAACGAGTTACGTTCCATGAGTTCATGACCGACCTTTTCAATAGTACACAGTACGATAGTCAAGACCAAGATGCAGCTGGGTTTTATTCGTACAACGGCGACCGATGCCACTACGACCGGTCAGCAGGGGATAACAGACACCTAACTAGGACTAGTAAAGCATGGTCTAGAATGAAGTATAGGCCTTGTTTGATGTACTTGTGTCATGCACGAGGGGCAATGAGTGATGCAAGTAATCCCAACAACAATCATCCGTTCGTGGGTGAGAATGTTGCTTTGATGCATGAAGGATGGATTAGCAACCATCGACAACATGCTAAAAAGCGAGGGCTTTCATTGACCACCGAGACAGATAGTGAATTCTATATGCGTCTCGCTGACCAACGGAGGCCGCCGCTCGGAGATAGGGAAGTATGGGACCAAGTGGCGTGTATGCAACATATGCTACACATTACTGAGGAACCTACGGCGATTGCATTCATGGACCACAGTTCAGAGAACCCTCAATTGTGGTTTGGAAAGAATGATAGTGAAGGCAATCATGAATTTGCTTTCTACCGCATCAGAGCCTTCAAGGGAATAGTAATGGTGTCCACCGAAGCAATGATGAAAATTGCGGGTGCCCTTACGTTTGACGAACCCGAGAAAGAAATCGAAACCATCACAACAGATGTTAAGCCGTTCGCTGTGTACAATATAGACCCGCTACACGACGCACTTACAGTTTACGAGCCATAAACGAGGAAAGCATGAGTAATATCATCGAACGTGACGGATTCTTCAGTAGAATCGTCCAACCCACAGAAGAAGATGGAGAATGTACGGAAATTCCGCTCATCGACTTCATTTACGGGTATGTCCATCATAATAATGGAGAAAAAATGCCCACATCCACAGTGTGCATTATTCCGTTTATGAAAGACAGTAATCTATGGTTTAGCATAGGGGTTGCTTCTTGCTCAAACCTTGACCAGCCTGAAAAGGCATACGGTCGCCATCTCGCAGAAACCCGTGCACGTGCAACAATCAGGGCGGGTCATGACCTACATTGGAAACCTGATTATGGCTTGAATGGAACACGTGAGACCGCTCCTATCTGTGGCGCATTGTGCAACCACAAAGATATCTATGATACAATCCAAGGTATGTATACCATTTCCTTTGACTTACATGAACGAATTCTAAAGAGCTGTACATTCTTGAAGAGTCTCACAATTTCCCGATTCCCAAATGAGGTGTAGTTTAATTATGGAGGGTTGGTGTAATGGTAACACGTTGGACTTTGAATCCAATGCTACAGGTTCAACTCCTGTACCCTCTGCCAATAACTTCAACCCTTTTTATAAGAGGTAAATAATGCCCCCAACACCGCCTGCTTTAGCAGTAGCCGCTATTTTTTTCCTATTTCTTATTGTCTTTGGACGTATAGTATACTTGCGTGGGAAAGAAGTGTCAGCTATACGTTATAATGAAATGTTTGCACAACGCAATGCAGCAGCAATATTAGCCGAAAATCGTAACGCCACATTGACTGACAAACTCAGTCTCATGGAACGCATGCGAGATGAGCAAAAAGAAAAGTGGCGAATTGCTAACAATAGACTGCAAACAATCTGGGCCGTTACAAGTAGAGAGACTGTGCGCGTTCTTCTTGGCACTATTGAAGAACAGTGCAAGGAACACCATCGTTTCATTCCTGACCCCGTGCCGAACGGTAAACGAGGCGCACATTTTACCCAAATCCAAAATGATGGGACTATTGGAGTAGGGTCACAGAAATTTTCCTGATGCCACTTAACTTCGATTCGCAAATTTGCCAGTATAAGCATCACAAAACTTGCGGTAAAAAGCTAAAACCATGTAAAAAGTGTGGTGGTCCTATGACTTGTGGGCCTTTCGAGCATGTTTGTAGACGATGTGAGCCTGCTAAATTCAATAGATGTACTTTATGTGGCAAACCACGGATTTTCTG
>Ga0114931_10005361_pt1 | contig 15838 bp, 9 predicted proteins | sample 2SBtaG_FD_89579 | JGI IMG/M metagenome (GOLD analysis project Ga0114931, IMG submission 89579) | Deep subsurface microbial communities from Kolumbo volcano to uncover new lineages of life (NeLLi) - 2SBTROV14_V59a metaG | ecosystem: Environmental > Aquatic > Marine > Volcanic | place: Kolumbo...
AGGAATTCATCGTCAAACAACCGGATGAACCGCCTGCCGCGACGTTGCCTGAATCGACCGATGTCATCCGCTTAATGTCGATCCATCAATCCAAAGGGCTTGAATTTCCCATCGTGATTGTGCCCGATCTAGAGCGTTCCACCCGGGGTGATCGCGAACCCGCGGCGTTTGACGCCGAATTGGGGCCCCTGGTGAAGTCGCCTCCGGGAAGCGACGTCGTGAGCGGGCTGGAACTCTATCGTCGCGTTGAAACACTTGAGGGTGACGACGAGACGACACGTCTTCTGTATGTCGCGACAACGCGCGCTGCCGACTACCTTATCCTGTCGTCGAGCGTCCAAGTAGCGGACCAAGCTATCTCGCCCTGGCGGAAACTACTTCAGCAGCGATTCAAGCTGGAGTCGGGTGCCATGCGGGGCAATTTGCCCCCGGAATACGCGACGCCCAGGGTGACTGTAACACTAAGTCGTCCAGAGTTGGTTGACCATCGAAAGTCTTCCCAACGCGGCGTGAATCTCGACGACGTCGTTGCCCAAGTCAGCGCTGCCGCCGCCGAATCGCTAGAGTCGCCGGCGACGGTCGCGGCAATCGAACCCCATCGGGCAGCCCGATGCCACTTTTCTTTTTCACGCTTGACAGGTGCCCTCGAATCGAGTGAATCGCCCGGTGAAAATGCGGTTCCGCAAACCCCGACATACGGCCCCGAACCGTCGGACGCCACACCATCTTCCGATCCGCTTCTTCTGGGTACGTTGGTTCATGCCGCGTTGGAACAATGGCCAGGGTTGTATCGCGAGGGGAATACGGCTGCCGCGGCGCCCGATCATCTTGTGCGGTTACAGGCAGAGAAGCTACGGATCGACGAGGTGGTGTTCATTGGCGATGCGCGTGATCTTGTTCGCGGTTTTGTCGCTGGTCCCCGTGCCGAGTCGATTCTGGCGGCGAAGGAGGTGTTTACCGAAATCGAATTCATGCTCGCTTGGCCACCCCCGGGAGCCGAACTTACACAGGGTGAACCGCCGGCCAACGAAAGTGAACGCCCCGTTCGTTGGGTTCAGGGGGTGATCGACTGCCTGTACCAAGACGAAGATGACAACTGGCATCTGTTGGATTACAAGACAAACCAATTCGCTGGCCGCTCGATTGAAGAGGTCGCGGAACCTTATCGTATGCAGATGCTTCTTTACGCGTTGGCGATCGAGCACTCCCTTGGCGTCGTGCCCAATGAAATGTGCCTGCATTTTCTGCGGGGAGGCCACGAGCACAATTTGCACTTCGATGGGCCATCTCGCGGTAGGCTTATCGAGCAGGTGAACCACGCGATCGCGAGGCTTGTCGTGTAGTCTCCACGGTTGTTTTGTTGCGCGGCATCCACGCGACATGTTACGATCGGGATACGCTTTGGCCTTGTTTGACCATGTTTCGTTTATCGCGGACAGAACCACGTGCCGAGTCCCAGTCCACAACTGCAACGAGCCTTTGCCCTGGAAGTGTTGGAAACACTCCGACAACACGGCTTCACCGCTTATTGGGCCGGCGGATGTGTCCGTGACATGCTGCTGGGACGAGAACCAAAAGACTACGACGTGGCGACCGACGCCACACCCCAACGGGTTCGTGAAATCTTCGGCCGACGCCGAACTATTTTCACGGGCGCCGTGTTCGGGGTGGTCAACGTCTTGGGGCCACATCACTCCGCCAATGTCGAAGTCGCGACCTTTCGGAGCGACGCCACTTACACCGATGGCCGTCACCCAGACAGCGTGACGTTCACCACGCCCGAGAATGATGCGCGTCGCCGAGACTTCACAATCAACGGGCTGTTCTATGATCCGGTTGCCAAGCACATCCTCGATTTTGTCGATGGTCAACGGGATTTGCGGCAAGGGATCGTCAGGGCCATTGGCGACCCGATTGCCCGAATTACCGAGGACAAACTTCGCATGCTCCGTGCGGTGCGTTTCACGGCCACATACGACTTTCATCTCGACGACGAAACGGCCGCCGCCATCGAGCGGATGTCCTCGGAAGTAGACGTTGTTAGCGTCGAACGCATCGCCCAAGAACTGCGACGGATGCTCACGGGGCCTCGTCCCAAGCTAAGCATGTGGCTCTTGTATCGCACGGGGCTTTTGAAGGCGTTGCTTCCGGAAGTCGCATCGCTGGCCGACGTCGAGGCGACTTCTGGCGAAGCAGCAGCGGGCGCCGGCAATCTTTCGGCGTGGTCGCGCACATTGGCCATGCTCGACGTCATGCCGCATGTCGAATTCCCTCTCGCGGCAGCGACGCTGCTCCACAGGATAGGTTTCTCGTCCGGGCAGTCGGGGGAGCGGATGACTCTCGAAGACGTGGCGCGGCGTAGCGCCACGATGGCCGAACAAATCGGTCGCCGGTTGCGCTTGTCGACTCGCGAACGCGAAAGCATCGTCTGGTTGGTCGGAAATCAACACGCGCTTCGCGACGCTCGCTCGCTACGCTGGTCGCGACTTCAGCCGCTGGCGATTGACCCCCGTTTCGGAGACTTGGTTCGGTTTGAAAGAGTTGCCGCCCAAATCGAGTGCCGCGGCGAAGCAGATGCCGATTACTGTCAGGCATTGTTAGCACGGACGCGCGAGGAGCTTGATCCGCCGCCGCTGTTGTCCGGTGGCGATCTGATTCGCCATGGTGTGGCGCGGGGCAGGATCTTCGCAACGTTGTTGCGTGGGACTCGCGATGCGCAGCTTGATGGCGAAATTGCGACGCGCGAGGAGGCCTTGGAGTTGGTCGATCAATGGCTCGCCGCGAACCGTGGAAGCCGACGTGATGGGTAGCGTCATCGAAGCGGCAACGGCGGCTCAATCCCCTGAACCTCCCTGGCGACAGACCGTGCGGGCGAGCGAACGTAAGATCAGATGATCCGTAAGATCGTTTCAGGCGTTACAATGGAGCGGTTTGACGGATTCTTCACCAATCCGGGAAAGACGTCCCCCTGGTGAATGAAATACGAGTGATTAGGCTGAAAGATAGGCAATCACGCGGTTTGGCGTCGCGTTTCGCGGCCATCCAACCATGTTGCGGTTCAGGTATACTTTTCTCGTCGGCGCAACTTCGAGAGGACTTGCACATCATGAGCGACCGTGCCCGGGCGATCGAGGTTTTGAGGCAGGCGCGCGATCGACTCGCGCGTCAGCTTATGGAGCATGTACTGGAAGCTCCGGAGGAGATCCTGGAAGAGGCTGATGGCGTGAGCTACGGAGGTCGGATCGAAACGATCTACGAGCACTTTGGCTCGCGGCTTGTAAACGTCAGCTCGATGATGGGGCAATTGCAAATGCTCGATGATGATGAGGGGGATACAACATCTTCTTCATCTCGGAGCGTTTCAACGACGTCGGAAGACTTCCATGCGGCAGCCACGGTTGCCGATACCCTTACGGCGTCGGAGACAACACGATCAGATCCTCCCTTGGTCACGCGCGACGAAACTTCATCGCGACCAGATTCTCCGGCGACATGGGAAACGTTTGTCGAGCGCGTTCGCCAGGACGATCTTCCCGCGGCCGTGCGAGCGCTGGCGGAACTGTTTGAACTCGAAGAGTCACGGGCCGCGCGATGCGTGGCACGCTTTGCCGAGTTGTGTCGTGAGGATGGCAGTATGTTTGCTCGATCCCAGCAGATGCGACCTCGACTTCGGGCCGCTTCCATGAACGACGCGCTGGCGATGTTGTGGCGATTGTTTGGTCTGCAGGGGCCCGAAGCGATTGGAGTGTATCAGGCATTACGAGTGAAAATCGAGCGCCGTGTGACGGAGCCTGGGTCGCACGAGTAGTTTGCCACGAACATTCAGAAGGAAACTTCAGTGGATAAGAAATCCAAAAAGCGAATCGAGGTGCTCAACAAACGGCTGCGAAAGTTGCGGATGATGCTGTCGGGCGCCAAACAGCAGATGGACGATCCAGAAGAAGTCGACCGCTTGGAGGCGGAAATCGCCAAGGACTCCGCGGAGTTGACGAAACTCAAGGAATCGTAGGGGGCCAAGCCACGAAGACTCGCGGCGGCCACGGGCCGTCCTTCGGCGAGCGGTCGATGGAAATCTCACCCGCCCCATGTAGAGTCCACATCGCACATGGGACGGGGGTCTCGTGCCACGGCAAAATGTTTCCGCCGCTTATCCCACGGATATTCCGCGGTGGGAACTATGGTTCGATGCGTCGAATCAATCCATCTTGGTAGAGCCCTGGTTCGTCGATCCCATCGCCATTCCAATCGCCCACGACAGGGACATCGCCCGGTGTGCCTCGTTCAAAAGAGATGTCATCGCCATCGACGATGCCGTTATGGTTGATGTCGATGAACCATTGGCCGTCGCGATAGATGCCCAATTCGTCGATACCGTCGCCATCGAAGTCGCCGACGATGGGTGTATCGCCCGCTTGCCCATACATGAAGATCTCGTCGCCCGGCTGCCAGGTACCGTCGCCGTTGGTGTCGAGGAACCAACTGCCTCCGCTGAAGACGCCAACGGTGTGAATTCCGTCTCCGTTCCAGTCTCCGGTCACGGGGATGTTGTTGGAATCGCCGTACCGGAAGACATGGTCGATCACGTCTTCCCGGAGTCGCCCGGCGCGGGTGCGTCGCATCACACGATTGTCGGCGGTGGCCTCCTCTGTTTTCGGCGGCATGTTCTTATGGGCCCCCGTCGGGGGATTATCGGCATCGGGGAGCCCCGGCTCATGGACCAAAGCCCGGCCATCACCGAACCATTCGGGTCCGAAGATTCCGATATCCGTCTTTCCATCCCCGTCCCAATCGCCGGTCACGGGGCGGTCTTTTGCCGAGCCGAGTTTTGCCCATAGGTCGCCTTCGTCCCATTGACCATTGCCGTTAAGATCGAGGAACCACTCGCCATCGCGGAACACCCCGATCTCGGTTACCCCGTCGCCGTTCCAGTCGCCGGTGACGGGGATGCCACCGTTCATTCCGAAATGCATGACGCGATCCGAGCCATCGGCCGCACTCGGCAAGCTCCATACGCTCTGTTGCATTTCTTCGGGGCTCCAGCGGATGGCATCAATGTGGCGCGTCGTCACCTGCACGATATGAGCTGACGTGCTCTTGTCGCCCCGTGGATGCCCGCCATCGATGATGCTCAAGTGCCACGTATAACCAGCCTCCTGCAACGATGCTGCTCCAAAGAAGACGGATTGCAGGACGTTGCCAGTTCTTGGGCTAGGGGCACCAATTTGCGGTTGTAGTCCGCCGCCCGGGAAAGATCGGCCAAGAAGCGGTGGGCTCGAAGGGGGATTGAATTGCAAGAACGGAATCTGAGGGGTGGTCGGACCCTGTTGCACGATGACTTCGCTAAAGTTGTTTTCGACGGAGACGCCACCAGCAGGTAACTGCACGCCAACGACGGCGTCTGCCGTGGCAGCCAACGCTTGTGGTAGCAGATCGGTGCTGACGCCGGCGTTGATGGCTAGTCCGCCCGTGGTGCCCGGCGTGTCGATGCCGTCGAGGAATCCCTGGGGTTGCACTTCGGCAATTGTATACACCCCGGGAGCTAGCCCGGTGAATTCATAGAAACCGTTCTGGTCGGTCACGACCGTCATGGGTTGGCCGGTCGTCGCATCGAAAACCACGGTACCGGAGAGGTCGAGCAAGCGGAGCGTAACGCCCGGGATTGGCGTGTCGTCTGGCGTTCGCGATCCGGAACGGAACTGACTGAGATTCGCGGCATTGAGCGTCTGCCCCCCTGGGACTTCGATCGTGCCACCGTCTTGGAAAACGAACCCAGAAATGGTCCCGTCGTGACCTTCGCAGAAGTTGTAATCGATGGCGTCTTCTCCAGACGCCAACACGACCTGACGGATGAAGTTGTCGGCGGTCACCACGCCGCCGGAGGAACCAACATGTTCGCCGCCGTTGGCGAAATTGGCGGGTTGAACTTCCTCGACGCCATATTCACCCGGTGCCAAGTTATCGAATGCGTAGGTGCCGTTATCGGCGGTTTGGGTTTCCGCGATGCGATTGCCCGCGGCATCGAGCAAGAAGATGGTAACTCCAGCGATCGGTTGTTCGCCGGCGTTGATGATACAATCTCCGTTGTTGTCGACATGCACGGTTCCGCTAATGCTCGCGGGTCGCAATTCGCCGAAGTCATAGTCCACGGCATTCATCCCAGCCGTGAGCACGACGTCTACAATCTGGTCACCAGGATTTTGTGCCGTTCCGCCGGCGCTTCCCGCGGCGTCGGTGCCATCGAAGAACCCAAGCGGCTGAACTTCGGCGACGCCATAGGTGCCGGGAATCAGATTGTCGAATCGATAGAAACCATCGGCATCGGTCGTCGTGGTGACGCCTGTCGGATCGCCCGCGGCATCGAGCAGTTGCAGGGTTACCCCTGCCAGCGGTTGTTCACCGGCATCGAACACGGCATTGTCGTTGTCGTCGGCGTACACATGCCCCGAAAGGCTGCCGGCACGCAGTTCGCCGAAATCGTAGTTCACGGCGTTCAATCCCGGGGTGAGCGTCGCGCCGGTGATGCGATCACCGGGGTTCAATGCGGTTCCGCCGGCGCTTCCCGCGGCGTCGGTGCCATCGAAGAAGTCGGCAGGCTGAAGTTCAGCCACTCCGTAGATCCCCCCTGGGAGATTGTCGAATTGATAGAACCCCGCGGCATCGGTCGTGGTGGTGGTTCCCGTCGTGTTACCAGCAGCATCCAATAACTGTAATGTGACGCCTGCCATCGGTTGTTCGCCCGCGTCGAACGTGCCGTTATCGTTATCGTCGGCGTACACGTGCCCGGAAATGCTCGCGGGAGGATGCTCGCAGAAGTTGTAGTTTTCGGCGTTTGTCCCGGAAACCAGAAGGATGCTTGCCATCGTATCGGGCAGAACCAGCACGCCGCCCGCGGTGCCAATGTGTTCATCGCCATCGAAGTAACCCTCGGGCTGTTCCTCTTCGACGCCATAGATCCCCGGCGCTAGCCCTGTGAATTCGTATCGCCCTTGGCTGTCGGTCGTGGTCGTTGCGATGCGTGTCCCGGCGGAGTCCAACAGATGAACGGTGACTCCCTCCAGCCGGATATCTCCCGGTTCGATGTTGCAGTCGCCGTTTTGACTGGAATGCACGAATCCAGAGATCGTGCTTGGCAAGATTTCACCGAAGTTGTAGTCGATTCCTACCTGACGGCTAGCAAGAAACACGCCATTAATCTGATCGCCCGGCTGGGCCAGCGCAACGCCTCCGGCGGTACCCGGGGTGTCTTTTCCATCGAGGAAACCGGTGGGATGAATTTCTCGGACGAGGTACGAACCGGGGCGCAGCCCGTCGACCGACCACGACCCATCGGCTTGGGTTTGCACTTCGATCGGCGCCTGTGGCGGACCACTTGTGGGAAGAAACTGAACCTGAATTGTCACGCCGCCGATTCCGGTTTCGCTCGGATCGAATACGCCGTCGTCGCTCGCATCGTGATACACATTTCCGGACAACGAAGCGGGCGCGGCTTCGGCGAAGTCGTTGTTGATGCTGTCTTGACCGCCGAGCAATGCGATATCCGCGATGATGTCGGGTGAAACCACGACGCCGACAGTCCCGCTGTCGACGGTTCCGGCGGTTGCCACGACGCTGAAATACGTCGCTGGCTGTGTTTCAACAACACGATATTGGCCGGGCAAAATACCGTCGAACACATAGTTTCCAGAGCCGTCGGTGACCGCGGTTATCCCAGTCGAGACATACGACGCGCCATTGAACTCTTGCAGCGACAAGGTCACCCCCGGGATGCCCAGGTCGCCAGGGTCTTGCGCGTTGTTGAGACTGAAATCCTCGTAGACCGTACCAGAAATCGTAATCGGCAGCGGAGTCAGCGGCGCGGAAAACTTAGCGCCGGCGGTGCGAAACTCCTGCGGCGTAGGCGAGAGGGGAACGTAGCTGTCCGGCGGCAGATCGAGACCGGTGCCGGCAAGGGAAAAACTATCTAGAAACACCGTCGAGCCGGTAAGTTCTTCGTAATGAGGCGCGACGAAGGTACCGAGCAATTTCGACCCCTCGAATTCGGCACCTTCGGTCACGGCACTGGAGCTGCCGGGGAAAAAACCTTGCTCGTCGACATCTACGTTGAAGATCAACTTGTCGCCGGGATCGAATCCGACGAATGTAAACACGGCTTGCGTGCCACCATCGACAACGCTGACGTTCACTGAATCGATACCGCTTTGTTCGACAATGGTTAGACCATGCGCGCCGAACGCACCGGAGCCGCCTAGTTCGGTATCAAAGAAGGCATCGGCAACGCTCAGCCCATCACCGGCTTTGTCGGTGTCGATCACGAGCTGCGTCAACTGCACTCCGTCAGGACCGCCATTGAACGAGATGTGGAACGCGTCGCCGACGGTGTCTTGACCGCTGTCTTCTTCGTAATAGACCGCGCCAAGTTGGACATCGGCGGTGAGCAACTGCCGGGGTTCGAGCGATTCCACATCGCAACGACGACCGTGCCGATTGGGTTGGGCCGGTCGGGGAATCGAAGAATGGGCCGAATCTCGGCGGAATAGATTTCGGAATCGAAACACAAGATCCCTCCGTAGCGCGGTTTGCTCGGCTGCATGCTTGGCGAGACCAACCATCGGAGATCGTCTCGCTCATAAAGCGGTATGCAAGTGCCTAACGAGCTTGAACCCCTGGTGTGCGATTTCTGGCAGTGTTGCCGGTCAAACCACCGGTGATGTTCCACAAGCGAACCGTTGTATCGAAGCTGCCCGAAACCAGCAGTCCGGTTGCTTCCTGAAAGTCGACATCGGCGATCGTGCCTTGATGTCCCTCGAACTTGCCCACGTTCTGTCCGCTTTCCAAATCCCAGAGTTCGATGACGTTATCCGTCGTTCCGGCGGCAATTAGCGTTGGACCACAGAACGTTAGGCAGCGGATCATGCAAGGGCGATGTTCCAACTCCAGGAGTAAACTGCCATCGGTCGTGCTATGAACGCGCAACGATCGTCCGTCGCCAGCCGAAAGGATGCGACTCCCATCGGGTGAATAGGCCAACGCTTGAATGCGGCGTTTGTGGGCATGGATATCCAAACGCTGCTCGCCCGAGGCAAAATCCCACAGGCGGATGTCGCCCCGCCGTCCGGCGGCAGCCAATTGCGAACCATCGGGAGAAATAGCCACGTCGCGAAGATCGACGCCGGGACCTTCGAGCTTGTGTAATGGCTCGCCGGTAGCCGTCAGATACACACGCACCGCGGCCTCGAATCCGACGCTGGCAAGCATCGAACCATCGGCACTGAAGCAGATGTCGTAAATCGCCGCGTCATGCTCTTTGAACACTCGTAGCTGTTTGCCGGTCGACAAATCCCATAGTCGAATTTGTCGATCGTCCCCAGCGGTGGCGAGCACTGTTCCGTCGGGGCTGAATTGGATCGCGCGGATCCAATCGCGATGGCCACGTAGTGTCGAAAGCAATTCACCGGTTTGCAGTGACCACACCCGCACCATGTGGTCATCGCCGGCAGTGGCGATTTGACCACCACTGGGATGCAGGGCAACGGCCGTCATTACCGGCGAAACGTTGCGATGCGCGGTGGAGTTCAAGCGAAGGATGCGATGGTTCACGGGATGGGCTGGTAGTTGCGCCACTGTGGGCAGCGATGTGGCCAGCACACCCACCATGAACAATAACGCCAGGGCGAGAATTTTTTTTGACACGCGGATCCGTCCTTTTGCATCTCTTTTGCATCGAAGATCCAGCGACCTTCAACGATGGTCCTCTGTCCTCTATCGGACGGTGCCTATGAAACGCCGAAGAAGAACTACGGCCCAACGAAAAATCGACGACCGAATGAAGACACGATTGCTTGCACTGCTCGCGGCCCATCTTGCGTTAAACTTCGCGCAGCCTTGCCAAACTCACGGATCTCGAAAGAAAGAACCCAAAGTTTGTCGCGCCGGGGGCGCGAGGTTCGTGAAGAAGGGACCCCAAACGGGGGTGACGTCAAAGCGAGCTGGACAACACGCGGTCTTGGAACCCAAGGGCTTGGGAGAGCGAAATCATCTCGCCCAGGATGTCGCCATAGCAGACGGCGACGTGATTGCTTTGATAGTGCGCCATGATGGTTTGCATCGAACAGCCCAAGTCAGCGGCCATGAACGGCCACTGTCGGGTGGTGCCGTTCCACCAAGCATCACGAACCTTGGCCGGTAATTTCGCGACGCGGCCCTTGCCAAGATCCATCCACAAGCGATCGTCCTTGAGATAGGCTCGCGACCAAGTTATCTCCCCCGGCAAGCTCTCGCCGGTTAACGTACCACCGGGGATCGGGAAGTAGCCCTTGGGCTGACGGTAGCTGTGTGCTCCACGCAACGTTTTGGGATCGTGATTGAAAGCGTAGGCCCCGCAAGATCCGCTGTTGAGCAGCACCCACAGCCAACGTTTCTTGTGCATCGCCCCCCAGCGAACATCGTGGAACATGACCGCTGGCTCCAACCCTCGCCGCAACAACACGCGCTTCATCAGCTCCATGGGGATCAGGCTTCCCTGGTCGGCTTCGGTCGCCGTGATGATTGGCAAACCGTTTCCCTCGGGTCGACAACTGCTATTGAGCAACCCTTCGCAGAAGTCGCTTGGCGGTAACAACGGAACGAGACCAAGTTGATATTGCCATCCGAGGCAGTCGGCCTGAAACTCGTCGAGCAGATCGAGCACGGTCAGATACATTCGCAACTGTTCACGAGTCGCATCGGGCGTAAAGTCATCGTTACCATTTTCACCCCAGTGAAACTTCACGCCACGGTCCTTGACGAAGCGAAACGCGTCGTCGATTCGTTGATCGGTGATGGACTTCCCACGACTGAGAAGCCACGCCTGATCGACTTTATGCTCGGCGAAACCTAGCGGGGCAAGACGGCGAGGGCCAAAGTATCCATTGATCATGCCCATCGAAGTGTCGCCCAGCATGAGCGCTAGCACGCGGCGCTGGCGAATCTCTTGATAGACTTCGTCGGCCACCCCAGAGGCCTCGGGAGAAATAGGTGCACTGTAGTGCAACTCGTCCTCGGGATAGGCAATCCGCCCACTGGAACACCACTCGTCGAGCCGCTCCATGAACCGGCGGTCCTTGGTCCAATCGTTCGCGTCGGTCCAAATACGGGAATGCGAACGGCCAACGCTTTCGAGACAGGCGCTGGTGTTAAGCAGCGCGACAAGCCCGGGCCATTGTCCGGAGAAGTTCGACGCCAAGAGCAACGGGCTGTCTTTGCCAACCACGCCATCGACCGTATGCGGACCGTATGTCCAATGGCAAAAAACGCCGATACTGGGGTCGTCCAGCGGGCCAAGATTCTCGATGGCCTCATGCGGTCTGCAGAGAAACTTCCGAATCACCCGTGGCTTTCGCCCGAGGCGTTTGAGGGCCCTTGTGAGTTGGGTCGTGGTTTCCCGAACCATCGGCATCGCCAGCCGATTCGGCTCGGCGCGATAATCACCAGGCCAGAAGACCGTGACCTTTTTGCTCATGACGAACCGCGACCTTTAATTGTTTCAAACGGTTAGCGTTTCGACAGGGGCACAAACTTGCGTTCGCCGAGCCCTTCATAGATTTGGCGTGGTCGACTGATCCGCTTATTCGCGGAACCGTGCATTTCCGTCCAGTGAGAAATCCAGCCCGGCAAACGCCCCATCGCGAAGAGGACCGTGAACATCTGGATCGGGATGCCAATCGCCCGATAGATTACACCAGAATAGAAGTCGACGTTCGGGTAGAGCTTGCGTTCGATGAAGAAGGAGTCCGAGAGGGCCACTTCTTCGAGTTCTTGCGCAATATCAAAAATGGGATCCGAAATATGGAGCTTCTTGAGCAGCTTGTCACAACTCTTCTTGATGATGGTTGCCCGCGGGTCGAAGTTCTTGTAGACCCGATGCCCGAAGCCCATGAGCCGGAAAGAATTGTGGCGATCCTTGGCCAAGTCGACATACTTACCCACGTTTCCGCCGTCCTCGGCAATCTGCTCCAGCATTTCGACACACGCCTGATTCGCCCCGCCGTGTAGCGGTCCCCACAGGGCGGAGATACCGGCGGAGATCGACGCAAATAGGTTCGCATCGCTGGAACCGACCATTCGCACGGTCGATGTGCTGCAATTTTGTTCGTGGTCGGCATGCACGATCAGCAACAGGTTTAACGCCTCGACAAAGTCGGGGTCAATCTCGTAGGGTTCGCTCGGCACCGCGAACATCATCTGTAAGAAATTCTCGCAATAGCCGAGCTTGTTTAGTGGATAGATGAAGGGTTGACCGATCGACTTCTTATAGCTAAACGCGGCAATCGTCGGGAGCTTGGCTACCAGCCGGTAAATCGAGATCTCAACCTGATTTGGATCACTGGGGTCGAGAAAGTCCTGATAAAATGTTGACAGTGCCCCAACGACCGACCCAAGGATCGCCATCGGATGGGCATCGCGCGGGAAACCATTGTAGAACGACCGCATGTCCTCATGCAGCATGGTGTGTCGACGCAAGGCGGCGCGAAAGTTGGCTAACTGACCTTCACTTGGCAAATCACCATACAGCAGCAAGTAGCTGATCTCGATGAAGTTGCAGTTGGCTGCCAAGTCTTCGATTGCATAGCCGCGGTAGCGGAGTATGCCTTTTTCTCCGTCGAGATAAGTGATCTGGCTCTTTGTCGCGCCAGTGTTCACGTAGCCCTCGTCAAGCGTGATATAGCCTGTTTCCGCCCGAAGACGGGAGATATCGATCGCTCGCTCACCTTCGCTTCCGACAACAATCGGAAGATCGACTTCCTTGTCTTCCAGTTTTAGCTTGGCAACCTCGCTCATCGAGGTCTCCTTTTCGGAAACTAACGGCATATGACAACGCTCCCGCTGCAAGAAACGTGAACAGAACAGCAGTCTAACGACCCAGGCGTGGTGACACAAATGCCCAAGTAGCGGGGCAAGGGGGTCGGAGTCGTCGTTCTTGCTGCAACATCAACCACTCCAATGATAGGATGCCTCAGTCAGCCGGGATGTCCAAATTTGGCGGTTCCGCGCCCAAAAGTTCCGCGTAGGATCCCGGTAGGAGGTCGTGCGGTTCGAGATTGAATTGGGCCGACAAGTGTTCCACTTGGCAACGCCCGACCTCCTCCGAATCGTTACGACCGAGAACAGCCTCAAACTCGAGGAACGTTCCCAGGTCGATCACCGTATCCAAGTGGATCCGCACCTTTTTCCAGAGAAACAATTCGCGGTGTTTGTCGACCACGCAACGCACGCCGAGCGCCGCGGTTAGCTCGATCTTTAGTGCCTCCGCGTTTTCGATATCGAGAAGTTGGTAATGGCTCGTTTTCGCGTTGTGTTGATTGTCGCGGTTGTACCAAATCAGTTGGGCAATTTCGCCACGTGTTTCGCGCAGTTTGAGTCGACCGTGTGAGCAAACGAAATAAGTGTCGAGCTGGTGCAATTGGACCGGTGGCTCCGTCGCAAGGCGCGCCGCGATCTTTCTCGCCGCCGCAAGATTCCGGAGTCGAGCCTTGATCTCAACGTTGCGGCGGTCGTGCATGCGATTCGTTCCCTTCACCTGTCCCGTGCCGCGGTCGCTTTACCCGAATGATTCATGAGCGATCGTACCGCGGAGCCCGAAGCCGGTCAGCTACTTCGTTATAGAACGCCTTGCTTTGCTCGCACATTCACCAATTCGCCGCGCAAACAGATCATCCTCTTCCTCGTGTCCGCGTCGACTCAGGATTCCTCACGACGTCATGAATCATCACCGTTAAGCCATTTTACGGGCGAGACGGAGCTTTAGGGAATTGGTGCCACGCATTGCAAACGTCCCGCGGTCGCGGACGAAACCTTGCTCTCGTAACGGAACGAAGGCGAGGATCACCTCTGTGTTGAAAGTTTCGGTCTGCTGGCAAACATTGCCTCGGCTCCCGGGTCATCGAAGAGGTTCCAGATGCGAGCCTGCTTCCGAAGCTTGTCGAGATATTCGCGGCGGCTATCGTCGTGACGCTCTTTGCGGATCTCCTCCTTGATCCCCGCTTGCGCATCAAGAAAGGAAGTTTTCCCCGCGTTCTGCCTTTCGGTGACACGAACGATGCTGAGCCCGCCTGCGTGCTCGATGATGGGTGAAAGATAGCCCACGGGGAGCGTGAACAGCGCGCGATCGAGTTCTTCTGAAACGAGACTTCCCTTGGTGGTCCAATCGCGCTGTCCACCTTTGGCCGCGGCGGCGCCATTGGAATACTGTTTGGCAATCCCCGCGAACGCGGCGCCATCGATCACTTGGTTACCCATCCATGCAATCTTGCGCCGTGCCTCTTGTGGATCGGCGACACTACTATATCGCACGGTCAATTGTTCCCATCGCGCGCGGGACGGAAACTTGTAGCTTTCCTCGTGTTCGTGATAGTACGTCAGCATCTCGTCGTAGGTGATTTCAGATTTCTTGGTGGATTGTCGCCCCAGCCATTGCCGCGCGAGAATCTCGTGGCGATACCGTCGCTTCGCGCGTTCGATCGAGTCGCCGTGGAGTCGAAGGTACTCGTCGAACTGCTGTGCTGATTCGACTTTCGCGATCTCCATCATTCGCGGTAGTTCTTCTTCTTGGAATTGTTGGTTGAGCTGCTTATCGATCAACGGCAGGTTGTCCTTGGGAACGGCGCGAATCGCATCGTTGTAGAGGAGCTGCATCTCGATGAGTTGAGTCAACCGTTGCTTCGCCAATTGAATACGAACTTCGTCCCGTTTATTATCGGGAATATCGGCGAAGCGCTCAGCCAAGACGCGATCGACCGCCGGAAACACATCGCCGGCAAGGATCACATCGCCGTTGACGTTGGCGACCGGTGTCGCGGACAGCAATTGCGTGGGAGCTGTTGCTACTCCTCCACTTCCAGCAGCAGCGGTTGCCGGAGGAGGCGCGCCACCGCGTACCGGCGGAATCCGCGGCATCGGCACCTCCCGCGGGACTTCCCCGGTGCGTTGTTGCGATTGCCGTGGTGGTGGGAACGGTTGTTGCCGCGGAACCAGGGGAGCTCCGACAGGTCGCCCCGGGCCCGGGAGACCCGTTGGTCCGTTGGGATTACGACCAGGTACGCTTTGCGGAGGCACCCCTTGCGGACCACCACTCGGCAGCGGGACCAACGGACGATCGAGAGTCGGGGCTGGAAACAGTTCTGAATTCACCGTCGCGGTTGGTTGTCCAGCGGTGTTCCGATTTTCATTCGGCCGTGCGGGAGAAACCGCCGTTTGTGGCGCGTTGGGTGGTGCGAGCGGTGATGACAAGTCAACCGGGGAAGGCACCGCCAGTGGGTTCTCTTCCGGCGGAGGTGGTTCGATGATCTTGCCAGTTAGGCTGGCGGAAGACCCAGCCGTTGGCTCCGTGATGCTGGTACTTGCCACTGGAGCAGCCTGATTGGTTGTCCCAGACCCGGGCGTTTGGCTCGCCACCCGCGGGGGAACCGGAGGGTTGAACACCGGAGCCTCATGCTTCGAGACGTCCTTCGACGCAGCATCGGCTGTCGACGTCGCGGCTAGAACCTGCATCGGCGCAAGGCCTTCTAGCCAAGTGAGCCGGTCGCCTTGTGACAGCCACACGGCTGCCCCAATCGCAACGAGCAACAACAACAGCAAGTTGGAGAGGAAACGTTCCACCAGCGGCGATCCGCTCGTTCTGAAGTCGTGGTCCGATCGAACATCGCTCTCAACGGCGAATCCGTCGAGAGTTCGACAAGCGACCGGTCGTTATGAAAAAAGGAGACAAGATCAGTGCTTTGTTACGATTCGGACTCCGGGTGTCATACGGGCACCCGACCCTAAAGGCAACCAAAGCACCAGCGCGCCGACGCGGTTGGCGCGG